>Ga0247817_10000244_pt1 | contig 34023 bp, 29 predicted proteins | sample UWRJL212509R1_FD_178010 | JGI IMG/M metagenome (GOLD analysis project Ga0247817, IMG submission 178010) | Plant litter microbial communities from Arlington Agricultural Research Station in Wisconsin, United States - UWRJ-L212-509R-1 | ecosystem: Environmental > Terrestrial > Plant litter >...
ATCATCCGCCGGCTGCCGCCCATGCTCGGCGGGGATCCGCGGCGCGTGAAGATGGTCTACAGCCTGCTGTTCTCCCTGCCCGGCACGCCCGTGCTGTTCTACGGCGAAGAGCTCGGCATGGGCGAGAACCTCGCGATCGGCACCCGCAGCGCCGTGCGCACCCCGATGCAGTGGAACAACGAGAAGAACGGCGGCTTCTCCAACGCCCGACCGTCGAAGCTCACCGCTCCCCTCGTCGAGGGCGGCTTCGCGCCCGAGCACGTCAACGCCTCCGACCAGCGCCACGACCCTGAGTCGATGCTGCACTTCATGCGCAAACTCATCGAGCGGTACCGCGCCTCCGCCGAGATCGGCTGGGGCGAGTTCGCTGTGCACGAGAGCGGGGTGGACTCCGTGCTCGCGCACACCGTCACGGGCGCAGAGGGACAACTGCTCGCCGTGCACAACTTCGCCGCTGAGCCGGCATCCATCACGCTGAAAATCGAGGGTGTGGATGACAGCTGCCGCCTCGTCGACCTGCTGCACGACACCGAGCCAACGGTGCCAGAAGCGAATGGCGAATTCTCCGTGGTGCTCGACGGCTACGGCTACCGCTGGTTGCGCGTCGTCGGAGCCGGATCACGCCGCCTGGCCTAGGCGCTTCAACGACGGAGGGCGGCACGGGTTGCCCCGTACCGCCCTCGCGTTCGTTATGGAGCCGCTTAGCCGAGGCCCGTGTTCGTGTAGATCAGCGCGTTGGTGTAGCCGACGCGCTTGGCGGTGACCTCGACCTCGATGCTGCCCGTGGTGAAGACGGCCTTCGTCACCTTGAACGTGTTGCCGGTGCCGACAACCTTGTCGCCGCTGAGCCACCGGTAGGTGTAGCTGGTCGCAGCCGGCTCGAAGCCCGTCGCGGTCGCCTTGATCGTCTTGCCTGTCGCGAAGCTTCCGGAGATGCTGACCTGCGCGCCGTCGGTGGTGAAGCTCAGCGGGTAGACGTACGCCTCGTCGCTCGTGACCTTGGTGGCCGAGTAGCCCTTGAGGGTGCCCGTGACAGTGACCGTGACGTCTTTGTTGACGGCTGCGCCGGTGACAGTCCAGGTCGACTTCGTCGCACCCTTGACCGCCTTGCCGTCGATGTTCCACTGGTAGGCGAACTTGACCGGAGTCGCACCCAGGAAGTCCTCGTTTTCGGGTGCAGCGGTCCAGTTGCCGGGTACTGCCGTGAGAACCGAGCCGTAGATGATTCCTTCAGTGCTGGAGCTGATCTGCGGAACCTGGGTGCCCTTGAGAAGCGGGGCGGCCGTCAGGACCTTGACCGTGGACTGCTTCGTGTAGGTGTTGTAGTTGACGCGGCTGTACGTGATCTTCACCGAGATCTTCTTGCCGAGGTCGTCGGCGGTCTGAACGTAGCTTCCGTAGATCGCTCCGGTGATCTTCGAGGATCCGCGGTACCACTGCGCGCTCGCCGATGCTCCGCTGAGCGGAACGGAGGAGGGGCTCGCTCCGGAGATGGTCAGGATCTCGCCGACGTTGCGGAGTCCGTTGACGGACAGCGGCGTGATCTTGAAGGTGCCCTTGACGACCTTCTTGGTCGCGGCGCTCGTGAGCACTGCGGAGCTCTTGTAGAGCGACTTCGAGGCCGACACCTTGAGCGTGACCGTCTTGCCCAGCGAGTCATCGGGCAGCTGGTAGGTGGATTCGCTCGAGCGAACCTCGCCCGCGATGATCCACTGGTAGCTGAACTCGACGTCGGAGGGCTTCCAGGCGCCCGTGACCGCGGTCAGCGTGTTGCCGACGGCAGCCGTGCCGGAGATCTTCGGCTTGACGGTTGTGATGACCTCGAGCGGCGACGAGTCGTAGTTGGCGAGTGCCACAACGAGGAAGGTTCCCTTGCTCGTGCGCGTGAGAGCCGTTCCAGCCCAGTCGAAGTGGCCAGAGGTGAGAAGCGAGTTCTCGAACTCCTCCTCGGTCTCCAGGTCGTAGTCGAGCGACTCGAGCGCTGCGTCGAAGACGTCGCCGACGCTGACCGTCTTCGAGGGGAAGCCGACTGCGATGTAGTCCACGTCGGTGGGCGCGATGCCCGACTCTAGGTCCTTCGGGAACTTGGTGGTGTTGAGCTCCCAGGTGTTCGGCTTAGCAGCGAATGCTGCGGCCGCGGACTTGGCGAACGCCGTCAGTGAGGGGCTCGTGCTGTAGGCACCCTCGCGGGCACCGGCGACGAGCGTCGTGAAGCTCGCGGTGTCAGCGGCATCGCTGGCGGTCGAGGCGAGAGCGGGGGCTGCGGCGAACGGCGTAAGCACGAGGCCGGAGACGAGCACGGCGAACGCCGTGGCGGCCGCGAACGGCCGGCGGGTGGAAATTGTCATGGGGGTTCCTCTATTCATGGAGACGCCCAAGACTCCCAGTTCACGCCCCGCGCAGCGACACCCCGTTGCAGGGTGGACTGGTCGCTCCACCCACGGGTTTTACCCCTAGATCCGGCCCTACCCCGCAGTGATCAGGCGGCGTGCAGTGCCCGGCTGCGCTTGCGCGGCAGCTGGGCGAGGATCACGAGCAGCATGAGACCGCTGAGAACGTAGAGGGCCGGGGTGCCGGCGGTGGCCACGGCGGTGCCGAGCCCGGGGGCTGCAGCGACAACGCGGCCCACGGATGCCACCTCCAGAGCTGCGGAACCGGGTGCGCCGTCGACGGCGACCGAGACCAGTCGAGCGTCGGCGGTTGCGGCTGGGGCGAGCTCCGTGACGCGGTAGGTAGCGAGGGCGCCATCGCGAGCCGGCACAGTGACGACGTCGCCGACCTCGAGGGAGGCGGCATCCACCGTGCTCGTGACGGCGAGCGTGCCCGCAGGAAGCGAGGGTGACATCGAGTCGTTGGCGAGGACCACGTAGCCCAGGCCGAACATCGAGGTGAGGATGGCCGCGGAGAGGATCACGACGGCGAGCAGGGATTCGAGCACCACGACCACGACGCCGAGGCGGGACCGCGCCGGGATGTGACTGGTCTCGATTGCGCGCGCGACGGCTTCATCGAGGGGGTACAAGAACAGTGTCACGACGCACCTGCCGGGCGCGCTTCACTGCACGACGAATTAACTACACTTTTTCGAGCCACGATGATGCCTGTTCAAGAACGCACCAGCAGTCGGGTCGGCTTCTCAGGGCAAGAAACCGTTGACATTTGTCACAACTGACACTCATCGATGTGAAGCCACGTGAATGGTTTCACAAGCCCTTTCTACCCCGCTCGCAACAGCCATTCATGCCCCACATCGGGGGACAAATCCGGGGGACGGCATGGGGTACAGAAAAACTTCGCGCACGACCAGCTATTTTGTTGGCCGTGTCCGCATTTTGGCCGACATGGGACTGGGGCGTGCTGTTTCGGACGGGGGCGTGGTGGGAGCGCTCCCGTGTTGTGAAGCTGAAAAGGGGCTGAATGGCGAACCATCGAACTCGCTGTTCTTGAGGACTCCGCTGGCGAATGGTGACAGTCGCAAGTCGAACGAGGCAGCCCTCTTATCGAGCGACCGACTCGGTTCAGTAGGCCAACACGGGCGCACTCTTGACGCTAGTGGTCAGGTAACCAGGGGCTTTGGCGGTCACAACGACCGTGAGGTTCGCACCGCGCATCTTCTTCGTGACCGTCAGCGAACAATTGGGTGCCTCGTTCATCGGTTCCCCCCACACCTTGCCATTTCGATACCACTGGCAGGATTCGGCTCCCGAGGGCCAGTTCGTCACCGCTCGGATCGTCTGGCCGACCTCGGGTGACCCCTCGATATCCACGACCCCCGCCGCGAAGTTGCGCGCGGCGACGATCGCGGTCGGAGCGCTAGTTTGCGTGGCTGCAGCAAATCCCGCTCGCCAGCCGGTCACCGACACCGTCACCTTCTTTCCGACGGCCCGCGGCGGCACCACGAACTGATCGCCAGAGACGAAGGGAACAGTCGCGCCATCGATGCGCCAGACATAGGTGAGGTCAATCGATTCAGAGCCCCAGTCGCCTGCGCTCGCGCTCAAGGTCTGGCCTGCAATCGCATGCCCGCTCAGGGTCGGCTCGGGGCGTGATGGGAGCAGGCGGTCACGGATAGCGATCGTTGTCGTGGTCTTCTTGGTTGCTTTATACCCGGGAGCCGTAGCGGTGACAACGAAAGTCACTCGCCCTCCGGGAGTCAGGGGGACCACCTCGAGTTCCCTGAGACTGTATGACCCGCCCGTGAACTGCCAGTCGTACGTCAACGTGCTTCCTGCCCGGAACCAAGAGCCTGGATCGGCGGTGATGGTGGATCCAACGTTCAGATCACCGGTAAGCACGGGGAGTGTTCCCGCTCGTAGGGCTTTCGCGTCAGATGTACGTGCGCCGGGAGTCACGTAGCACTCCTTGAATCCTTCGACAGTCACTGTGATGCGTTTCGTCGCATCCGCCGTGCGCGGCGTGTAATAGCGACCGTCACCGACGACGCGGCCGTCAATGCGCCACTCATAGAGATAGCGGACGTCCGCGGACGGACTCCATCGTCCAGGGCTCGCGAACAGTTGCTCTCCGACTTTGCCGGATCCGGAGATCGTCGGCTTCGCAGATACAAGTGTGCCCGGAGCACACTCGGGATAGTCCACAACGAGAAGCACGTAGTAGGTAGTCGATCTACGAGTGACCATTCCCACGGCCGCGTGAGAATAGCCGCGCGCCTTCCACAGCGATTCATAATTCGAGGCGAGGGTGTCTCCAATCACCCTTCTGCGGCTGCTCTCGGGGCGATCAAAGTGGTACACCCAGTCGGAGTTGGCAAGATACTCGGGCGCCGCGCCGGTGACCGCATCCACGGGGAGCGGATTCATCTGGGCGAACCCGTAGCCTCCGGTGGACATCGCGTCGGCCCACGACTGCGCGTAGGCAGCGAGAGCCACATTGGTAGAGAACTTTTCCATGCCCAACGATGCGCGCTTGGTGTTGATCTTCTTGAGAACCGCTGCCGCATCCGAGGCGAGAGATGCGGCGGCCGCATTCTCAGCTGGAGCGGCGAGAGTGAGACCGCCAGCGACGACGAGAGCCGAAGCGAGCGCGACGAAACGCCGGAAACGAGGCAGGGCAGCCATGAAGATCCTTTTCTGCGGATTTTTCAATTTGGGCGCCAGCTTATCGAGCAGGAGCACTCTCGCCCATCCCCCAAGAGAGGTGCTGTATTAAGCGCTCTGCTCCGTGGCCACTCGCTGGCCCACGACGGCACTGATTCCGTCGGCCCGCATCGAGACACCGTAGAGCGCGTCGGCGATCTCCATGGTGCGCTTCTGGTGGGTGATGACTATGAGCTGGCTGGTCTGGCGCAGGTCTTCGAAGATCTGGAGCAGGCGGCCGAGGTTGGCGTCGTCGAGCGCCGCCTCCACCTCGTCCATGATGTAGAACGGGCTGGGACGCGCCTTGAAGATCGCGATGAGCAGGGCGACGGCCGCGAGGCTGCGCTCACCACCGCTCAGGAGCGACAGGCGCTCGATCTTCTTGCCCGCCGGTCGCACCGAGACCTCGATACCCGTCGTGAGCATGTTCTCCGGGTCGGTGAGGTGGATGCTTCCGGTGCCGCCCGGGAACAGCACGGGGAACACCTGGTTGAACGCCGCCTTGGTGTCTTCGAACGCCGCGGAGAAGATGTCCTCCATCTTCTCGTCGATCTCCTCGATGATCGTGAGGAGGTCCTTGCGGGTATTCGTGAGGTCGGTGAGCTGCTCGGTGAGGAACTTGTGGCGCTGCTCGAGAGCCGCGAACTCCTCGAGTGCGAGCGGGTTGACACGGCCCAGCTGGGCGAGCTTGCGCTCCGCGCGGGCGAGGCGGGTCTGCTGTTCGGCTCTCACGTACGGCACTGTGTTCGGTGGCGGCGTCTCGGCTTCGCTCGACGTGGTCTCGACAGGCTCGACCACCGCAGGCTCGACCACCGGCTCGACCGGCTCTGCAAAGTCGACGGGCACCGGCACCTCGGGGCCGTACTCAGCGACGAGGACGTCCTCAACGAGGCCGAGCTCCTCCCCCGCGCGCTCGAGGAGCGTGGAGAGGTGCAGCTTCTTCTCGTAGATCTGCATTTCGAGGCCGTGCACGTTCTCGCTCACCGCGGCGAGGCGCTCGCGCAGCGAGTTCTCCTGGCGGCGGAGCTCCGCGAGTTCCTCGTTCTGGGCGCTGCGCTCCTGCTCGGCATTGGCGAGCTCGAGGCGGGCCTGCGAGACCGAGCGGTCGACTGCATCCAGCACGGCAGGAAGAGCCTCGACGACCGAGTTGGCCGACGCGATCTGGCGCTGGCGCAGCACGAGCAGGCGAGCCTGCTCCTCGGCGGCTGCACGGTCGGCTTCGAGCTGGCGGGCGAGAGACTCCGCGCGGGCCATCTCGGCGCGCACGCGCTCACGAACCGTTTCGAGCTGGATGCGCTGCTCCAGCTCGATCGCGCGCGCAGCCTCGACCTCCGCGAGCACGGCATCGCGGCTCGAGACGTCGAGCATCGGGCGCGGGATCGCCGCGTACTGGTCGTGCTCCCCCTTGGCGCGCTCCACCTCGGCTTCTGCCGTGCGCACCTGCTCGGTCGAGACCTCGACGGCGGCGGAGAGCCGCTCCCACTCGGCCTGCGCGGCCTCCAACTGGATGCGCAGGCGACCGAGCGCCTCACTCTGGGCGGCGAGCGCCGTGTCGAACTCGCGCAGGGCGGTGAGGGCAGCCGTGGCATCCGTCTTGGCGGTCTCGAGGGCACCGCGCTTCTCGGCGAGCACGAACCGCGTGCGCTCGATCTGGGTGCTCACTGTCTCGAGCTTGGCCGCGGCCGCGTCACGCTCGGCGACGAGTTCGAGGCGGCTGCGCTTGGCGCCCGACCCACCGCGCAGCACGTAGCGCGTGAGCACGTCGCCCTGGCGGGTGACGAAGATGACATCCTCGTTGCCCGCGAACGCCTTGCGTGCTGACTCGAGGTCATCGGCGATCGCAACCGAGGCGAGAAGCCCGAGCACACCGTCGGGAGCTGTGACGACCTCGGTCGCCGCAACGACGCCGGGGGCGGTTGTGACGGTGGATGCAGCAGCGCGCGCCGCCGCAACAACAACCTCGACCCGGCCGAAGTCCTGACTCGCGGACTGTGCGAGTGCGTCGACGGCAGCGTCGAGGTCGTCGGCGAGCACGGCGTCGGCGAGCGATCCGAGTGCTGCGGCGATCGCCGCCTCGAAGCCGGGTTCAACGCGCACGTGTTCTGCGACGAGGCCGCGGATACCGCGGAGCCCGGCGCCGACGAGCGCGGTGGAGCCGTCCTTCTGGTCGACGGCGAGCGAGAGTGCGGAGTTGCGGGCGGCAAGCGCGTCGCGCTCGCGTTCGAGGGCGTGCAAGTCGTCGCGCACCGACTCGATCTCTGCCTGCAGCGCTGCGACAGCGGCCTCAGCGTTGTCATAGGCGACGTCGAGCGAGCCGTCGCCGGCAGTGCTGGTCGCGGCCTCAGCTTCGAGGGCGACGAACTCGACGCGGGTGGCGTCACGGCGCTCCTCGGCGAGTTCGAGGGCGTTCTTCTGGCGCAGGAGCTCCCCGCGCGTCGCAGCGAGCTTCGACTGGGCGACCTCGACGCGGCTCGCGTGGCCGGCGAGCTCGAGGGCGTGGCGGGAGACCAAGGCGCTCTGCGCGGATATCTCCTCGTCGAGGGAGTCGAGTGAAGCGCGGGCCGTCGCGAATCCTGCTGCGGCGCGGCCGACGGACTCCTCGGCCTCGGAGACCTCGCCCTGCAGGCGGATCGCCTCCTCGCGGGCGTCCTGCACCATGCTCGCGCTCACCGTGGAGCCGAGGCTCGTCGAGCCGCCCTCCTGCCCGAGGAGGGCGAGGCGCTGGTTCGCCAGCGAATAGAGCCCACGGAGGCGCTCCTGAACGGATTCGAGCCCGAAAGCTGTGCGGCGCGCGACATCCACCGCATCGCCGATCTGGGCCTGCTCGATGCGGCTCTCGCGGAGCTTGGCCTGGTCGAGCTGTTCCTGCAGCACGATGCGCTCGGTCTTGCGCTCGCTCTCGCTGCGACTCGACACGGTGATCGCCTGGCGGAGCTCGACGACCTCGTCAGCGAGGAGGCGGGCGCGGGAATCCCGCACGATCGAGGCGATCGACTGGGCTTCGCGTGCGATCTCGGCTTGCTGGCCGAGTGGCTTGAGCTGGCGACGGATCTCACCGGCGAGGTCGGAGAGGCGTGTGAGGTTCGCCTGCATTGCCTCGAGCTTGCGGATCGTCTTCTCTTTGCGGCGGCGGTGCTTGAGGATTCCGGCGGCCTCTTCGATGAAGCCGCGGCGCTCCTCGGGGGTTGCGCGCAGAACGTTGTCGAGCTGCCCCTGGCCGACGATGACGTGCATCTCGCGGCCGAGTCCCGAGTCGCTCAGGAGCTCCTGAACGTCGAGCAGTCGGCACGCCTCGCCGTTGATCGCGTACTCGCTGCCACCGTTGCGGAACAGCGTGCGGCTGATCGCGACCTCGGTGTAGTCGATCGGGAGGGCACCGTCGGAGTTGTCGATAGTGAGGATGACCTCGGCGCGACCGAGGGGCCCCTTCGTCGCGGTGCCGGCGAAGATGACGTCTTCCATCTTGCCGCCGCGGAGCGTCTTGGCACCCTGCTCGCCCATGACCCAGGCGAGGGCATCCACGACGTTGCTCTTGCCGGAACCGTTGGGGCCGACGACACAGGTCACGCCACGCTCGAAGGCGAAGGTCGTGGGTTGCGCGAAGGACTTGAACCCCTTGAGGGTCAGGCTCTTGAGATACAACGCGCCCGCCCTTCCATTCCGGCCAATGTCTCGGTCTACGGTACAGTCTCGCGGCTCGCTCTTCTGCAAACGGCACGGGCGATGTACTCTGGTCGGCTGCCCAGAAGGAGTCATCGCATGTTTACAGTTGACGAGGTCAATCCTCCGCTGAGTCTCGACGCGCCTGGCGCAGAAGACTTCATCGCGGCGGTCGCCGTCAAGAATGCCCTCGAGGCCGAGGGCTACGGCACCGACGAGTTGAGCTACACGCCAGAAGAATCGCTGCCGGGATGGCACGACAAGAACCAGCCCATCAGGCTCTTCGTCGTGCGGGTTGACGGCCGGGTTGTGGCCCGCGCGTACTACAACACGCTCGCCGACGACGACACCGGCACCGCGTGGATCGGTGGAGGCGTGCTCGCCCCCTATCGCCGCCAGGGCATCGGGCAGTCGCTCATCGACCACGTGTCTGAGGTCGCCGCCGCCGACGGTCGGCGCAAGCTCATCGTCTACTCGGTGTCGCGCGACGGAGACGGACTGCGCGTGTACCCGCCGACCGGGTTTGGTTCGGTGCCCGCTGACAATGCCGAAGTCGTGTTTCTCCAGAGCAACGGTTTCGAACTCGAGCAGGTCGAGCGTGGCAGTCGACTCGCGCTGCCCGTCGTTGTCAATGTCGACGATGCGCTCGCGCGGTCAGGGCCGGACTACCGCGTGCACGAGTGGGTCGGCCGCGCGCCCGACCAGTGGGTCGACGACCTGGCCGTGCTGCTCACGCGTATGAGCACCGACGCGCCATCCGCGGGTCTCGAAGAACCGGAGGATGTCTGGACCGCCGACCGCATTCGTGACTACGAGCAACGGCACGAGTCGAGCCCGCGCACCGAGGTGACCGCGGCCGTCGAGCACATTCCCTCGGGGAGGCTCGTCGGTTTCACGATGCTCTCCGCTCCGGCGGAGCTCGAGCGGCCCCTCGCGCAGGAGGACACCCTCGTGCTGCGCGATCACCGTGGCCATGCGCTCGGCATGCTGCTCAAGCTCGCGAACATCGATCATGTGCAGCGCGTGCTGCCGGGGCATCCAGCGATCATTACCTTCAACGCAGAGGAGAACCGCCACATGCTCTCGGTCAACGAGGCAGTCGGCTTTGTACCGATCGGGTACGAGGGCGCTTGGAAGAAGGTGCTGTGATGCAGTTCGAGATCTCGCCGTTGGTGATCCCTGCTTCGGTGGACTCTTCCGGGGGTTCGGATTTTGCCGAGATGGTGCGCGTGCGCAACGAGATCGAGGCGGATGCCGTGGGCAACTACGACCTCGCCTATGAACCGGCCGAGCTGCTGCCGATGTGGCAGCGCAGCTGGGAGCACAAGGTCATGAACGTGGCCCGCGTCGACGGGCGCATCGTCGGGCGGGCGATCTACGAGTACGACGACGCCTCCTCGCGCACAGCCTGGCTCTCGGTCGAAGTACTCACGGCTTTTCGCCGTCAGGGCATCGGCTCGGCACTGTATGACACGCTCGTCGAGATGGCGCGGAGCGACGGCAAGACCGTGCTGCAGGGGTACGTGCCGCAGAAGGTCACGCCTGGGCCATCGATACCGGCGCCGACAGGCTTCGGCTCGGTGCCGCGCGACTCGGCATCCACCCGCTTTCTCCTCGCCCGCGGCTACGTGCTCGAACAGGTCGAGCGGATGTCACGGCTCGACCTCCCCTTCACGCCTCCCCCGATGCCACCGCTCGGTGAGTACCACCTCGAGTCGTGGACGGGGCGCACGCCCGTCGCGTTCTTGTCCGCTATAGCTGCGCTCCGCACCGGCATGCAGACGGATGCCCCGACTGCCGGGCTCGAGCCGGAGACCAACCCCTGGACTGCTGCACGGGTTTCTGAGGAGGACGATGGTTTGGAGAACAGCCCTCGGACTACTCTGACCACACTCGCGGTGCATACCTCCTCGGGGGAACCCGCCGGATTCACCGAGCTCACGGTGCCGCCGTCGTTGGACCGCCCCGTGGCGCAAGGCGACACCATCGTGCTGCGTGCGCACCGCGGCCACCGGCTCGGGATGATCCTCAAGCTCGCGAACCTCGCCCAGTTGCCGCCCGGTCACCCGTCGGTCACCACGTACAACGCGGAGGAGAACCGCCACATGCTCTCGGTCAACGAGCAGATCGGGTTCGTGGCGTGGGGGTACGAGGGGGCGTGGCGGGCGGAGTTGTAGGTTTTTCGGCGGTTTGCTCGGCTCGCTTACTGTTCATGCAACTCGCGCCGCGCCGGCCGTGCTGACCCTCGCGTCTTCTCCTCCACAGGGAGCCTTTCATCTGGCTCTCCACAGCGAAAAAGCGCTTCTGACCTGCAGTTCTCGAATGTCGGAGGCGGCTGTCACGCTTGTCATATGGAAGAGATCGAGGCACTTATCGAGCCCCTTCGGGCGGGTGCGGCCCGGCTCCTCGACGTGCGCGTCGAAGCGCTTTCCGATGCATCCCTCGTGTCTCTGGTCACCCGCGCAGAGTCGCTCGGGCGCCTCATCGACACCCTGCGCGTGCGTGCGGCGGCCGAGGTCGACGACCGCTCGCGCTTCGAACTCGGCGCCGATGGGCTTTCCCGCCGCTACGGACACACTCGCGCCTCCCACCTGCTGGAGCAGCTCACCCGCACCTCGGCCGCGGTCGTTTCGTCCCGACTGAGTCTGGGTCGGTTCATCCGACCCCGGCAGACCCTCGACGGCGCGCCGATCGAGCCGCTCTACCCGCTGGTGGCGCAGTCGCTGCCGCTCATCGGGGTGGAATCTGCGCGGGTCATCGCCCGCACGCTCGAGCAGGCGGCACCCGCGTGCTCGCCCGCCCAGTTGGCGAATGCCGAGGCGCACCTCGTTTCGCAGGCGACCGAGCAGTCCACCGACCTCGTTGCCGTGCAGGCACGGATGTGGCGTGAGGCTCTCGATCCCGACGGTGCGGAGCCGCGAGACGAGGTGATCCGCCAACGCCGAGCCCTCCGCATCGGCCGAGAGATCGACGGCATGGCGCGCGTCACACTCGACATGGGCGGCTGCGACCTTGCCGAGTTCAAGTCCACCCTCGATGCCTACGCCTCACCCCGCATCATGCCGCGGTTCCGCGACGAATCCGACGTCGATGCCGACGATCCGCTGCGCGAAACCCGCACTCGTCCCCAGATCTACCTCGACTCCCTCCTCGGGCTGGTTCGCGCCGGCAGCCGATCGGATGACTCCCGCCCGGGCCCGCGCGCGTCAATCCGGGTCACCGTCCGCGCCGACGACATCACCGCGGGCAAAGGCGTCGCGTGGCTCGACGGCGTGCAGGCACCCGTGTCTCTCACCACGCTTGCGGAGCTCTCCTGTGGCGGCGAGCACCGCACAGCCGTGCACAGCGCCGAAGGTGCGGTCCTGGCCCTCGGTCGCACAGCCCGACTCTTCAGCGAGGCGCAGGTCGTCGCCCTCGCCGTGCGCGACGGCGGCTGCATCCGCAACGGCTGCAACGCTCCACCCTCCTGGTGCGACGCTCACCACGTCGTTCCGTGGAGCGAGGGCGGCGACACCGACATCTGCAACGGAGTGCTGCTGTGCCCCGCGCACCATCGCGACATCCACGCCTCCGACTTCGAGCTGCGCATGTTCGACGGCGTGCCCTACCTTCGAGCGCCAGCCCGGCTGGATGCAACACGCCACTGGCACCGCGCGGGCGGCTCGCGCGTGCTCGCGATGGCGGGTGTCGCTGGTGCAGCCCGGGAGCGCCCCGGTTAGCACCGCCAGGTCTCGCCACGTCTCGCTAGTCGAGCGTGACCACGTACCCGATGAATGAGTGGTCGGGGTGCTCGGGATGCGAGCCATTGCTTTCCCAGCCGTCGGCCGCGCTCAGATCGGCGCCGACCACGTCGCCGGGTACCCGATTGATCACGTTCGACTCCGGCGCTGACTGCTCGTGCCGTTGCCAGAGCGCGCGAATGTTCACGACCGTTCCGCCGAGGGTGGTTACCTCCTCAGCGGATTCGTGGTGGTGCTCCTCGAGCCACTCGATGGGCTCCTCGGCCGCACCGAACTGGTCGTCGAGCTCACCCTCCGCAGCCACTGCGGTCAACGAGACAACGTCGCCGACCGCAAACGCTGCGCCGCAGCACTGCAGCTGCCAGTCGGAGTAGAAAACGCGGGTCGCCACAGTTAGCTACTCCTCGTCGTTACCCGACAGGTAGCCCATGGCGCCCTCGGCCGCGATGGTGAGGAGGGCAGTGACATCCACTGTCTCGCCGTCTTCGACCCGCTTCGAGATCATCGTGATCGGAAAGACCAGCACCGGGTCGTCGCTGATGAGCAGGGCGGGGTCGCGACCGTACTCGTCTTCGACCATGACCCACGGCACCTGCAGGAGTTCGGCGAGCACGTCGCCGAAGACGACGCCGAGCGCCTGGAGCTTCGCCGTCTCACCCTGCGACACCCATCCGTTGTCGAGCACGGCCTGCAGCACCTGCAGCTTGACACTCACTTCGGCGAAGTCAGCACCGGAGTCGTCCGCGAGGTGACCGGCAACCCACCAGCGTTGCTGGTCGAGAAACTTCGTGTCCGCCGGGGTGAGTTCGGTGATCGACTGGCTCATGGATTCGAGGGTAGCCGGTGCGGCTACCGAGTCTTTTGGCAGAACCTGCAGAAGTGCGACCCGCGGTTCATGAATTGCTCGCGCACGATCGGCCGGCCGCAGCGCGGGCACGGCTTGCCCTGCTGCCCGTAGGCGTTGAGCGAGTGTGAGAAGTAGCCGGAGTTTCCGTTCACGTTCACGTACTGCGCGTCGAAGCTCGTGCCGCCCTCGGCCAGCGCCTTGATGAGCACAGCGCGCACCTCGGCGAGCAGGCGCGTGGCGCGTGGCCGGGTGAGGGCACCGGTGGGCTGGTCGTAGTGGATGCGAGCAGCCCACAGCGCCTCGTCGGCATAGATGTTGCCGATCCCACTGATGAGTGACTGGTCGAGGAGGGCTCTCTTGATCCCGGTATTGCGAGCCGCGAGCCGCTTGAAGAAGAGCGCGTCATCGAAGTGCGGATCGAGGGGGTCCCGCGCGATGTGGGCGACCTGAGTCGGCACGTGCTCGCCGGCGACATCCGGGGTGGCAACGAGTGAATCGAGAGCCATCGACCCGAAGATTCGCTGGTCGACGAAGTTGAGACGGAGATCGCCGTGCAGCGGGTGCGAGAGCTCGAGCCGAATACGGGTGAGGTTGTCGTCGGTATAGCGATCACGCAGCAAGACCTGGCCACTCATGCCGAGGTGAACGACGAGCGCCTCGGTGGGCGGGATGGGTGCGGGCGGGATGGATGCGGGCGAGATTTCGACAGGCTCAATCACCGGCTGGGCGAGGGGCAACCACATGTATTTTCCGCGGCGGCTCGCCCCGGCGAAGACCGCGCCCTCAAGGCGGTCGGTGAAGTCCTCAGAGGGGCCGGCGTGACGGCGCAGCGAACGTGCATCCAGAATCTCGATGGATGCAACACGGGCACCGGTGACGGCAGGCTCGAGGCCGGCGCGCACGACCTCGACTTCGGGTAGCTCAGGCATGGCGCAGCGAAGTCACTCTGGCTAGCGGCGGGCCGAGAGCAGGGTCCACGCCTCGAGGGCTGCGGCCATCTCGGCGTGCTTCTTGCTGGAGCCGTCGCCCGACGCGATCTCCTCCTCGGCAGCGGTGCCGATGCCGAGAACGACGACGGCGTGGAACCGCTTCGAGTGGTCAGGGCCGCTGTCCGTCACGACGTAAGTGGGAAGGCCGCGTCCGACGCGAGTGGAGAGCTCCTGCAGACTGGTCTTGGGATCCATGGCGGCACCGAAGCGCTCCGGATCATCCAGCAACGGACGGATCAGGCGCATCACGAGTTCGGTGGCGAGTTCGCCTCCGACGGAGAGGTAGGCGGCACCGATGATCGCCTCGACGGTATCCGCGAGGATCGAACCCTTGTCGCGACCTCCGGTGAGTTCTTCACCGCGACCGAGGCGGATGTACTCGCCGAGCCCGATCGAGCGGGCCACTTCTGCGAGGGCGACACTCGACACGAGGCTCGCCCGGCGCTTGGCCAGGTCCCCTTCGTCGAGCGACGGGTTCTCGGTGTAGAGCATGACTGTGACTGCCTGCCCGAGGATCGAGTCGCCGAGAAACTCGAGGCGCTCGTTGTGGGCCGCTCCCCCGTGCTCGTACGCCCACGACCGGTGGGTGAGGGCGAGTTCGAGCAGTTCGGCGCCGATCTCGACGCCAAGAGTTAACGACAAAGAGGCCGGGGCGCTACTCATAGCGCTCACCGGCCTGTTCGCCTAAGACGAGTGTGTTAAACGTCCGCGACCTTGCGGCCCTTGTACTCCATGTACAGGGGCGTGCCGGTCGAGTCCTCGACGACCTTCGCGCGGTGCGGAAGGCTGTAAACGGTCTTGCCGTTCTCAACGGTCTTGACGAGGGTGGGGGCGGTTGCCTTCCACTGTGCACGGCGCATGCGGGTGGAGGCCCGCGACATCTTGCGCTTCGGTACAGCCATTAGCTTCTCTTCTCTCTATCGGTGTCACTTTCGGTGACACCTTCAACATCTTGGGTTTCGGCCAGCCCGGCAAGCGCAGACCATCGCGGATCAAGCACTTCTTTGGGTTTTCTGTCCGGGAAATCGGCCAGTCGCTCACCCGTTTCGGGATCGAGACCTGGGCAATCCGGACGGCAGACCGGCTGGAACGGCAGTGCGAGCACTACCGCGTCCCTGACCAACGGTTCAAGATCGACATGCTCGTCGATGACCGTGTAGTCAAAAGCTTCGTCCTCAGAGTACGCGAAAAGCTCCTGAATTTCGACCTCGATCGGCAGGACGACATCGTCGAGGCACCGCACACACTCGCCGATAGCCTCAGCCTCGACGTCAGCCGAGACCAGGATGCCGTCGTGGAGCGATTCGAGCCGGACATCCATGTGCACTGTGGAGCCGTCTTTCACACCGATGACAGCATTGCCGAAGCCTTCGGCGACGACGGCGTCAACCTGGTGTTCACGCATCTCGCCGGGGCGGTGCATGAGGTCGAACACCGGAACGGTGAACGGGGTGGGAGTGAAATTCGACACGAGCAAAGATTCTACGCGCTGGTGGTGCTTCTGCGCTGCTTGTAGGCCTCAAGGAGCTTCCAAGCGCCGGCGAGAGTGCCGGTCGCGAGGGTGACGATGAAGCCCCACAGCACCGTGTCGGGATAGACCCAGTTCGGTCCGGCATCGTTTACCCAGACACACACCACGGAGATGGATGCAACGAGCGCCACGATCCACGGAATGCTGAACAGCGCCGCCCTCCTCGTGGCCGTGCGGCACAACCGCACGACGAGCACCACGACGCACATGCCCGCGATCGCGATCGCAGCGCCGAGCACGTAGTCGTGGATGTCACTCGAGACACGAGTGAACCGCGTGCCGATGAGCAGCGCTCCGACGCTCAGGAGCGACGCGAGGATGACCGCTGAGGCGAGTTCCCACCAGAACGGGAGCGGGCGGTCGAGATCCCGTCTCTTGCGCGGGATGAAGCCCCAGGCCTCGCGGTCGCTCCACGCGGCGGCGAAGTAGCCGATGATCGCGAGGGAGAGGAAGGCGAGCACCGGGAACACCCAGGTGTCGACGTAGAACCACAGGATGGCCGCGACCACGAGTGCGACGCCGGGGCTCGTGAAGGATCGCGTCCAGTAGGCGCGACGAAAGTCCTTGCGCGCCTCCGGGATGTCGAGCGGGTGGACCAGCGGCTGCTCATCCACCGAAGGAAGGTCGACTGTTTCGATGAGTTTCATAGTTGCCCCCAGGGCGAGATGTCGAGAAATGCGGCGACGGTGCCGCCCTTGCTGATGTCGTAGACCTTCTGCCGCGAGACACCGAGGGCGCTCGCGACAGCAACGGCCGAGTAGTCGTCGAGCAGGGCGTCGACGGCGCGGGCGCGCACGGCCGAGGCGCGCGAGTTGAGGTGGGCGGCGAGCGCGGAGACTTCGGCCGCGAGCAGGGCGACGGCGAGGTCTCCCCCGAATGGCTCGGTTGAGCCTCCGGGGCGGGATGCCGCGTAGAGGGCGTCCCCACCGTCCGCGAGTGCTGCGGAGAGCTGCGCGGGCGTCACGCCGGCATCCTCGAGGCGCGCGACGATGGAGTCACGCTGGTCGGCGGGACGGTGCTCGAGCTGCCACAGCGGGCGGCCCGCTGAGCCATCCACGTGCAGTGCGTTCGGGGTCATTTGTCACCCCGGGGTTGACTGTTCATGCGAACAGGATGGCACGGGCCATCCAGTGCTGTCAACCCCCGGGTGACAACTCAGTTGGTGATAGCGGTGAACGCCTCGTCGTAGATGTTGAGCGCCTGGGCCACCTCGTCGCCCGTGACGACACACGGTGGCACGACGTGCAGGCGGTTGTCGGCGACGAAGGGCAGGAGCCCGCGAGCCATGAGCTCCTTCTTGAGCTGCGCGATCGTAGCGCCCGAGACAGGATCCTTCGACTCGCGCGAGTCCACGAGGTCGAGCGCCCAGAAGACGCCGACGCCGCGCACGTCGCCGATGATCGGGTGCTTCGATGCGAGTTCAGCGAGACCGGGGCCGATGTGGTCGGTGCCGATCGTGCGGGCGTTGTCGACGATGCCCTCGTCTTCCATGGCGTCGAGCGTCGCGACGATCGAGGCCATCGCGAGCGGGTGGCCGGAGTAGGTGAGTCCACCCGGGAACACCTGCTGCTCGAAGACGTTCGCGATCGACTCCGAGATCACCACACCGCCGGTCGGCACGTAGCCCGAGTTGACGCCCTTCGCGAAGGTGATGAGGTCGGGCACGATGTCGTAGGCGTTCCACGCGAACCACTCGCCCGTGCGCCCGAAGCCCGCCATGACCTCGTCGAGAATCAGCAGGATGCCGTATTTGTCGCACAGCGCGCGCACTCCCTCGAGATAGCCGGGCGGCGGCACGAGCACGCCGGCCGTTCCCGGGATCGTCTCGAGCAGAATCGCGGCGATCGACGCCTGGCCCTCCGACTGGATGACGCGCTCGAGGTGGGTGAGGGCGCGCTCGCTCTCCTGCTCGGGCGAGTCGCTCCAGAACTCCGAACGGTAGGAGAAAGGGCCGAAGAAGTGCACGTGTCCTCGTGCGAACTCGTTGGGCACGCGACGCCAGTCCCCGGTGGAGACAATGGCCGAACCCGTGTTGCCGTGGTACGAGCGGTAGGTCGAGAGGATCTTGTCGCGGCCTGTCGTGAGCCGTGCCATCCGGATCGCGTTCTCATTGGCATCTGCACCGCCATTGGTGAAGAAGACCTTGCCGAACTGGCTGCCGGCACGCGCGAGGATGCGCTTGGCGGCCTCGCCGCGGGCCAGGTTGCCGTGGGCGGGGGCAACCGTGGCGAGCAGGTCGGCCTGTGCCTTGATCGCATCGATGACCCGTGGATGCTGGTGCCCGATGTTCACGTTGACGAGCTGGCTCGAGAAGTCGAGGTAGGTGTTGCCGTCGTAGTCCCACACCGTGCTGCCGGATCCCCCGGCCACAATGAAGGGATTGAGGGCGCCCTGCGCGCTCCAGGAGTGGAAGACGTGGGCGCGGTCCAGGTCGTGAGCGAGCTGGCCGGTTGCGGGGTCTGCCGCGGGAGAAATCTGTGACATCGGTACTCCAAGAAAAGAGATGGGGTGGGCGGCCGAGGCCACCCACCCCAAGGGTATTGCTAGTGGATGTTACTGTCCGCCCTTGGTGAGCACGACGTCGAGGGGCGTGTACTCACCGTTGACGGTGATGCCCTCTTCTTCGAGCTCGGCGAGGGCCTTCTCGATGTACTCGTTGGAGTACGCCGTGTCGGTCGGCTCGGTGGTGATGAGCGGCAGGCCGTCCTGGTTGACGGCCGAGAGTGCGCCGGCAACAGTCTTGTCCCAGGCAGCCTTGTCGGTGACTCCGAAGTCTCCGCCAGCCCAGATGAGCTTGTTGACCTCGTTCATCATCCACAGCTGGTGGGTCGGCCCGACGGGGTACGCGAGCTCCGCGGTGGTCGCTGCGTCGAAGACGATCGTCGCGGCCTCCTCGGGGTTGTCGCGCGCGAAGATCCAGCCCTTGGTGACTGCCTTGAGGAAGCGGACCGTCGCGTCAGCGTAGGCCGGGTCGTCGAGGCGAGCGGTGTCGGCCCAGAGTGCGTCCTGGAGCATTGCGCCCTCGGTGTCCTCGTACGAGACGACGTTGAAGTCCTCGGGCGTGTAGAGCTCGCCCGTCTCCGGGTTCTCGACCTCAAGGATCTGCGCCCACTCGTTGTAGGTCATCGCCTGTGCGGCGTCGACGTCACCATCGAGCAGTGCGTTCATGTCGAAGCCCTGCGTCGTGATCGACACCGACGAGGCGTCGAGTCCCTCTGCCGCCATGGCCGCGAAGATCTCCCACTCGTTGCCGAAGCCCCACGAGCCGACGCGCTTGTCCTCGAAGTCGGAGACAGTCTCAATGCCGTCATCTGCGAACGAGACCTGCAGCGTGCCCGACTTCTGGTAGACCTGCGCGATGTCGGTGAGCTCGGCGCCGGTGGCCTCGAGGGTGCCGAGCACCTTCGGAACCCACGCGACAGCGAAGTCGACGTCGCCGGCCACGAGGGCGTCCTGCGGGATGATGTCGCCACCGGAGGGAACGATCTCGACCTTGTCGAAACCCTCCTCCTCGAAGTAGCCCTGGTCGAGCGCGACGTAGTAGCCAGCGAACTGCGCCTGGGGCAGCCACTGCAACTGCAGCTTGATCTCGGTGATCGGCTCGAAGTCGCCGCTCGCGTCGTTCTCCGCAGGCGCGGCACACGCGCTCAGTGCGAAGGCCGAAACTACGGCGATGGATGCGACGGTGAGGCCGCGTCGAATGCTGTGTCTCATGCTGATCCTTTCGTGGTGCGTGATGGGTGGTGCAGGGGTGGTGGAACTACCCGGTCAGACCGGTCTTCTTCTCGACACGAGCCGCTCGAGCAGGCCGGTGACGAGAAAGAGTGCGAGGCCGATGGCGATGCCGCCGGCGACGTAGGCGAACGAGAGCGCAGCGCGCCCCGATTTCGCATACGTGGCGATGGATGTGCCGATGCCATCGGCAGGGCCGCCGAAGTACTCGGCGACGAGGGCCGCGATCACGGCGATGGAGCTCGCGACCCGGAGCCCGGTGAGCAGGTACGGCAGCGCCGTCGGCAGCGTCAGCACCTGAAAGGTCTGCCACGGCGATGCTGCAGACGACCTGAGCAGGTCGCGGTGCACCGGGCGCGTCTGGCGCAGCCCGCGCAGCACGTTGACGAACACCGGAACGAACGCCGCGATCGCGGCAACAGCTATGCGGCCGAACTGGCTGGATGCCCCGAACATCGTGTTGAGAATGGGGGTGAGTGCCACGATCGGCACGACGGCGATAGCCGCGACGAGTGGTGCCAGCATGCCGTCGATCGGACGGAACGTCGCAGCGAGCGCCGCGGCGAGGATCGCGAAGACCGTGCCGACCGCGAGGCCGAGAAGGGCGTTCGTCGCGGTGATCTGCACGTCCTCGGCGATGATGCCGAACCGGAGCACAAACTCGTTGATGATCGCGACCGGGCTCGGCAGCGCGCGCGGCGCAGCCTTGAGCACGTCGACGACGAGCACCCAGACGGCGAGCATGAGCAGGCCGACGACGACGGGTGCGGCAAACCGTACCCATGCCGGCGGTCCCTGAGGCGGTCCCTGAGGCTCTCGAAGGGCTCGAAGGGCTCGAGGGGCTCGAACGCTCATCTCTCGTTCGCCCTCTCCACGGGGGTGCCGTGCAGGGCCTCGCGCACCGCCGTCACGCGCTCGAAGTACTCGGGCGATTCGCGCAGGGCTTCGCCGCGGACATCCCCGAGGTCGGTCGCGATGATGTCGGTGATGCGGCCGGGGCGCGGGCTCATCACCACGACGCGGTCCGACAGGAACACGGCCTCGGGAATCGAGTGCGTGACGAAGACAACTGCGGCACCCGTCTCGCCCGCGATCCGGGTGAGCTCGGCCTGGAGGTACTCACGGGTCATCTCGTCGAGGGCGCCGAAGGGCTCGTCCATCAACAGCAGGCGCGGCTGCTCGGCGAGCGACCGTGCGATGGCGACGCGTTGCTGCATCCCGCCGGAAAGCTGGTCGGGGTAGCGGTCGATGAACTCGGTGAGCCCGACGAGTTCGGCGAGCTCTGCGACGCGGGCCTTGCGAGCGGCCCTGCCCATGCCGTGCAGTTCGAGCGGGAGCGCGATGTTGCCGCCCACGGTGCGCCACGGGAGGAGTCCCGCCTGCTGGAAGGCGATGCCGTAGTCCTGGTCGACGCGCGCCTGGGCCGCCGGCTTGCCGAAGATCTCGAGCTCGCCGGTCGTCGCGGGGTCAAGGTCGGCGATGAGGCGCAGCAGGGTCGACTTGCCGCAGCCCGAGGGGCCGATGAGGGAGACGAACTCCCCCGCGGCGACAGTGAGTTCGACTCCGGTGAGCGCGACGACATCGCCGGCCTTCGTCGGAAAGGTCTTTCCGACGCCGGTGGCCCGTACGGCCAGTTCCTTGAGTGCGCTCATGCTGTTGCTTCTCCCCTGCGGTAGTTCTTCAATCCGAGTCCGACGAGGGCAACAGTGCCCGCGGCGACGAGTCCGAGCGCGACGGTGCCGAAGGTCGGCCCCCACGGTGCTGCCGGGTCGCTCGAGGCCTGGCCCGCGAGCTGGATGAGCATGCGCCCGATCCCGCCACGCATGCCGATGGATACCTCGGCCACGACGGCACCGACCACCGCACTGGCAGCGGCGAGCCTGAGGGCCGGCAGCAGGTGCGGAATAGCCGCGGGGATTCTCAACCGGATGAGGGTTGCCCAGTATCCCGCCGCGTAGCTGCGCATGAGGTCGAGGTGCATCCGGTCGGGCGATTCAAGACCGCGGAGCACACCGATTGCGATGGGGAAGAACGAGAGGTAGGAGGCGATGATCGCGACGGAGAGCGCCTGCGGCCACTCGAAGACGGAGCCGCGGCTCGCTTGCACGCCGATCGTGTTGATGATCGGGGCAAAGGCGATGAGGGGAACCGTCTGGCTCACGACGATCCACGGGAGAAGGCCCCACTCGGCGAGGCGCCAGCGCTGCATGACCGCGCCGAGGATCGAGCCCACGACGATACCGATGAGGAGGCCCGCGACAGCGATGCCGAGGGTGGTGAGCGCCGATGTGACGACGGGAACGAAGAGCGGAGGGGTTCCGCCACCGCTCGTTGACTGTCCGAGGCGCGCGACCATGTCCCAGATGTGCGGCATCGCGCGGTCGTTGGTGCGCGGCAGGAGCATGACGCCCGAGCCGGTCTGACCCTCGATCGCACCGACCACGAAGCCCGCGGACGGCCCCAGGAACTTGTACAGCTCCCAGGTTCCGAGCAGGGCGACGACGCCGAGGATGCCCCAGCCGATCGACCTGACTTTCGGTCCCTGAGCCTGTCGAAGGGTCATACCTTGGCCACGATCTGGTCCCGCAGCGCGGGGATGACTGTCTCGCCGTACACGCGGAGGGTCTCCTCCTTGTTGTCGTGCTGGAGGTACCCGGCGAACTGGTCGACACCGAGCTCTTTGAGCGCGTGCAGCTTCTCGATGTGCTCGTCGGCGGTACCGAGCAGGCAGAATCGGTCGACGATGTCGTCGGGCACGAAGTCGGCGTGCGTGTTGCCCGCGCGGCCGTGCTCGTTGTAGTCGTAGCCTTCGCGGCCCTTGATGTAGTCGGTGAGCGCCTGGGGCACACCACCATTTGCCGCTTGCGGTGAGCTTGTCGAACCGTACTTAGCGACGATGTCGGCCACGTGGTTGCCGACCATGCCGCCGAACCAGCGGTTCTGGTCGCGCGCGTGGGTGAGGCCGGACTCGGTGCCATCCGTGATGTACATCGGCGCCGCGACGCAGAACTTGATACTCATCGGGTCGCGCCCGGCATTGTCAGCCGCGTCACGCACCGTCTGGATCATCCATTTCGCGACATCGAGGTCGGCCATCTGCAAGATGAAGCCATCGCCGACCTCGCCGGTGAGCTTGAGCGCGAGCGGGCCGTAGGCGGCTACCCAGATGTCGAGTTTCGAGCCGCGGCTCCACGGAAACTGCAGCTGCGCGCCGTTGTATTCGACCGAGCGGGAGTTGGCGAGCTCGCGAATCACATGAATGGATTCACGCAGAGTCTTGAGCGTCGTCGGTGCGCCGTTCGTGACGCGCACCGCTGAGTCGCCGCGGCCGATGCCGCAGATGGTGCGGTTGCCGTACATCTCGTTGAGCGTGGCGTAGGTGGAGGCGGTGACTGTCCAGTCCCTGGTGGCGGGGTTCGTGACCATCGGCCCCACGATGACCCGGTTGGTCTCGGCGAGGATCTGGCTGTAGATCACGTACGGCTCCTGCCAGAGCAGGTGCGAGTCGAAGGTCCAGACGTACTCGAAGCCGTGCTGCTCGGCGAGTTTCGCGAGGTAGACGGTGCGCGAGGCGGGCGGGTTGGTCTGCAGGACTGCGCCGAATTCCATGTGGTGCTGCTTTCTGTGTTCGGTGAGACTCGTGCGTTCCCTGAGGCTCTCGAAGGGTGATGCTGAATCGCTGAGACGCTTCGAGAGGCTCAGCGAGCGTGGTTCTAGATGAGGTACTGCGAGAGCCCGCGCTTGACGAACTGGCCGTCGCCCTTGGTTCCGAGGTACTGGTTGTCGTCGATGACGACCTTGCCGCGCGAGAGCACGGTGTCGACGTGTCCGTCGATCTCGAAGCCCTCCCAGGCGGAGTGATCCATGTTCATGTGGTGGGTCTTCACGCGGTTAGTTTCAGGCATTCCGATCGACGTGTGGCCGTTCGGGTCATAGACCACAACGTCGCCATCGGCCCCGGGCTGGATGACGCCCTTCTTGCCGTACATGCCGAACATGCGGGCCGGGGTGGTCGCCGTGATCTCGACCCAGCGCTCCAGCGAGATCTGCTTGTCGACGACGCCCTGGTAGAGCAGGTCCATGCGGTGCTCGACCGAGCCGATGCCGTTGGGGATCTTCGAGAAGTCGCCGAGCCCCAGGTCTTTCTGGCCCTTCATGCAGAACGGGCAGTGGTCGGTCGAGACCATCTGCACGTCGTTCGTGCGCAGGCTCTGCCACATCGCGTGCTGGTGGCCCTCCTCCTTCGAGCGCAGTGGCGTCGAGCAGACCCACTTGGCCCCCTCGAAGTTGCCCCATTCGTCGCTGGATGCAGCGAGCTGCTCCTCGAGCGAGAGGTAGAGGTACTGCGGGCAGGTCTCGGCGAACACGTTCTGTCCGACATCGCGGGCTGCCGCCAGCTGCTCGACCGCCTGCTTGGCGCTCACGTGGACCACATAGAGCGGTGCTCCCGTGAGGTTGGCGAGCATGATGGCGCGATGGGTGGCCTCCTCCTCCATCTGCCAGGCGCGAGCGACACCGTGGTAGTACGGGTCGGTCTTGCCCTGCTCGAGGAGCTGCTTGACCATGACGTCGATGACGGGGCCGTTCTCGGCGTGCATCATCGTCATCATGCCGGTGTCGGCCGACACCTGCATCGCCTTGAAGATCTGCGCGTCGTCCGACATGAAGACGCCCGGGTAGGCCATGAAGAGCTTGAAGCTCGTGATGCCCTCGTCGGGCAGCGCGCGCATCGCCTGGAGCGAGTCATCCGTCACATCACCGATGATCTGGTGAAAGGCGTAGTCGATCGCGCACTCGCCGCGAGCCATGTCGTGCCAGGTGGCGAGGCCGTCCATGACGCGCTGGCCGAAGGTCTGCACGGCGAAGTCGACGATTGTGGTCGTTCCGCCCCAGGCTGCCGCGCGGGTTCCCGTTTCGAAGTCGTCGGAGGCAGCGGTGCCGCCGAACGGGAGGGACATGTGGGTGTGTGCGTCGATTCCGCCGGGTATCACATACTTGCCCGCAGCGTCGATCACGCGGTCGACGTTCCGCTCGATGTCGAAGCCGAGGAGGCTCGAGCCGGGCGCGAGCACGGCGGCGATCGTCTCGCCGTCGATGAGCACGTCAGCCTTGCCTGTACCGGTCGCGTTGACGACCGTGCCGTTCTTGATAAGCGTCTTTGCCATGCGATTAACTCCTTACAAATGTCGCGTTCCCTGAGGCTCTCGAAGGGAGCTACCGCGAACGGCTGCGCTTCGAGAGCCTCAGCGACCGCAGTGCTTACGGCTTCGGGATGCTCGTGTACGAGTCCGGACGACGGTCGCGGTAGAACTGCCAGTCGTCGCGCATCTCCTGCACCATGTCCATCTCGAGGTCGCGGATGAGCAGCTCCTCCTCGGAGCCCGATCCGCGCTCGCCCACGAAGTTGCCGCGCGGGTCGATGACCTGGCTGGTTCCGTAGAAGTCGACGGCGAGGTCGCCGTACTCGTTGTCCTCGCGGCCGACCCGGTTGGGCTGGAGCACGAAGTAGCCGTTGGCGACAGCCGCCGCCGGGCCCTCGACCTCCCACAGGCGGTTGCTCAGCCCTGGCTTGGTCGCGTTCGGGTTGAACACGATGTGCGCGCCGTTGAGGCCGAGTTCGCGCCATCCTTCTGGGAAGTGCCGGTCGTAGCAGATGTACATGCCGATCTTGCCGACCGAGGTGTCGAAGACGGGGTAGCCGAGGTTTCCGGGTCGAAAGTAGAACTTCTCCCAGAACCGGTCGAGATGCGGCAGGTGGTGCTTGCGGTACTTGCCGAGGATCGTGCCATCCGCCTCGACGATCACCGAGGTGTTGTAGTAGACGCCGGTGATGTCCTCTTCGTAGATCGGGAGCACCATAACCAGGTTGAGCTCCTTCGCGAGAGCCGCGAAGCGCTGCACGATGGGGCCGTCGGCTTGCTCGGCGTAGCGGTAGTACTTCTTGTCTTCGGTGATTCCGAAGTACGGGCCGTAGAAGAGTTCCTGAAAGCAGATGACCTGCGCTCCGGCCGCTGCGGCATCCCTGGCGAACTGCTCGTGCTTGTCGAGCATGGACTCCTTGTCGCCGGTCCACGTCGTTTGGGTGATTGCTGCACGTACCACGGTCATACGAAACCTCCTGATCAGACCCTCATCATTGACGGCCAACGTTTCCCCATTGTTTCCCTTTGTGACCGTCGCGTAAATAGACAGGCGGCAGAAGGCCGGTTTTTCGTCCATTACCGTTGAAGAGTGATCATCACCATCCTTTCCGGCGGCGTTGGCGGCGCGCGTTTTGCCCGTGGCGTGCGCGAACACCTCCGTCGCACCTACCCCGCAGGAGACGTCGACCTGCGCATCATCGTCAACACCGGCGACGACATGTGGCTCGCCGGTCTGCGCATCACACCCGATCTCGACTCCGTCATGTACACCCTCGCGGGCGCCAACGACGAGGTGCGCGGCTGGGGTCGCATCGGCGAGAGCGAGCGCGTGAGCGACGAACTCAAGGCCTACGGTGTCGGCTGGCCGTGGTTCACGCTCGGCGACCTCGACCTCGGCACGCACATCGCCCGCACCTCGTTTCTGCGCGACGGCCTCACGCTCTCCGAGGCCACAGCACGCATCCAGTCACGATGGGATGTCGGTGCGACCCTCATTCCCGTCACTGACAGCGAGGTCGAAACCCACGTCGTCGTCGAGGGTGGGTCGATGCACTTCCAGGAATGGTGGACGCGCCACCGCGCAACCCTCCCCGCGCTCGACTTCGAGCAGCGTGGCTTCGAGAACGCCGTCGCGACCAACGCCGCCTTCGACGCGATCGCCGATGCCGACGTGATCCTCGTCGCGCCGTCCAACCCCGTCGTGTCGATCGGCACGATCCTCGGGATCCCCGGAATCCAGACCGCCCTCGGAGCCGCGGCCGCGCCCGTCGTCGGGGTCTCCCCGATCATCAACGGCGCCGTCGTTCGCGGAATGGCCGACGCCTGCCTCACGGCGATCGGCGTCGAGACCACGGCGCACGCCGTCGCGTCGCATTACGGCGCGCGCGGCAACGGTGGCCTGCTGGACGCGTGGCTCGTCGACAGCTCTGATTCCGCAGAAGTCGAGGGCATCGCCGTGCATCGCGTTCCGCTGTGGATGCGCGACCTCGACACGAGCGCGCAGCTAGCGGCGGACGCGCTGCATGCGGCGGGGTTTTAGCGCAGCGGGGATCTAGCGCAGCGAGGCTCTAGTCCGCGGCCCGAGGCGGCCCTCTAATTGGGCAAGCTGCTCGGGGGTGTCGACGTCGCTCCTCAGTCCCGAGTCGGCGGCGACGCCGAGCTCGACATAGCCGTTGTCCCGGTGCCGCTGCGCTGACCCCGCGCCGAACGCGGGTGCGTGATCGGTCGTCGAGGCGATGAGCGTCGTGCCGGAGCCCTCGCTGTCGGGCACGAAGCTGCGCTCCCTAGTGGATGCCGCGGCGAGCGCCGCGCTCAACTCAGAGCTCTGCAGCGCGGGCAGGTCGCCGAGCAGGACGGCGACCGGGCCATCCGCCGCAGCCTGGATACCGGTCGCGACAGCGCCCGACAGACCACCGCCCGCATCGGGCACGACGCGCGCACCGAGCGCTTCGAACGCCGCAGCGTTGCCGAGCGGCGTGACGACGATGACCGCGGCCGCCCCGAGCGCCGCCTCGACTGTGTCGAGCGCGAGGGCATGGGCGAGCTGCGCGCTGCCCCCGAGGCGCGACTTCGCCTCCGACGTTCCTTTGACGGGGATGACCACCGTCCACAGTGTGTGCTGCACAGCACCAGTGTGCCAGCACCACCAATGCAGCAGCGCTAGGCTTGAATCTGACCCCCTGGCCAGCTTGGCCCGGTGTGCCCGCTTCGGTGTGAAGCGGCTCGGTTCTCGCGTGAGCTATCTTGCCGCGCTGCCGTTGCCTGCCCTCACACACACCCGGAGTTCTCATGTCACGCCTCGCCATTCCCGCCATTCTCGTCGTCGCGGGCCTCGCCCTCAGCGGGTGCGCGCCCCAACCGCCCGAGATTCTCGTTCCCGAGGCCGAGGGGCTCGTCACCGACAACTGCGGCACGCCGGTCGAGATCACCACGGCACCGAAGCGGGTCATCACGATCAAGTCGACGTCGACCGAGATGCTCCTCGCGCTCGGGCTCGGCGACCTCATCATCGGCACCGGTTTTCAAGACGGCCCGGTTCCCGACGAGTGGGCGGCGGATGCTGCATCCATCCCCGTGCTCTCAGAAATGGTGCCCGGGCAAGAGGCCGTGCTCGACGCAGAGCCCGACTTCATCTACGCCGGATGGGAGTCGAACTTCTCCGACGAGGGCGCGGGCGACCGTGAAGAACTCGCCACCCTCGGCGTGAACACCTACGTCTCCCCCGCAGCCTGCAAGGAGCCCGGCTACAAGCCGGAGAAGCTCGACTTCGCCGAGATCAACCGGGAGATCGGTGAAGTGGCATCCATTTTCCAGACGGATGGCTCTGCACTCATCGAGGAGCAGGAGGCGATCGTCGCCGGCATCGAGCCTGACTCGAGGGGCCTCACCGCGCTCTGGTACTCGAGCGGAACCGACACCCCCTACGTCGGTGCGGGCATCGGCGCGCCCGAGCTCGTGCTCGAGACCATCGGGCTCGAGAACATCGCGGGCGACATCAAGGACACCTGGTCGCCGTTCGGCTGGGAGGCCGTCGTCGACGCGAACCCCGACGTCATCGTGCTCGTGGATGCCACCTGGAACACGGCGGAGTCCAAGATCGCGCTGCTCGAGTCCAACCCCGCGACCAAGAACCTCGACGCCGTGAAGAACTCGCGCTACCTGTACATCCCGTTCGCCGCGGGCGAGGCGGGCGTGCGCACTGCTCCCGCCGCCGCGGACCTGGCGGAGCAGCTCGCGGCGCTGAGCTTCTGATCATGACCCGCTGGTTGAGTAGGCCGCCCGCGGCCGCATCGAAACCCGGCCCGACCGGCTCGGTTTCGATACGGCGCTTCGCGCCTACTCGACCAGCGGTCCTGTGGGGCACAGCGCTCGCGATTCTCCTCGTGCTGTCCATCACGCTCGCCGTGACGATCGGTCCCGCGGAGATCCGCTTCGACGAGGTGTGGGCATCGATTGCGAGCCACCTCGGGCTCGGCACCACTCCCCTCACGGTGCTGCGTGACGGCATCGTCTGGGAGCTGCGGATGCCCCGCGTGCTCACCGCTGCCTGTGTCGGCGCGGGTCTCGCCCTCAGCGGCGCGGTCATGCAGGCGCTCACCCGCAATCCCCTCGCCGACCCCTACCTGCTGGGCCTCTCCTCAGGCGCCTCGCTCGGAGCGGTGAGTGTGATCCTTCTCGGCATCTCGGTGCTTCTGCCGGTCGCCGCCTTTGTCGGGGCGCTGCTCGCCCTCACCGTGACCCTGCTGCTCGCGAGCGCTCTCGGCCGCATCACCCCGACCCGCACCGTGCTCGCCGGGCTCGCGGTGTCCTCCCTCGCCGGGGCGATCACGAGCTTCGTCATCTTCTGGACCGTGACGGGCGACTCCTACCGCGAGATCCTCAGCTGGCTCCTCGGCTCACTCAGCGGAGCGCGCTGGCCCGCCGTGCTCATCGCGGGTACGGCCATCATCGTGATCGGTATCCCGGTGATGGCGACGGGGCGCCTGCTCGACTCCTTCGCGTTCGGTGACACCTCGGCGGCGGCGCTCGGCGTCAACGTCTCGGGAACCCGCTGGGCGCTCCTCGGCGCCACGGCCCTCCTCACCGGAGCCATGGTCTCGGTGAGCGGCTCAATCGGCTTCGTCGGGCTCATCCTGCCGCACGCCGTGCGCCTTCTCGTCGGGCCGGGGCACCGTGCCCTGTTGCCGCTCTCCGCTGTCGTCGGCGCCATCTTCCTGGTCTGGGCCGACACGATCGCCCGCACGATCTTCGACCCGCGCGAACTCCCCGTCGGCATCGTGACAGCCCTCATCGGCGCACCGGTCTTCGCGTTCCTCCTCGCCAGGCGGAGGGCCGACGCGTGAGCGGTCGACGAGCTGTGCTGACCGCCGCGTTCACAACTCAGGCTGGACTCCCACGCGCCCTGCGTCGAACCCTGGCCGACGCGGGTTTCTCGGCGCGGCGCCAACGCCACGCGAGGCACAGCCTGAATTGTGAACGGCGAGCTGGAACCGCAGACCATCGCGGTGGTTGCACAACGGCGTACACAAGGCGCCGCGCGTGAGCGGCGGCCTCGAGGCGCGTGGCATCGTCGTCCGTGCCGATGGCAAACTTCTCGTCGACGGCGTGGACTGCAGCGTCGCCCCCGGCTCGCTCACGGCCCTCATCGGCCCGAACGGTGCGGGCAAGTCGACGCTCCTGCGCGCGCTCGCAGCCGTCGACAAGCCCGACGCGGGCGAGGTCGACTTCAACGACGCCGCACTCGCGGGCCTCCCCCGACGTGAGCGCGCACGCGTTGTGGCGCTCGTCGAGCAGGACGCCTCCACCGAGTTGCCGCTCACCGTGGCCAGCGTGGTCGCCCTCGGCCGCACGCCCCACCTGTCAGTCTGGGAGGGGATGGATGCGACATCCATCGCCGCTGTCGACGCAGCGATCGACGCCGTGGGCATCGCCGACCTGAGGGCGAGGGACTTCACGACGCTCAGCGGCGGGGAGCGCCAGCGGGTTCTGCTCGCCAAGGCGATCGCGCAGCGACCGGCCCTGCTGCTGCTCGACGAGCCCACCAACCACCTCGACATCGGGGCGCAGCTCGCGACGCTCGCGCACCTGGGGCGCATCGCTGCATCCGGAACGACCGTGCTCGCCGCTCTGCACGACCTCAACCTCGCGGCAGCCTGGTGCGACTCGGTCATCGTCGTGGCGCAGGGCCGTGTAGTCGCGGCTGGGCCGGTGAACGAGACTCTCACGCCGCAGTTGATCCGCGAGGTCTACGGGGTGGATGCCACGGTGCTCGAGCACCCCGCAACCGGCAAGCCGGTCATCGCGTTCAGTGAGTTGAACCCGCAGGTTGAGTAGGTCTAGACCATCCGCGCGCGCCAGCGCCGCAGCTCTGAGGCCGGAGCGAGCACGGCGCGTGCGCGCGACCTGTTCGACGCATTGCGACGGATGACCTCGAGCGCGTTGCGGAGCGACAGCGCAGACACCGACGCAGGTGCAACGCTGTAGGCGCTCGCTTCGAGCGCCTCGAGCACGATCTCGACCGAGGCCGGACGGCCGAGCAGCACGAAGAGTTCGCGCGGGGTTCCCGTGACGTTGACTTCGTAGCCGAGGTCGACGGCTGTGTCGACGATCTCCCGCCACGCGGCGAACGGGTCACCGCGCCGTCGCACCCTGCTGAACCGCGACGTGCGGCGCACCCCACGCACGATCGCGGGCAGGAGCGGCAGGAGCACGAGCAGCACGACCACGCCGACGATGACTCCGACGAAGAGTGTGGATGACGCCGCGGCCTCCTCCGGCGTCGGGCCCGACGAGGGCGACACCGTGGGCGTCGGGGTGGGCCGCGGCGGTGCCAGGCTGCCCGTCACGCTCGGCTCGGGCTCGGGGGTCGCTGAAGGCTCGGGGCTGTTGGTGTTGAGTGAGGGCTGGCCGGCGAACGCGGGAGTGGTACCGATTCCGGGCGTGGGCTCGAACCGCATCCATCCGATGCCCGTGAAGAACAACTCGGGCCACGCGTGGAGGTCGTCGGTCGTGACGACGTAGCTCGGGCCATCCGCGTTGCCCGAATAGGTGCCCGGCGTGAAGCCGACGGCGACTCGGGCCGGAATGCCGATGCTGCGCGCCATGACCGCCATCGCCGACGAGAAGTGCACGCAGTAGCCGGCCTTCACGGTGAGGAATCGCGCGATGATCTGCGCGTCGTCACCGTCGAAGCCTTCGTCGACCGGGGCGAGCTCCGAGTACTCGAAGTCGCCGCTGCGAAAGTAGCTCTGCAGGGCGAGGGCCTTGTCGAAGTTGGTCTCCGCGTCGGCGGTGACCTCGAGCGCGGTCTCCCGAATCGACTCGGGCAGGTCGTCGGGCAGCGCGAGGTTGCGGTTGACCGTCACCGGCACCGCGGGGTCGGCCTCGCGCATCTGCAGCTCCGTCGGCAGCGCGAGGCTCGACTCGATCACGTACTCCTGGCCGACCATCGACGATGACTGCGACCGCACGCCGAGGGTCTCGGCGTCGAACTGCCAGCGCCCGACAAGACCGGTGACGCTCGTCGGGGCGTACTGCACCGGGATCCAGCGGCCGCCGATGTTTCCGACCTTGACGCTCGTCGTGAACTCGGTCGACGCGATCTCCTCGCCGCGCCCCGGTATCGGTCCGATGCTGGCGACGTCTTCGGATGCATCGGGGTCGAGCGCACTCGGCTGCCAGCCTTCGTCGTCGAACTCGTCGAGTATCGAGAAGGTGAAGTACTCGTCGGTGACTGCGGTGGACGTGTAGGTCAGTGCATCCACGGGGTCATTGCGCCGCAGGTTGTCGCCGAGGGTGAGGATCGGGTTGATCCCGGTCGAATAGCCGAGGTCGGCGGTCGGCAGGTCACGCTCCGGAACGGAGGGCATGACGACGAGTTGCGCGATGACAGCGGTAACGAGCGCGGCCGCGCCGATTCCGGCCGCGAGCTTCGGCTCGAAGAACGGCGAGTCGACGTGCATGACGACGAGCCAGGCGGCACCGGCCAGCAAGAAGACGAAAGCGTCGCCCAGGTTGGGCGCGATGAAGGTCGGGATCGCCACGACGATGAGCAGGATGAGTCCGGAGAGCGCAGGGCGCCGGGCGATGACCGTGACGAGGTCGAGCAGAATCGCTATCGCGCCGAGCCCCAGCGTGAGCAGAAACAGGATGCCAGGGGTCGTGATCGCCGGGATCTTCTGCCCCTGAATGTTGGCAACCCCGTTGGCCACGAGGTTCTGGAACTCGAGAAAGGTTCCCGGCGTCGGAATGAAGCCGAAGATCGACGGTGGCGCCGCGAAGAACAGGCTGAGCACGGCGAGCAGCGCGAGGCTGCCGGTGAGCAGCGCCCACGCCCGGCCGCGCAGGGCGAGGCGCGTGAGGGCCATGACGACGAACACGATGAGTGCGCCGGCCACGCTGATAAACCACCACGACACGTCGCGCACGAGTGAACCGAGCGCCATCGCCGAGACCGCGAGCGCCACGAAGAGCGCAGCGCTCATGCCCCAGGTCGACCGGTCGCCGCCGCGCCTGCGAGCCTCAGCCATGCGAGCTCACCCGCAGAGCGGCCATCCAGACCTCGGGGGCGGGCGCTCCCGCACCGACCTCGATCGTGTTCCAACCGGCGGCGGCGAGGCGATCGACGGATCCGGAACCGCCCAGCACGATCGCCGTTCCCCGCTCATACGGCCGACGCTGGTTGATCACCCAGTCGAGCGTCGTGTCCGCCGGCCGCGAGAGCACGGCGAAGACGGGGGCGAGCGCCGTGTCCGGGCGGTGGGCAGCCTGGTCGTCGGGATGCGAGTCGTCACGCACGAGCCGCACGGCGGCGAGGCTCTCGAGAAACGGGTTGATCGTGCCATCCCCGAAATCTCCAGGGCCAGGCTGCAGCAACTGGCGACCCGCGGTCTCGAGCACCGTGACCGAGTAGCCCGTGTGCGTGAGGTGTTCGCCGATGGATGCCACGAGGCTCACCGCCCACTCGAACTGCTCGCTCTCGGGTTCCGCACCGCCGGTGTCGAGGCCGAAAAGGCCGAGGTCGTCGTAGCCGTCGGAACGTGTGTCGATCACGATGCGCGCCTCCGGCTGGTTGCGCGGCTCCTCCTGCCGCACCATGAGCTCGCCGTGCCGGGCAGAGGCGCGCCAGTGCACGCGGCGCAGGGCATCGCCGCGGCGGTACTCGCGCGTCATGAGGTCGTCTTCGCTGCCGGTGACCGCACGCTGCACGATCGTGGATGAACCGTCTCCGGCCTGTCGCAGCGACCCTGCTCCCGGCAGCTCGACGACGCGAGGCGTGACGACGAGGGTGTGGGTCTGGGTGAGCTCGGCGAAGCCCACGGCGAGACCGAAAGGGTCGCCCGACTCGACCGACAGCGGTCCGATCTCGTAGATGCCGCGCCGCGCCGGCTCGAGCTCATAGTCGAGGCGCACACGATTGTTGGGCCCGCTGAAACGCTCGCGATGGCCGGTCATCGGGGGCAGGGCACGGTCATCGGTGTGACCGGGAAACCACGGCAGGGTGTCGCGCCAGTAGGCTCCGGGGCTCCGGGATCGCCCCGTGTTGGTGATCACGAGGGTGACCCGTGTTGTGCCGCCCACCTCGACCATCGCGGGGTGGAAGGTGCGCGTCGCATCCAGCCGCAGGCGACGAACGCGCACGAGCACGCGCGCGACGATCACGAGCGCGACGATGAGAAAGGCCCCGAGCAGAAAGACCCGGTTGCCGGCGAACAGGGCGATGATCAGGAGAATTGCCGCGAACACGAGAAAGGCGCGACCGCGCGACGTCAGGCGTGCCCTGCCCG
>Ga0247817_10000245_pt1 | contig 33979 bp, 39 predicted proteins | sample UWRJL212509R1_FD_178010 | JGI IMG/M metagenome (GOLD analysis project Ga0247817, IMG submission 178010) | Plant litter microbial communities from Arlington Agricultural Research Station in Wisconsin, United States - UWRJ-L212-509R-1 | ecosystem: Environmental > Terrestrial > Plant litter >...
GCGGTCGTCGGCCGCGGGCGCTGCCGGGTACGAGGGCTCCCCCGTCACCCCGGCGACGTCGACGACGAACAGCTGCACCCGGCGATCACGGATGTAGCCCGTGCCATTGCTCTTGTACTTGACAGTCGTGATGTGGCGGGGCGATTCTGCCGCAGCATCCAGCCCTTCGATCGAACCGTAACGACCGTTCTCTGGTTCGCGCGAGGAGAAGGCGATGGATGCACCGCTCGGCGCCCACTCGAAGGCTCCGACCCCGAGTAGCCGGTCGGTGAGCTGCACGGGCTCGCCTCCCCCGCTCGCGACGACGTGCAGCTGCGGCGGATTTCCGGCCGAAGCACGGAGGAACGCCACGAGTGTGCCGTCCGGCGAGTACGCGGGAGCCGTGTCGCGAAAACCCCGCGTGAACCGCACCTCCTCAGCGGAGCCGTCGACGGGCACGGCGAACAGCTGGCCCACAGTGGCATCCGCCGACAGGTCGGGGTGGGTCGCCGAGAAGGCGATCGTTGCGCCGTCGGGGGAGATGCTCGGCGAAGAGACGCTCGTGAGGTGCGGGAGGTCTTCGGCCTTCATGATCGCCTAGCTGGTGAAGTCGGAGACGTCGCCGACGTAGCGGGTGTTGTTCTCGGGAACGGGCTCAACCGCGGCGAGGGTGACCTCCGCGGCGAACTCGTTGACGTTGTACAGACGACCGGCTGCCTCTTTGCGCAATCCGATCGCGCCGGGGTTGGCGCGCTCGAGAAGGGTCGCCGTGATCGTGCCCTCGATCATGTCGCCGGAGACGACAACGAATCCGATGCCGCGCTCGGCAAGTGTCGGGATGAGGTCGCGGAGGGCGTCTTCGCCGGCACGCTTCGAGAGGGCGACCTGGAGGTACTCCGGCATCGTCTCGACGGTCTTGATGAAGTGCGCCTGGTGGCTGGTGACGAACACCACGCGGGCTCCGTCGCTCAGCAGCGGGAGCGCCTCGGTGAGGAGGTCGACCTGTGCGTCGCGGTTGAGCTGCATCGCGTAGTCCTCGGCCATGCCGCTCTCCATGCCGCCCGATGCGTTCATGACGAGGATGTCGAGTCCGCCGTAGGCAGCGGTGATGGTGTCCCAGAGAACAGTGCGCGACGTCTTGTCGGTGAGGTCGGCGCCGACGGCAATCGCCGTGCCGCCGAATCCCTCGATCTCGGCGACGAGCTTGAGTGCGCGCGCCTCCTTGTTGCGGTAGTTGACGACGACGCTCGCGCCGGCCTCGGCGAGATTACGCACGGTGTCGGCGCCGATTCCGCGGGACGAGCCCGTCACGAGGGCGCGCTTGCCGGACAGGGTTCCAGGTTCAATGGGGTTGCTCACGAGCATCGACCCTACCAACTCCCCCGGGCCGAGGAGCCCTCAACACTGCTAGATTTGAGTACAGGCCGACACACGAGAGGTGCCGTTTCCATGGATGTTTCATTCCTAGTCGATTACGCGTGGGTCGTCTGGGCGGCCCTCATCCTGATCTTCATCGTCGTTGAAGTTTTCACGCTCGACTTCACTTTTCTCATGCTCGCCGTGGGCAGCGTCGGAGGGCTCGTCTCGAGCCTGTTCGCTGTGCCGTTCTGGGGCCAGCTCATCATCACGGCGATCCTGGCGATCTTGCTGATCTTCGCCGTGCGCCCTCCCCTGCTGCGCCGTTTGCGCAGTGGTGAAGACCCGACGCTGAGCAATATCGATGCCCTCATCGGCATGGGTGGCACTGTGCAGAAGGATTTTGCTGACGGAGCAGGTCACGTCAAACTCACCAACGGCGAGACTTGGACGGGGCGTGCCGCCGACGGCGTCACCCTCGACGCCGGGGACAAAGTCGTTGTCGTAGCCATCGAAGGGGCGACGGCTGTGGTCGCGCCCGCAGAAAGGATCATCCTGTGAACAATGACCTGACGTTTGGAAACATCGTCTTCATCCTGTTCCTGATCGTCGTCGCGATCTTCGCGCTGTCGATCCTGTTCAAGTCCATCCGCATCATCCCGCAGGCGAACGCCGGTGTCGTCGAGCGCCTCGGCAGGTACCACAAGACGCTCATGCCGGGCCTCAACATCCTCGTGCCGTTCATCGATCGGCTTCGCCCGCTCATCGACATGCGCGAGCAGGTCGTCTCGTTCCCGCCGCAGCCGGTGATCACCGAGGACAACCTCGTCGTCTCGATCGACACTGTCGTCTACTTCCAGGTCACCGACGCTCGCGCCGCAACCTACGAGATCGCCAACTACCTCGGTGCGGTCGAGCAGCTCACGACGACGACACTGCGTAATGTCGTCGGTAGCCTCAACCTCGAAGAGGCGCTTACGAGCCGCGACAACATCAACGGCCAGCTGCGCGTCGTCCTCGACGAAGCGACCGGCAAGTGGGGTGTGCGCGTCGGCCGCGTCGAGCTCAAGGCGATCGACCCGCCCGCATCCATCCAGGATTCGATGGAGAAGCAGATGCGTGCAGAGCGTGACCGCCGCGCGCTCATCCTCACCGCCGAGGGAACCAAGCAGTCCGCCATCCTCACCGCTGAGGGCGCCCGCCAGGCGGCGATCCTCGAGGCCGAGGGTGACGCCAAGGCCCAGGTGCTCCGCGCCCAGGGTGAGGCGGAGGCGATTCAGACGGTGTTCAACGCGATCCACGCGGGCAACCCCTCGAGCGACCTCCTCGCCTACCAGTACCTGCAGACGCTGCCGAAGCTCGCCGAGGGTGATTCCAACAAGATGTGGATCATTCCGTCGGAACTCACCGAGGCCCTCAAGGGCATCAGCGCCGGCTTCCTCAACAAGGGCCAGACGCCCGGCAAGTAGTTCTTCGTGTCACGCAAGCCGTATTTCAGCAGTCCCCGGCCGCGCATCCTCGCGCACCGGGGACTCGCTGTTGCTGCGCCCGAAAACACCCTGCTCGCCTTTCGGGCGGCAAGTGATCTCGGAATCACGATGATCGAGACCGATGTGCACGCGTCGAGCGATGGCATCGCTGTGGTCAGTCACGACGACGTACTCGATCGGGTTGCTGGCCGCCCGGGCCGCGTGAGTGACTTCACCCTCGCCGAGCTCGAGGCGATCGACCTCGGGCAGGGCCAGGGCTTCTGCTCCCTCGCGACCGCCCTCGCGGCGTTCCCCGAGGCGCGGTTCAACATCGATATCAAGTCGATGGATGCCGCCGCCCCGACCGTCGCGGCGGTGCGCGCGGCAGGGGCCGCCGACCGGGTTCTGCTCACGAGCTTCAGCGAGGCCCGGCGCAGAGCAGCTGTCACGGCGCTGCCGGGAGTCGCCACCTCGGCTTCCGGTCCCCTGTTCGCCGTGGCGCTCGTGCTCGCGAAACTCGGCGCCACTGCCCTGCTGCGGCGCGTGCTGCGCGACGTCGACGCCGTGCAGGTTCCGGTGCGCGCGATGGGGTTGACCGTGGCATCCGCTCGCATCATTCGACGGTTGCAGCGCGCCGGAGTCGAGGTGCATTTCTGGACCATCAACGACCCGAACGAGATGGATCGACTGCTCGATCTGGGTGCGGATGGAATCGTGACCGATCGATCTGACCTCGGGCTACGAACCCTTGAAGAACGCACCACCAAACTGTGACTGTGCTGTGAGAAACATCCAGTTTCCGCGCGGTTGAAAGGTTTTGCACAGGTGATGGGTTTATAAATTCGTATGAATCGCGAGTTATAAGGAGGCCACACAATGGCGGACCGTAGTTTGCGCGGCATGAGACTCGGAACCCAGAGCTTACAGAGCGAAGTTGGCGTCGAGTTTTCCCCGCGAAAGAAGAGCACGTATCGCACGGCCGACGGTGAAACCTTCGAGGTTGTCTTCGCCGCCGACGCGGAAGTACCCGGTGTGTGGGAGTCCGCAAAGAGCGGCCAGGAGGGTGTTCTCCTCGATGGAGACGGCGTTCCCGTCGTTTCCGAAGAGGTGGAGACGAAGATCCCCCGCAGCCACTGGGACATGCTTCTCGAACGTCGCACTCGCGCAGAGCTCGAGGAACTCCTTCAGGAGCGCCTCGACTTTCTCCGCGCGCGTCGCGGACAGCAGAAGATCGGAGCTTAGGCTCCTGGGTCGTGAGACCCTGAGGATTCGCCTCGTTCGGCTCAGGCCGAGCGGGGCTTTTTCTTTGCCGTTTTCGCGAATCGCGACGTGATCCCCCACACGGTGACGCGCCAGAGGGCTTCGACGACGATGCCGAGGTGCATCTTCGAGCGGCCGGTCGCGCGCTCCACGAAAGTGATCGGGTGCTCGGTCACGATGCGACCGGTGCGCTCGAGGCGCCAGGCAAGCTCCACCTGAAAGCAGTAGCCCTGAGACGAGACACTCGGCAGGTCGAGTTGCTGCAGCGTCGCGGTGCGAAAGACCCGGAATCCCGCGGTGAGATCGTGGATGCCGCTGCGCAGCATGAGCCGCGAGTACGAGTTGCCCGCCCGCGAGATGGCTTCACGCACCCACGGCCAGTTGCGCACGCTGCCGCCGTCAACCCAGCGCGAGCCGATCACGAGGTCGCTGCCGCTCGTGGCGAGGGCGAGCATCGCGGGAAGCTCCGCGGGGTCGTGGGAGCCGTCAGCATCGATTTCTGCGACGTAGCGGTAGCCGCGCTCGATCGCGACGGCGAAGCCCGCGAGGTAGGCCTGGCCGAGCCCGTTCTTGGCCGAGCGGTGCAGGACGGTGATCGATGCATCGGATGCCGCGAGCCGGTCGGCGAGCCCGCCCGTGCCATCGGGGCTCGCGTCGTCGACCACGAGAACGTCGGCTCCGGGGATCGCGCTCCGCACGCGGCCCACGAGCGTCTCGAGGCTCTCGATCTCGTTATAGGTCGGAACGATGACGAGGAGCTCAGCCACGGGCCCTCCCCAGTCGAGGAGCTCGCAGAGCCGTGCGCGCCACCACGAGAGCCGCGAGCCCCACGCCCGACACGAGCCACTCGATGAGGCGTCCGAGCACGACAGCGGGCGTCAGGGCGCTGCTGAGGGGTACTTCCTGCAGGAGGGCGCCGGGCGTGAACCACTCGAGCTGCTGCAGGGTCTCCCCCGTGGGCGAGATGATCGCGCTCGTTCCGACCGTCGAGATGTTCACGACGGTGCGCCCGAGCTCGATCGCCCGGATGCGTGCAATGGCGAGCTGCTGCACGCTCTCGTCGGTGCGACCGAAGTCCGCGTTGTTGGACTGCGCGAAGATCACCTGGGCGCCCTGCTCGACGGTCTCCGTCATGAGCTGGTCGTCGACGATGTCGAAGCAGATGTTGATGCCGGCGATGGCGGGGCCGAGGTCGAAGACGGCATCCGTCGTGCCCGGCGTGTACTCCCGCTGCACGAGGTCGATGAGGTCGGGGGCGAATGGCCGCCAGAACGCACGGTCGGGGATGTACTCGCCGAACGGCACCGGGTGCTTCTTGTCGTAGAGGTCGACGCCGCCCTCGCCCGCCTTCCACAGTATCGACGTATTGAAGATGTCCTCACCGCGCTCGGTGACCGCCCAGCCGACGAGCGGGGCGTCGAAGCTCTCGCTCACGTAGTCGAAGGCGCCCGCCCCGTAGGTCGAGTCGAGCGGGTTGTACTCGGAGGCGCCCTCCGGCCAGACGACGACATCCACGTTCTCGCCGATGTAGGGGGCTGTCGCGTCGAGCTGGGCCTGCAGGAGGGAGTCATCGGACTGGTCGAAGTAGCCGGCCTTGCCGTTGCCCTGCACGGCGAGCACGCGCAGCGTCCCGTCGGTGGCGAGCGGCCAGGCCGGAACGCTCAGGAGCACAGCCGCAACCCCAACGGCGACTGCGGCGCGGGCCAGTCGCCCTGCACGTTCGAACTGCGCGGCATCCACGAATCGCACGGCCTCGATCGCGAGAGCCACGACGAGAACCATCGCGAAGCTGACCCCGGAGACGCCGAGCCACCCGAAGAGCGGGGCGATCGGGCTCTCGGACTGCGAGAACGCGACCCGACCCCAGGAGAAGCCCCCGTAGGGCCAGACGGATGCCCAGGCTTCGCGCGCTGTCCAGAGGCCGGCGACGACGGTGGGGAGAAAAGCGAGACGGCCGACCGGGGTCGTGAAGACGCGCGGAACCCAGCGGTAGGCGAGAGTGATCGCGAGGGCGCCGACCGAGAAGAACAGCGACTCGAGGGTCGAGAGTGCGGCCATCGGAAGGTCGCCGAGAAACAGTGATGCCCACTCGATGTGCACGAGGTAGAACGAGAGCCCGCCGACGAGCCCGACGAGCAGGCTCGACCACGCACGACGGCCGACGAGGGCGACGAGAACAAGGGCGATGCCCGGAAAGACCAGCGGCCACCAGTTGCGGTCGGGGTAGGCGGCGTCCATGATCGGGCCGGCACACAGCGCGAGGATGACAGCTGCCCACAGTGGCACTATCGGTTTGATCTCGGGCACGAAAGAAGAGCCTAGGCGACGGAACTGTAGGCGACGATCCCGCGACGGATCGCGTCGAGCGCCTTGCGTGCAGTGACCCCAACCGGTGCGTCGGCAACGACCGAGAGCTGGTCGAGCAGGTCGATGGTCTGCTTCGTCACGCGCACGAAGTCACCCGCCGCCATGTCGGCGTCGGAGAGTACAGAGTCGAGCCTGGCACCCTGAGCCCAGCGGTACATCGCGAGGCACAGTCCGGTGGAGAGAGGCTGGGTTCCGGGCAACTTGCTGTCACGCTCGAGGTCATCGAGACGCGCCCACAGGTCGCCGGTCTCGTCGTAGGCGGCGCGGAAGTTGCCGCGCGGCAGGTAGGCGTCGCCAAGTTGTCCTTCGTCGCGGCGCGGCTCGTAGACGAGGGCTGCGGCCATCGCGGCGAGAGATGCGGGGTCGAGCGAGTTCCACACGCCCAGGCGCAGGGATTCCGCGACGAGCAGGTCGCGTTCGCCGTAGATGCGGCGGAGCATCCGCCCGGCCGGCGCGAGCACGATGGCGCCGTTGTCGTCGCGCGACAGGTAGCCGAGCTGCATGAGCACGTCGGTCACGCGGTCGAAGATCTTGGCGACGGCTCCGGTGCGGCTGCGGATCTCCGCGGTGAGGCGGTCGGTCTCGCGCTTGAGCTTCCACCAGCGCTCGGCCCAGCGGGCGTGCGCCTCGCGGTCGGGGCAGGCGTGGCAGGGGTGCTGCTTCATCCGCTTGCGCAGGCTCGTGAGCTGGTGCTGGCGGCGTTCGCGCTGCCCGCGGCTCTCGATCTCGCTGCGACCAGCGCCCTTGCGCTCGAGGTCGCTCAGTTCGCGACGGATCGACGAGTACTCGGTGAAGTCGCCGAGGTGGCACGTCATCGAATTGGCGTAGCCGTCGAGGGATGCCTGCTGCTGGCGCACCTTGGTCGCGAGGTCGACGACGGCGCGGTCGGCCTGGAACTGCGCGAAGCTCGACTCGAGGATCTCGCGGGTGCGCTCCCGGCCGAATTGGTCGATGAGGTTGACCGCCATGTTGTAGGTCGGCTTGAAGCTCGAGTTGAGCGGGTAGGTGCGGCGGCTGGCGAGGGATGCGACGGCCTGCGGGTCGAGCCCTTCGCCCCACTGGATGAGCGAGTGCCCCTCGACGTCGATGCCGCGGCGACCGGCGCGACCGGTGAGCTGGGTGTACTCCCCCGGTGTGATCGGTACGCGAGCCTCGCCGTTGAACTTCTCGAGCTTCTCGAGCACGACAGTGCGGGCGGGCATGTTGATGCCGAGAGCGAGCGTCTCGGTCGCGAAGACCACCTTGACGAGCTTTCTCTGAAAGAGCTCCTCGACGACCTCCTTGAAGGCCGGGAGCATTCCCGCGTGGTGGGCTGCGACACCGCGTTCGAGGCCGTCGAGCCACTCCCAGTAGCCGAGCACGCCGAGGTCTTCGTCGAGCAGGGTGCGGCAGCGTTCTTCAACGATTGCGCGAATCTCGTCGCGCTCGTGCTTCTGGGTGAGCCGCACCCCGGCCTTGAGTACCTGGCGCACGGCCTGGTCGCACCCGACACGGCTGAAGATGAAGAAGACCGCGGGGATCATGTTCTTCGAGTCGAGCAGCGCCACGATCTCGGAGCGCTCCATCTTGCCGCCCTCGAAGTGTCGACTGCCGCCCGGGTTGCGTCCCGGATGCCGCCGCTTCTGGTCGAGTGCCGCGCGACCCCGCTCGTTGCGTCCACCGGCCGCCGCGAGGCGCACGAGCTCGGGATTGACTCGGTTCGTCGCGGCGAGCCCCGAGGAGTCGAAGAGGTCCATCATCTTGGAGCGCACGAGCACGTGCTGTTCGAGCGGCACGGGCCGCTCCTCCGAGACGATCACCTCGGTGTCGCCGCGCACGGCCTGTAGCCAGTCGCCGAACTCCTCAGCGTTGCTCACCGTCGCCGACAGCGACACCATCCGCACGTGCTGCGGAAGGTGGATGATCACTTCTTCCCACACCGCGCCACGGAACCGGTCGGCGAGAAAGTGCACTTCGTCCATGACGACGTACGAGAGGTCACCGAGTAGGTCGCTGTCGGCGTAGAGCATGTTGCGCAGCACCTCGGTCGTCATGACGACGATGCGCGCGCCCGAGTTGATGTTGGTGTCACCCGTGAGCAGTCCGACCGAGGCGGCGCCGTACTCCGAGGTCAACTCCTGGAACTTCTGGTTGCTCAGCGCCTTCATCGGGGCCGTGTAGAAGACCTTCGCGCGCGGCTGCTGCATCGCCATGTAGATGGCGAACTCGGCGATGATCGTCTTTCCGGCACCCGTCGGGGCGGCCACGAGCACACTCTTGCCGCCCTCCAACACCTGGCACGCCTCGCGCTGGAACGGGTCGAGGTCGAACGCCTGTGCTGCCCTAAAAGCCTCGACGAGTGGATGCCCCGTGCGCTTCTTCGCCGCGGCGAAACGCTCGGCGGGGCTCAACTGGTCGGTCATGCGCTGGCCGCGAGTTCGGCATCCAGCACCGATTGCTTCTTGGCGAGGCCGCGGTCGTGCCACCAGGCCACACCGGCGGCGGCGAAGTAGAGGATCACCATCGGAATCGCGAGCAGGAACATCGTGACGAGGTCGGCCGCCGGAGTGGCCGTTGCGCAGAACAGCGTGATGATGAGGATCGCGACGCGCCAGCCCTTGAGAATGGATGCCGCCGAGATGACCCCGACGAAGTTGAGCAGCACGAGGAACACCGGGAGCACGAAGGCGACGCCGCACGCGAGCACGAGTTTGATGACGAAGTCGTAGTAGGGCCGCGCGCTCAGGTTGGTGATGGCCAGGGCCTCGCTGTTGAAGCTCGTGAGCAGGGCGACCATGTGCGGAAAGATCATGAAGCCGACGACGACGCCGCCGAGAAAGAGCGGCACGGCCGAGAAGAAGAATCCGAAGGTGTAGCGCTTCTCGCGCTTGGTGAGCCCGGGAACGAAGAACGCGAAGATCTGGTACAGCCAGATGGGGCTCGCGATGAGGATTCCGAGCACGAGTGAGATCTGAAAGCGCAGGTCGAACTGCTCGGTCAGGGTCGTGTAGGAGAAGACGATCTTGCGGGTGTCAGCGACCTCGGCGATCGGAACGAGCAGGAGTTTGATGGCCCACTCCGAGAGGAGAAACCCGCCGATGCCCGCAAGCAGGATCGCAACGCCACTGATCGTGAGTCGTTTGCGAAGTTCTACGAGATGCTGGCCGAGCGACATCCGACGCTCTGGATTGCCGCCCCGCTTCGGGCGCGAGGGCACGGTGCTTAGAGCTCGGTCTTCGACGGCTTCGTCGCCGGAGCCTCGGTCGACGCGGTCGGCTCTACGGAGTCGTCGTCAGCCTTCTTCTTGTCGCCGCCGACTTCGTTGCGGAAGATCTTCATCGACTGGCCGATGCTGCGTGCGAGGCCGGGAAGCTTGGGTGCGCCGAAGAGCAGCAGGATGATCACGAGAATGATGATCAGGTGCGGCAGACCGAATGTGTTGCCGAAGATTCCCATTGCGTATCCCTTGAGTGGCGGTCGAAGTGGTTTAACTTTACCTTCTGTTGACCGGAAGCGCCGTCAGCGTGGATGCATCGGCGCGCGTCAGCGCGTTCGCCCGGGCCAGCCGTGCCTCACGACGGGCCGCGCGCTGCCAGCCACGCGCCTCAGCCCGCTCGGATTGCCGCGCCCGCACCGTGGCGAATCGCTGCAGCACCGCGGGGATCTCCCGCTCGAGCTCGCGCGTCGCCTGCACGTTGTCGAGTTGCGCCGTCGTCGTCGCCAGATCGCTCACGTCGCGCAGGATCGTGATCGATCCGCGGATCACCCGCACCACCGTGTAGGCGAGCAGGGCCACGAGGGCGACACTCGCCACGATCCAGATCGCGGTGGTCATCGGTAGCGCGCCGCCCCGGCTGCGGCCCACTCCTCGACGACAGCGCGGGCCTCGGGCGGGTCGACGACGTAAGCCACCCCCGGCATGCTCGCGATGAGTCGCTTGAGGCCGTGATAGTGCGAGACACGCACGTTGGTGCGCACGCGGCCATCCTTCTCGCTGCGCTGGGCTCCGTCGGGAATGTAGTCGCCGAGCAACTGCTCTGCGGCCGCAGCGACATCGATCGTGACGACGAGGTCGTCGGGCGATGCCTCGAACAGTGTGTCGGGCAACTGCACGTCGGTCGCGGCCTTGCTCAACGGCTCATCGGTCACGACCGGGTTCTCGATGCGATCCAGCCGGAACGTGCGCACGGCCTCCCGCAGGTGGCACCAGCCGCGCAGGTACCAGTCGGCATCCACGGACTCCACGCGCAGCGGGTCGACCCGGCGTCGCTCGGTCTCGCCCACCGAGCCGCGATAGTCGAACTCGATCTGCACCCCGCGGGTGACCGACTCGCGGATGAGGGCGAGCGTGGCATCCGTCTCGCTGCCTTCGACGGCGACCTGACTCGGAACGGCGGACGCACCGCGCGACAGCTTCGAGGTGAGTGAGGCGACGGCTGCCCGGTCGGCGTTCTCCGGGAGCGACGAGAGGTACTGGAGCCCGGCGATGAGAGCGGATGCCTCGCGCGCCGAGAACCGCGGGGAATCGTCGATCGCCACCTGATTGGTCAGGGTGATGAAGTCGTTGTCTTCGAAGTCGTCCCACGCGATGTCGAAGAGATCCTCCGACTGGTAGGTGTTGGTCTCCCCCGGAACACCGGAGACGGCGATGAGCCGCACGGCGTCGCGAATGAGTTCGGGCTTGACCGCGAAGTGCTCGGCCGCCTCGGCAACGCTCACCCGGTCGCGCTCGATGAGGTACGGCACGAGCGAGAGGAGAAACGTGAGTTTGTCGGCAGCCTGCATGGGCGTCGCCTTCTTGTTAGTTGCCATGGTCTGCCACCGTCGTCTCGAGGCGCGAGCGCACGGCGTCGCGCAGGCTGTCGGGTGAGATCACGAGCACCTCGGGGCCGAAGCCGGCGAGCTCGTCCGCGAAGATGTTGGCGTCGGAGTAGTGCAGTTCGAGGGATCCCGGTGTCGACTCGACGGTTCCGCGACGCTTGTGCAGGCGGGTCGAGGCGTCGGAGCCGGGCTCGACCTCCACGACGGCAGTGTTGCGGTTCCAGATCTCCTCGAGTTCGCGCAGGGCGATTGCCGAGAGGTCACCCTCCGGCAGCTCGAAGGTCGTGCCGGTCGTGACGACACTCGACACGATGCGGCGCAGGAGGAACGTCTTGCGCACTGTCGCGCCCGGTTCTTCTGCGTAGAGGTGCCAGCGGCCCTGGTGCTGCACGAGAGCGAGGGGCGCGACGGTGCGCACGCGGGACTCCGCCTCCCCCGGCTTGAGGTACGCGAAACGCACGAGCGCGTTACGGCCGAGAGCCGCGTTGAGCGGTTCGAAGGCGGCATCCCGCACGCGCAGTCGCGGCGCGTAGCCGATGACCGGCTCGTCGGCGGTGACCCCGAGCGAGCGCAGCTTGAGCAGGGCGCGACGGGACTCGGCCGAGAGCGAGCCCTCGCGCCAGACCATCGCCGCGAGGTTGAGCAGCGTCGTCTCTTCTGCAGAGAACGAGATCTCGGTCGGCAGTTCGTAAGCACCGCGAGGGATGCGATAGCGCAGGTTCTGGTTGTTGCCCGGGTCGCCGGGCGATGCGACTGTCTCAAGGGGCACCCCGAGCTCGCGGATGTCGTCTTTGTCGCGCTCGAACTTGCGCTCGAGGTTGGCGTTGTCGCCCGAGCGGTCGAAGCTCTGCCGGTAGCCCTGCACCGTCGACAGGATCTCGGTCTTTGTCAGCCCGTTCTCAGTCGCGAGGAGCGCGAGAACGAGGCTGAACAGCCGTTCCTCGACGGGAACCTTTGCGGATGGAGATTCAGATGGCACGAGACGATTCCTCTGGTGTGTGGACACCCGGCCAGTGTCGTTGTGCTGTGCAGTGCTTCGTGGGCTGGACTACTTCTGGATGGCGAGAATGTCGACGACGTAGACGAGTGTCTCGTCAGCGGCGATTCCGCCACCACCCTCGAAACCATATTTCGCGGGGACCACGAAGAGCAACTGGCTACCGACAGTCTTTCCGACCAGTTTCTGCTTCACGGTGCCCGGAAGGAAGATCGAGTTCTCGGTATCGACCGTGTCGGTTGCCGAGACTGTATCGCGCAGGGGCGTGGACTCCCACGTCGTGGTGAGGATCGTGTTGGTGGTCCACTGGATACCGGCGATCTGCAGAACGACGTTGTCGCCCTCTGCGACGGTGTCGCCGGAGCCGGTCTGCAGCTGCTCGGTGAGGAACTCGGTCGGAGCATCAGTCTTGGGGATCTGGAATCCCGGCTGGCCGTTCGGCGCGGTCACCATGGCAGGAAAGCCGTTCTGCTGCAGGTGCACGGTTCCGTCAGCCTTGCCCGCGAATCCGTCGATCACGTCGATGACGAAGACAGCCGTTGCGCTCTTGTCGCCTGTCTCGGCGAACTCGCTGACCGGAACGGTCGCGACAATGCGCGATCCGATGGGCGTGCACGACAGGATCTCCGCGATGAAGTCTTCTGAGCCGACCGGGTACAGCTGCGAGCCGCGCTCGTAGCTCGAGCCGATGACAGCCGCGTCGGCTCCGTTCACCTGAGTGAGCTGAATCTCGGCGACATCGTCATCGGTGAGAATCTTTCCGTCGCCGATCGTCTCGATCGTGCGCTGGGTCGACTTCGCAACGAGGGGCGTCGGAAAGTCGACGGTCGGCTCTGTTGAGCCGGTTCCGGTCGCGGTCACGAGATCGGAGACGCTCCCCGAACCGACCGCAGGCGTGCACGCGGCAAGCTGTTCGGCGGGCGTGCTGCTGCACGCTGCGAGCGAGATGACGAGGCCGGTGGCCACGACGAGTGCGGAAAACGTGCGCACGGCGCCTCTTTCTACTGTGCCAGGGGAACTCGACAACTCTACTCGGCTCCGTCGTGCTCACTTGCAGCCTGGGCGGATGCCTCGGCCACCTGGGTCGCGATGCGCGCAGTCTTGCGCAGACGCTTGTCGCTCGTTGAGCGTTCGCCGAGTGCTCCCGGGGTCCAGGCCTCGACGTCGGCGTCGGAGTAGTCGCTCTTGGAGGCACGGCGCTTGAGCTCGGGCAGCACGGCTCCCGGGGCGAGGCGGCGCGCGGTGAGCAGAAATCCGGTGTGACCGATCATGCGGTGGTCGGGACGAACGGCCAGGCCCTCGACGTGCCATCCACGGATGATCGTCTCGTTCGAGTCAGGGTCGGTGAAGTTGCCGGTGCCGCGGATCGCCTCGGCGACGCGCGAGAGCTGGGTGACAGTCGCGATGTAGCAGAGCAGCACACCCCCGGGCGCGAGCGCGTCGGAGACGGCACCGAGGCACTCCCACGGTGCGAGCATGTCGAGGATGACACGGTCGGCGGTGCCCGGCTTCACGACCGAGCCGAGGGTGTCGGTGAGGTCGCCGATCGTGATGTCCCAGTTCGACGGCTCAGCGCCGAGAAAGCCGACGACGTTGGCGCGAGCGACTGTCGAGAACTCTTCGCGGCGCTCGAAGGAGTGCAGGTGGCCCTCCTGGCCGATGGCGCGCAGGAGCCACAGCGAGAGGGCTCCGGAACCGACCCCCGCCTCGACGACTGTTGCGCCGGGAAAGATGTCGGCCGCGCCGATGATCTGCGCTGCGTCCTTCGGGTAGATGATCGCGGCACCGCGCGGCATCGACATGACGAAGTCGGTGAGGAGCGGTCGCAGTGCGAGGTACTCGATCTCGTTGGAGCTCAGCACGACCGAGGCGTCGGGCTGCCCGATGATCGCATCGTGCATGAGCACGCCGCGGTGGGTGTGGAACTCTCCACCCTCCTGCAGCGAGATCGTGTTGAGCTTGCCCTTGGGGCCGGTGAGCTGCACCCGATCGCCCGCGCGGAACGGACCGTTCTGCTGGCGGTATGACTGCGTCATGATGCGCGTCCTTTCGAGAAGACTGCCGAGATGTCGGCGACGGATCGCCCGACGAGGCTCTCCCAGATGGTGTGGCCGGGGCCTTCGCTGAGTCGCACGGCATGCGGCACGCCGATCGAGGCGGCTCCGGATGCCACGGCCGAGGCGAGACCCGGCTCCGAGTCCTCGATCGCAACGCACAGCTCTGCGGTGGTTCCGAGGAGTTGCGCACCGAGGTGGTACGGCTCGGGGTGCGGCTTGCCGTGCGTGACGTCGTCTCCCGAGACCACGGCGGCGAACGGAGCGAAATCCATGACCGAGACGACGAGCTCCGCGAGTTTGCGCTGCGACATCGTGACGAGCGCCTGCGGGATACCCGCGGCCTGCACGTCGGCGAGGAGCTCGCGGGCACCGGGGCGCCACGGGACATCCTGGACGATGAGCTGGTGCACCTTGTCGGTGAGGTGGTCGATGATCTCAACCTCGCTCATCTCAACGCCGCGACCCTGCAGCACGCGTGCGGAGTGCCACATGCTCGAGCCGACGAGCGAGAGGCCGTCTTCGTGGGTCCAGGTGCCACCGAATGACTCGACGAGAGTCGTCTCGGAGGCCATCCAGTACTGCTCGGAGTCGATGATCGTGCCATCCATGTCCCAGAGAACGGCGGCGGGGATAACAGTTGTCACAACGGGCGAGTCTACCGACAGCAGGGCAACGTCACAGGCGCGACAGTTCTATCCTTGGAGGAGGTCAGTGCCGCAGTGGCGCGAACCGACGGAAGGCATCAGTGACAGACAAGACGGAGTTCGCGAGCGGTCGACTGCTCGTCGTGGCCTTTGAAGGCTGGAACGACGCAGGTGAGGCCGCGAGCGGTGCCGTGCGCACACTGCGCGACCAGCTGGACCTCGTGCCCCTCACCGAGGTCGACCCTGAGGACTACTTCGACTACCAGTTCAACCGGCCCACTGTCGCACTCGACGAGAACGGCGACCGTCAGCTCATCTGGCCGACAGTCGCGATGTACGGCCCGGTCTCGCCCGTTGTCACCCACGCGGAAGGCATCGCCCTGGATGCGGATCTGGATGTCACGGGCAACAACGGCGACAACGTCTATCTCCTGGTCGGCACCGAGCCGTCTCGAGGGTGGAAGACCTTCACGCAGGAGATCCTGGAGGTCGTCGAGGCCAACGAGATCACCGCGATCGTGTTTCTCGGCGCCATGCTTGCCGACGTTCCCCACACGCGCCCGATCTCAGTGTTCGTGAGCAGCGAGAACCCCGCGGTGCGCGAGCAGCTCTCGGTCGAGCGCAGTTCCTACGAAGGACCGGTCGGCATCCTCTCAGCGCTCGGCGATGCAGCGGAGAAGGCCGGAATACCGACCCTCTCGATCTGGGCGTCCGTTCCGCACTACGTGCACAACGCGCCCTCCCCGAAAGCCACTCTCGCCCTCATCGACAAGCTCGAGGAGATCGTCGACGTCGTCATCCCCCGCGGAGACCTCGTCGACGAGGCCGCAGCATGGGAGAGCGGAATCGATGCCCTCGCCTCAGATGACGATGACATGTCAACCTACATCGAGCAGCTCGAGCAGGCGCGCGACACCGTGGACTCCCCCGAAGCCAGTGGCGAGGCGATCGCCCAGGAGTTCGAGAAGTACCTGCGCCGCGAAGACGGCAAGCCCGACGGGACCGGCAAGGCCGGGGACCCGCCGCGATCGTGATCGGTCGCGGGTTTCGATACACGCGCTAGAGCGCGGCTCAACCAGCTCTGGCCTTCACCCCCGCTGGCCGAGTAGCGCGCGACGAAGGTGCCCCCGTATCGAAACCGCGATCACTCGAAATCGAGCTTCGCGTTCTCGCTGAGAAACTCGTCGGCTTGCTCCGCGCTAAAGGGCACTGCCTGGCTCGTGGGGCGCACTATTGAGACGCGGTCGACATCGAGGCCATCGTTTCCATCAGCTACGTCGATCACTCGCCCACTCCACAACCTCGGTTAAACCACGAGTGTCGGAGTCTGGGACACCTATTGAGCGTACCCCGGATCGCCCTACAGGGAGAGGGACCTGTCTACGACCTGAGAGGCGACATCCCGCAGTCCGAGGTTGTTGGAGCGGGCGTAGCTGCGCAAAAGCGTAAAAGCCTCGTCCATGTTCACGTTGCGCACGTAGGAGATCACGCCCTTGGCCTGCTCGATGATGACGCGGCTGTTAAGCGCGTGCTGCAACTGTTCGACGGCGATGCCGCTCTCGCGCAGCGCACGCTCCTGCAGGATGCTGATCGTCGCGACATCCGCGAGACTTTGGCAGATGGCGACGTCAGCAGCTGTGAGGGGGCCAACCCTTTCGCCGTAGACCGACAGTGCTCCGATGATCGTGCCACGCAGGCGCAGGGGAACCGTGTGGCTCGACAGAATGCCGAGGCCGACCGCGTAGCTGCCGAAGGCCGGCCACCGCGTGTCGGTGTCGAGATCGTCGATGGAGACGGGTGCACCGGTCGCAACGCATTCGATCGCGGGGCCTTCGCCCGACCGGATCTCGAGAAGCTCGATGCCAGCGATCTGCTCGCTCGTGGATGCCACGGACTCGAGCTGATCGGAGCCGTCAGAGAGCATGAGACCCGCGGCCGAGTAATCGAGCAATTCGGCAGAGGTCTCTACGAGGGACTGCAGCAGGTCGACCATGTCAAAACCCACCACGAGGGTGTCCGCAAGCTGCACAAATGTTGCAGCGAGACGGCTTTCCCTGCTGTGGTCCACCATGCTCGCAATTGTACTCGCGTGGTGGGCTCACTCGGCCGCTGAATCCCACTGCCTTACTCCTGTCCCGAGAAGTCGAGACGCCGTTCGATCACATCCGTAGCGATCTCGAGCACGGGCTTGCCCATGGAGTAGGCGTGGGCCTTGAGAAGTAGTTCGGCGTCCTGCGCTGACACATTCAGCTGAGCGAGCACCATGCCGGTTGCCTGGTTGACCTCGCGTCGCGGTCGCGCGCCGGCCTCCGGCTCGTCATCCGCGAGGATGCGACGAAGCACCTGCCAGGAGGCGATCTTGGCGAGGGCTTCCGCTTGGCGCACCTCAGGGACGCTCAAGGCGTCGGCCTGGCCGGAGTACAGGTCGATCGCACCGATCTCGAGTGACCCGGCGACGAGCGGGAAGGCGTACATCGATGCTATCTCGGCGCCGATGGGGTCGTCGTGGAGGGCCTCCATGAAGCCGGGCCACTCCGGGTGGTCTTCGACCCGCAAGTCGGGGGCGGCGACTATGCGGCGAGCCTGCATCGATTGCCAGCACGGTCCATCGCCAGCGTCGAACTGCATCTCGTCGAGGCGGGCCGCTGCGTCGTTGCTCGCGCACAGGGTGGACTGGCCGACGCGCGTGCCGAGGAGGGAGACGGCGGCACCAGCGATGGGCAGGAGTCCGAGAAACGGGTCGCACAGACTTGTGCCGCGCTCCCAGGCGGCCGACATCGCCGCGCGCGCGTCATCGAAGGTGGATCGGTCTGGCACCGTTCCTCCTGTCGTGGCCACGCTGTCCAGCCTAGCCACGTTCGAAGCAGAACCTAGGGTTCGAGGATTCCGGTTGACAGGAGCGCGATAAGGGTGGCGCCGAGCAGGATGCGGTAGATCACGAAGGGCATGAACGATCGCTTCGAGATGTAGCTCATAAAGAACGCGATGACGATAAACCCGACGCCGCCCGCGAGCACAGTTGCGACGATGGTCTCGACCGGGCCGAAGACCTCGGGAACACAGACATCCCCCGTCGCTGGATCACACGTGAAGCCCTTGTACACCTGGTACAGCCCGCTGGCAAAGACCGCGGGGATGGCGAGGAGGAACGAGTAGCGCGCGGCAGCCCTGCGCTCGTAGCCGAGGAAGAGACCCGCGGTGATGGTTCCGCCCGAGCGCGAGACGCCCGGGATCAGCGCAAGCGCCTGGGCGAAGCCGTAGACGATCGCGTGCGGCCAGGTGAGCTCCTTGAGTCGCAATTGCTTCTTGCCGGCCCAGTCGGCGATGCCGAGCAGGATGCCGAAGACGATGAGCATGATCGCGACGATCCAGAGCGAGCGGAACGTCGTCTCGATCGTGTCCTGCAGGGCGAGCCCGAGAACGGCGATCGGGATGCTGCCGAGAATGATGAACCAGCCGAGGCGCACGTCGGGATCGGACTGCGGGAGCTTGCGCACGAGCCCCTTGCACCAGGCACCGATGATGCGGGTGATGTCGTTCCAGAAGTAGATCACCACAGCGGTCTCGGTGCCGAGCTGCGTGATGGCCGTGAAGCGCGCGCCCGGGTCGACGCCCCCGGAGAGGAACTCCCCCACGATGCGCAGGTGGGCACTCGAGGAGATCGGGAGAAACTCGGTCAGTCCCTGGACGAATCCGAGGATGATCGCTTCGAACAGACCCATGGTGCTCCCGCGTTTAGTAGTTCAGCAGCAGGTCTCCGAGAACCTGCCTGCCAAAGACTAATGCGTCGAGCGGAACGCGCTCGTCAACGCCATGGAACATGCCGGGAAAGTCCAGATCGGCGGGCAGCTTGAGGGGCGCGAAGCCGTAGCCGGTGATTCCGAGCTTCGACAGCGACTTGTTGTCGGTGCCGCCACTGAGCAGGTACGGGAGCACGGGCACGCCGGGATCGTGCGTCGTGATCGCGCCCACCATGGCGTCGACGAGCTCGCCGGAGAACGGGTTCTCGAGGCCGACATCCTGCGTCATCACGACGATCTCGATCTCCGGCCCCACGAGTTCGCGGATCTCGGCGAGCACGTTCGCCTCCTCGCCCGGGAGCGGGCGGATGTCGATGAGGGCCTCGGCGTAGTCGGGGATCACGTTGTGCTTGTAGCCGGCCTTGAGCAGCGTCGGGTTCGACGTGGTGCGCAGGGTCGCTTGGATGAAGCCCGCCGCAGTTCCCGTCGACAACACGAGCTCGTCTGGCGAGACGCGCTGAGGGTCGACACCCATGATGCGCGCGAGTTCGCCGAGCAACTGCTCCGTAGTGTCGGTGAGGTGGAGGGGCCACTCGCGTCGCCCCACCTTGGCCACGGCCTCCGCGAGCTTCGTGATCGCGTTGTCGTGGATGATGCGGGAGCCGTGGGCGGCGGTTCCGCGGGCGATGAGCTTGATCCAGACGAGGGCCTTCTCGCCGGTCTGGAGAAGGTAGGCGCGCTCGCCGTTGAGGGTGACCGAGTATCCGCCGACCTCGCTGATCGCCTCGGTCGCTCCCGCGAAGAGTTCGGGGTGGTGGTCGACGAGGTGGTGCGCTCCGCGCACTCCCCCGGCCTCCTCGTCGGCGAAGAAGGCGATGACGAGGTCGCGGGATGGCTGCTTGCCCGCTCCGAGGATGTCCTGGAGCGCGGTGATCATCATCGCGTCCATGTTTTTCATGTCAACGGCCCCGCGTCCCCAGAGCATGCCATCCCGGATCTCCCCGCCGAACGGGTCGACGCTCCAGTTGGCAGCGTCGGCAGGAACCACGTCGGTGTGGCCGTGCACGACGAGCGCCGGCTTGCTGCGGTCGGAGCCCTCGACGCGGGCCACGACGCTCGTGCGCCCGGGGTCGGAATCGAAGTACTGCGGGGTGAGACCAAGTGCCTCGAGATGCGCGCCGAGGTACTCTGCGGCTTCCGTCTCACCATTGGAGACACCGTCGCCGTAGTTCGTCGTGTCGAACCTGATGAGTTCGCTGGCGATGCGGGCGGTGGATTCGAGGGCGTTGTCGTCGCTCATGCGTCAACGCTACCCCGGGGCCCTCCCCGGGCAATCTATGGGGTGACACGCGGCGTTAAACACCTGCCGCGAGTCGTGCTATTGTCGTACCTCGGTGGTTCTGAAAAGGATCGCCAGAGCGCGCGGGTGGCGGAAATGGCAGACGCGCTAGCTTGAGGTGCTAGTGTCCTAACGGACGTAGGGGTTCAAGTCCCCTTTCGCGCACTGGATGTGTGTTGTCCAGATAACCTCACTGTGTTGAATTGCTTCTTGAAGCACAGTAAAGAAAAGCCCCGGTGGTTATCCACCGGGGCTTTCTTGTTCCCTCTCCTGGTTTCTACGCCAGTTCGTTGAGGGTCGCCGAGACGATGATCGGCAGGTGGTCGCTCTTGCCGCGCTTGAGGGTGCGCACGCTGCTGATCTTCATGCCGGCGGATGTCGCGAAGTCGAAGTGCCCGCGGAACACCTTGTAGCGCGTGTAGGTGACGCGATCGCTGAGGGTGAGGTCATAGCCGGACTTGCCGAGCTTCGTTGTGAGTCCGTTCTGGAACAGCGGGTAGTTGAAGTCACCGACCATGAGGTGCGGCAGGTTCTCGCCGAGTCCCTTGAGCGCTTCGTGGGCCGCGTTGATCTGGTTGCGGCGCAGCGAGTTCGTCGCCGTGAGCGGAGCTGCGTGGAACGACGCGACGACGATGTCACGACCGGTCACGGCATCCGTCATTCGCGTTGCGATGAGGCGCTCGTGAGCGGGCGACAGTACGAGGTCGTGCAGTGACTTCTTGAGCGCGAACGACTTGGTCTCGTGGGCGGTGAACCGGCTCTTGCGGTAGAAGATCGCGAGGCCCAGGCGATTGGACTTCGTGGCGTCTGCGAGCACGAGGTCGCCGATCTGCGTGGGAAGCCCCTCGGAGGCCACCTCTTGCAGGCACAGGATGTCGAGGTCGTTGTCGGCGACGAGAGCGCCGAGCTCACCGGTCGCCGTGTTCTTGAGCAGGTTGTAACTGGCGACCTTGATCTCGGTCGTTGCAGTTGTCTGAACTTCTGTAGTCACGTGGTGCTTAGCTCCCTGAAATGAGATCGCCAGTCTAAGTGCCGAAGGCGGATGGATGCCCTGACAGGGCTGCGCCCCGCATGAGTGTCTCCTGCAAAAGTGAACACTGTGCTTGTTTCCGGTACGTGTCGGGAGTTGGCTGAAAGAACATTTCGTGCGAAAGGCAGAACATGAGCAACCTCGATCCCAACCTCGCGCCGAGCTTTGGCCACGTTCCCGACTTCGAAGAGCAGGAGCGGCACCGTCGCGGACTCCTCGATGACGAGACCCGGCTCCCCGAACCCGATGACGACGACGCCGCGACCGAGAAATAGGCTCGTTCCCAGCCCTTTGGCAGCGTTTTTGCCCCCGTTCGAGTGTCGCGGGATTCACACCCCCACGAGCTAAACTGAGGTCTACGTCCGTGGGGGACGTTTTTTTGGGGGAAATACCGTGTCAACTATTGGGGATGTCTCAACCATCCCTGCGGGCTGGTATCCAGACCCCGAGAGCAACGCACGTTCCCGCTGGTGGGATGGCACCGGATGGACCGCATCGGTCTCCGAGCCCCAGCCGCCCGCTCCCCCGCAGGAGTCCTTTGTTCCGCAGCACGCTGCCCCTATTCCGCAGGCGCACTTCGAGCAGCGTCCGTTCGTTCCTGCCCCGGTGGCCCAGCCGTTCATGCCGCAGCAGGCCGAACTTCAGCGTTTCGTCACCCAGCCCGGATCCCAGGCGCCCGCGCCGGTCGAAGGCACCCTGACCCGTCGCCAGCTCCGCGAGCTGACCTCCGCGGCCGCAACCGGTCCGGGCGATGCCGTTTCAGCCGAGCCCGCGGCCGTCGTTGCTGAGCCGGCACCCTTCGTGCCGGAACCCGCGCCTTTCGTGCCGGAACCGGCTCCTTTCGTGCCGGAACCGGTGGCGACCGCGCCCTACGTAACTCCGGCGCCCGCCGTCGAGCCGCAGCCTCCTGTCGCCGAGCCCACGCGACCCGCCCACGCTCCCGCGCACGCTGCGAGCCCCATCGTCGTTCCCTCCGCAGCGCCCGGCACCCCGTTCGGCGACGTCGCGGTCATGCCGACCTACGGAACGCCGGTCACGCCGCCCGCCGCGGCCGCTGCACCCGCGCCATCCACCCAGGTCAGCACCTACAGCGCGCCCGCTGCCACACCGACTGCGGTGAGCCCGTACAGCGGCCTTGCGTCGCCGTCACTGCTTCCGCAGGCCGAGCAGGCTCCCCCGGCTCCGGCGCCGTCCTACGCGACTGCTCCCGGCCCCGCCAACCCGTTCGCGGCAGCTCCCGCGCCGGCGAATCCGTTCGCCGCAGCTCCCGCCCCGGCCAACCCGTTCGCTGCTGCGGCTCCCGCAGCGTTCGCAGCGCCCGCTAACCCGTTCGCTGCGCCGGTGGATGCCGCGCCCGCGAACCCGTTCGCCGCTGCATCCAACCCGTTCGCTACGACGACCTTCGCGCAGGGAAACCCGTTCGCCGCCCCGACCGAGTTCTCGACGACCGCGGCACCGGCCTTCAGCTTCGACTTCGAACCGGTTGTGGCAACGGAGCGCGGTGGATCGTTCGACGAGAAGCTTCCTGTGCAGACCGGCGGTATCTGGTTCTTCACGCTCGTACCGTTGATTCAGGCCGCTCTCATGTACGTCGTGTTCGTGACGCTCGCGTCAGAGCCGAGCCTGCCGATCGCCGGCGGCCTCGCCGTGCTCCCCGTGCTCCTGTACCTGCTAGCGGCGGACAAAGACCGCAAGAAGCTCGACAGCCTCGGGCACGACCGCCTCACGAGCGCCGGATGGGCATTGCTCCCGCTCGTGTACATGGTCATTCGCACCGTACGGGTCGGCGGTCGCGGGGTTCCCGCCCTCATCGTCTGGATTGCCTCCGGAATCGCGTCTTCCGTGGTGCTGAGCATGTTCGTCATGCCAGTCATGCTTCTCGGCCTCGCCGGGCTCGCCGCCGGCCTCTAACCGACGGCATCGCCCGCGAGTCCTCGCGTGAAGCTCAGGTCACGGTCTGATAACCGAGTTGTGCTCAGCGCGCGGATTGCCCTACGGTAGCAATCCTGTGCCGAAACCGGCACGCCCCGTTGACACTCGAAAGGACACAGCTCGTGAGCAAATTCACCGAACAGCTGTCGCGCTATGAGCGCACTCTCGAGCCACTCGCGTACCCACGGAGCCACTAGACCGCTATCGGTCTGTTCGCCCCGTGCCGTCGAGGTCCGGGGCTTTTTTCATGCCCGCGCGCTGCAGCACGCAACCGGACGCCCTTCTCGCTCCCCCGTTTGATCAGCGGTGGCGCGTCATCCACGCAGAAAAAATCACAGAATCGAAAGGTAATGGAAAAGATCACAGAACGCCTGTTCAGCTGGGCGAGCATTCTCGAGCCAAACACGCTCGAGCAGGCTCGACTCGCCTCGACGATGCCGTTCATCTACCCCCACCTGGCACTCATGCCCGACGCCCACCTCGGACGCGGCGCGACGGTCGGGTCGGTCATCCCCACGCGCGGTGCAATCATGCCCGCGGCCGTGGGGGTGGACATTGGATGCGGCATGATCGCAGTCCGTACGCAGTTCACGGCAGACGACCTCGCCTCGGCGGGTGCGCTGAAGGAGCTGCGGGAGCAGATCGAACGCGCCATCCCGCTCTCGGCCGGCGGCTACAACCGCACGATCGTGGCAACGGCAGAGCCCCGCATCGCGGAACTCACCGAATACGCAGAGGCGATCAGCCTCGAGCCCGGTGACCACGCGGCGAAGTGGGCGCTGCAGCTGGGCTCGCTCGGCAGCGGAAACCACTTCATCGAGGTGAGCCTCGACGAGACGGGAGCCGTCTGGCTCTTTCTGCACTCGGGCAGCCGTGGTGTGGGAAACCGGATCGCCGGCCACCACATCAAGATCGCTCAGGGAGTGATGGACCAGTTCCACATCGACCTGCCCGACCGCGACCTCGCCTACCTTGCAGAAGGAACCGACGAGTTCGACCGGTACATCGCCGACCTGCGCTGGGCACAGCACTTCGCCCTGCTCAACCGTGAGGAGATGATGGACCGGGTGATTCGCCAGGCATCGGAGTTCTTCGGCGAAGCGGTCATCGAGTCGGAGCGGATCAACTGCCACCACAACTTCACCGAAGAGGAGACCCACCTCGGCAAGAAGGTGTGGCTCTCCCGCAAGGGAGCGATCTCGGCGAAGCTCGGACAGCCTGGACTCATCCCCGGGTCGATGGGCACAGCGTCGTACGTCGTGAGCGGGCTCGGAAACAAGCTCGCACTTGAGTCCTCGCCGCACGGTGCTGGACGCCAGTTCTCGCGGACTGCGGCGCGCAAGCGGTTCAGCCACGACGAACTGCGTGAGGCGATGGTGGGAATCGAGTACCGCGACACCGACGCGTTCATCGACGAGATCCCGCAGGCGTACAAGGACATCGACCAGGTCATGGCGGACGCCGCAGACCTCGTCGAGATCCGGCACACGCTGCGGCTGGTCGTCAACGTCAAGGGCGACTAGCAGCTGGTGGCGCCCCTGTCTGTCAGGGGGCGCCACTACCCTAGGAGGGTGACTGAACCCGAAACCCGAGTGCGCCACGCCGGTCTCGGTGTCGCTGCCCTGCTCGGCTCCCTCGTTCCCGCCGTCTGGCTCCTCGTGCTCTTCGCAGTGGCCGGTACGACGACCAATACCGACCTTGCTGACGGGCTCATCGTCGCCTCCTTCACCGTGCTGCCGATCCTCGCGATCGTCGTGCTCGTGCTCGGGATCGCGGCACTCATCGTCAACAACGTGCTCGGCAAGGTTCTCGCCAGCATCGCCCTCATCCTCCTTGTCGGGCAGGGCGTTCTCATCGGCTTCGCCGCAACCGTCGTCGTCTTCTAGCCCGGCATCTGATTAGCTGGGGGCGTGACAATTACTCCGCGCCGCCTCGTGACGCGGATCCCCTGGTGGGCCTGGGTGCTCGGCGGTCTGGCGCTCGTGGTCGGAATCGTCGCCCTCGTCGGCGGTTTTGCGACCTCGCCCGCCAAGGAACTCCCGGTCGTGTCACTCGGTGAGACCTTCACAGGAGGCGAACTCGCGGCCTCGGTCGACCGCGTCTATGTCACGAACACCAATCCCGACACCGGCCTCGTCGATGCGACAGTCGACTACCTCGTCGTGGAGGCAACGGTCGAGAACGTCACGAAGTCGCCGAGCGCCTTCAGCGACTCCGTGCTGCGCGTTGCCGTCGACGGCGCGATCGATGAGACCACTCCGCCCAACTCGATCCTCGACACCGACCGTGCCCTGCGCATCAGCTACGTGCAGCCCGGGGTGCCCGTCACACTCTCCTACATCTGGAGCGTGGATGCCGCGGCGATCCCCGAGGGAACGACCATCTACCTCGGCATCTTCGACCAGTTCCGGGTCTACGGGGATCCCATCTTCGGCGACGGCGCCTACACCCGCCCGACGGTCGTCGCGAAGCTCTCCACAGTGCTCGACGACGTGCGCACGGCAGAGGCGGTGACCGAGTGAACCGCCTCAGGGTCATCGCCGCGATCGCCGCCCTCCTCGTGATCGCAGGTCTCGCCGTGGGCACGGCGCCGACGACCGACGACGACGTCGTCGCTCCCTTCACCGTGCGCGGCGGTCTCGGCGACACGATCGAGACCCGCGTGCTCACCGTCGAGGCCCTCGACGTCACGCGGGCCGCCTCGCTCGACGTGAGCTACTTCGAAGGACTCGGCACCTATCCGAGCCAGCTCGACACTGACGCCAACTGGATCGTGGTGACGGTGCGCCTGACCGCGACGATCGCGCCGGTGTCCCTCAGCAACGCGCGCCTGAGCATCGGCGACGAGGAGTTCCGTGCGAGCGAGTTTCTCCCCCGCCCGTCGATCAACGACCTCCTTGCCGGTCCCGGTATCCCGGTCGTCGGCTCCCTCGCCTTCGAGGTCTCCGACGCGGCACTCGCGAGCGGTGCAGCGGGCAGTGCGGAGCTGAGCTTTCCCACCCAGTTCTCGACGCAGCTCGACGAGATAGCGACAGTCGAACTCGACCTGAGCGACCTCGATTCCGTCGCCGACTACCGCGTCGCGAAAGCAGTCATCGTGGACGGCGGCGAGTGATGCGCGCCTGGCTCCGCCGCAACCGTGTCGCGCTCGTGGCGATCGGAGTCTTCGCGCCCGCGCTCGTCTGGGTGCTCTACGGGCTTCCCGTGGTCAACCAGGCCGACAACGGTCCACGCATCGTCGAGGTCGCGGCAGGCGACACGGTCGAGATCCAGGGCTACGAGTGGACCCTCACGGCGAACATCGAGATCGCCGGCGAGGGCATCCCGGCCAACAAGATCCCGGGGGGCGACGCACTCGTGGCCGCCCTCGTCGAAGTGCGCGCAGTGGATGGCACGCCGGGCGAGGAGTCCTGCACCGCGACCCTGACGTCCCGGGCCAACGGTGTCGAGCGCTCGTGGCGGGCCGAGTCGCTGCCGTCGGAGTACGGGTACGGGTTGCAGAGCACATCCGCGTCGTACTGCTCGCCCGCGGGCGACGACTTCGACTACGAGATGGTGTTTCTGACGCCGGATGGCGCGTACGAGACATCCACCGTCGATCTCGTCATGGGGACTGAGTCGACCGTGTATCGCTTTGCGCTGGAGCGCTGACCTCGTCTTCGAGCAGCGGCTCGCTGGATTCCGGGGCGAGGTTGCGGCGTTCCTGCCAGGCGCGCAGGCACCAGTCGAAGGCTGCCGCGAGCAGCACGATGCGCACCGGTTCGATGACGACAGTCACGGCGACGGAGAGCAGCGGGTCGATCGTGTACCAGGTGCCGATGTCGTGGGGTCCGACGAGACGGTAGACGCCCCAGGTGAACCACATACCCAGCGCGTACAGCACACCGTAGGCGCTCACGAAGATCGCGAGCTGCAGCGGGCCTGAGGTGGCGATGAGTTTGCCGGACTGGGTGAACGGGCTGCCGACGTCATCCCACTCGTCGGTCAACAGGTACGACTGGCGCTGCAGGATCGGCGGGAGCTTCGCCCAGCGCGACGTCACGGCCTTCTCGAGCCGCTCGGGCACGACGCGGTCGTCGACGACGTTGGCGAGGGCTCTCGTGTAGACGATTCCGGCGATGAGGAGCCAGGCGAGCGGCAGCAGCACGACCTGGGCGACCACCGGTCCGAGCCAGTCGACGCTCACGAACAGCAGTCGGATCGGCTCGGCGAGACTGCTGAGGAACTCGCGCAGCCCGAGCACCCAACCGACGACCTGGCGCTGCTCGATCCAGTCGATGATCGTGCCGAACACGGCTGTGACCCCGGTGAGGGCAACGAAGATCCAGGTTGCCTCGAGGTAGATCTCTACGATCGCGAGCCAGCGCGGGAGCTTGCTGCCGAAGATCTTGAGAAGGATGCGACCGGCCAGGGCGACGAGGATCACCGCGACGACGAGAGGGCCGTCGCCAACCCGCAGCACGCCGTTCTCGCTGCCGAAGGAGTACTTGAACGCGCTGCGGGCGTACTCAGAGAGATCCTCTGCCACGAGCCCGATCACCGCGTAGAGCGTGAAGAAGGGGATGATGCTCGCGAGCAGTACGCGGATGAACTCTGCCGCGGCATCCCGAAGCGATTCGAATGCGACGTCGCCGCCCGAGATCTCGCGATAGGTGCGCATGCCGCGACGCACGGCGAGGAACATGCCGACGTACGACACGAGGCGGGCAAGCGCGGCGATCGGCACGATGAGCAGGGCGGCGAGCGGGCTCTCCGGCCCGATCGGGGCGGCGATCGCGAGCACCGACGCACGCACGACAGCACCGCCGAGATACCAGGCGAGCAGCGCGGGCCAGGTGAGGGCCAGGATGTGGCCGATCCGGCCGAGGCTGCGCAGCATGCTGCCATGTTACGGGGGTTAGTCTTTTCTGATGAGCCGTGAGTTGACCCACGAACCGGATGCCCAGCGCTACGTGCTGCGCATCGACGGCCAGATCGTGGCCGTCGCCGACTACCGCATCAACGGTTCAGCCATCTCGTTCAACCACACCTACACGGCGCCGCACCTGCGCGGCAACGGCTACGCGGGCGACGTCGTGGCCTTCGCCGTCGACGATGTCGAGGCCAACAGCGACCGTCACATCGTTCCGATGTGCTGGTACGTCGGCGAGTGGTTCGACAAGCACCCCGAGCGCGCCGGGCTGCTCACGCGCTAGGCGCTCTCCACGGGTAACCACAGTTCGGTCGTGGCCGTGCTGAAGTCCTCGGCGCGCTCGATCACGGCGACGATGGATGGACCGGGGCGCAGCCGCCACGGATTCGACGGGAACCACTCGGTCGCTGTCGCCGCCCAGACCGACTGCAGCGCTGCGGGATACGGGCCACTCGTCGTGAAGACAGCCCACTGGCCTGCATCCACCTCGATCGCATCGAGGTCGTCGGGAACCGCGGTGGTCGATCCGATCGCGACCCCGTGCAGGTAGGTGAGCTCGCTGCCCTCGGTGTAATCCGGGTCGACGCCTGAGCTGACCTGCAGGATCCCCGCGGGCTCGCCGTCGCTCAGGGCCTTGAGGCGACCGTGCTCCTCGGGCGGCACAGCGGCGATGAACGACTGGATGCGCGGGTTCGCTCCCTCGTGGATGAGCGGAACGCGTGTTGCGTGTCCGACGAGCGTGAACGACGAGCGGTCGCGGATGCGAGCGTCCATGGTGGTGTTCCCTTCAATCGTGAGGCGAAACCGCAGTTTCTGTTGAGAGGAAAGGGGTCCGCCGTGCTCGCGCACCTCGGCGGGAGTCGCGCCGTGCACAGCCAGAAAGGCGCGTCCGAATGCCTCGGTCGAGCCGTAGCCGAACGCGACTGCGACCTCGAGCAGCGGGTTCCCGGCGATGACCTTGGCCGCTGCCAGGGTCATGCGCCGCCGCCGGATGTACTCGGAGAGAGGCATGCCGACGAGGGATGAGAACATGCGGCGCAGGTGGTACTCGGTCGTGCCGAGCTGCCTGGCCAGCTCGTCGACGTCGAGTGGTTCAGACAAGTGATCCTCAACGAGGCTCACGAGTTGGTTCAGACTGCCGATCATGCTGCCCCTTTCCGACTCCAACGATGCCAGCGACGCTCACGCAGCGCCCGACAGTTGCGGTTCGGTTCTATCAGATGGTGCGCTGCTAGCGTCGGGTGCATGATCGACACCGATCGGCTGCACCTTCGTCCGTGGCGGGTCTCCGACGCTGCCATGCAGCACCAGCTCTGGACTGAGCGGGATGCCCGGGTGCCGCCGCACCGCAGGATCGATGCCGACGGCCACCCGACAGTCGCCGACCTCGAGGCGCGTGGCTCCCAGGGGCTCCTCGTGATCGAGATCGCGTCCTCCGGTGAGGCGATCGGCTATTGCGGCCTCGTCGATGGCCCCCACGGCGGTCCGGAGCTCGCGTTCGAGTTGCTCCGTGACCATTGGGCGAACGGCTACGCGACCGAGGCCGCGCGAGCCGTGATCGCCCAAGCGCGAACTACGGGAACCATCCGTCTATTCGCGGGTGTGCGCGACTGGAACGTGGCGTCGCGCAGAGTTCTCGAGAAGCTCGGGTTTGTCGAGACCGGTATCGTGGAGCCCAGCGAGCCCTACGGCGACTCGCTCGTGCTGAGCCTGGAGCTCTAGCGCCACCCGGCCGCGGGAGCCACGTGCTTCACGATGCTCTCGAGCAGGGCAGCGTTGTAGTCGACACCGAGCTGGTTGGGCACCGTGACGAGCAGGGTGTCGGCCGCCTGGATCGCGACATCCTTCGCGAGGTCGGCAGCGATCACGTCGGGCTCCCCGATGAAGCTGCGACCGAAGCGCGCGTTTCCGCCGTCGAGGTAACCGACCTGGTCCTTGCCCTCCACCTGCGCGCGCAGGCCGAAGTACTCGCGGTCCGCGTCTGAGACGAGGGGGATGATGCTGCGGCTGACCGAGACGCGTCCCTCGCCCTCGTGGCCTGCATCCTTCCACGCGGCGCGGTACAGGGCGATCTGCTCGGCCTGGAGCTCGTCGAACGGCACTCCGGTGTCTTCGGTGAGCAGGGTAGAACTCATCAGGTTCATCCCGAGCTCGCCCGTCGTGACGGCGGTCGCGCGGGTGCCCGAACCCCACCAGATGCGCTGCGAGAGTCCCGGCGACTGCGGCTCGATGCCGAGCACTCCCCCGCGGGCGCCGTGCGCGAGCGGCGCACCGTCGATAGCGGAGCGGAACAGCGCCGTCTTCGCCTGCGCGTCGTCGCCCGGGTAGCCGAAGGACTCGAAACCGTTGAGTGCGGTCTCGGGTGAGCCACGGGAGAGGCCGAGCTGCAGTCGTCCGCCACTGATGAGGTCGGTCGCCGCGGCCTCCTCGGCCATGTACAGCGGGTTCTCGTAGCGCATGTCGATGACGCCGGTACCGATCTCGATGGTGGAGGTGCGCGCCCCCATCGCGGCGAGCAAAGGGAACGGGCTCGCGAGCTGCGGTGCGAAGTGGTGCACGCGCACGTAGGCGCCATCCACACCGATCTCTTCTGCCGCGACAGCGAGCTCGATCGACTGGGTCAGCGCGTCACCGGCCGTGAGCACGAGCGAACCGCGCACGTCCTGGTAGTGGCCGAAGGAGAGGAACCCGATGCGTTTCACGCTCGATGCAACGGGCAGCACGGTCAGTCCATTCCCCGGATGGGGGAATCGCCCCCGGTGAATCGCGTCGATAGCCTTGCGCGAGAAGCACCGCCCTAGTCACCAGGAAAGCAGCAAAAATGAACTACGTAGTACTCCAGGTCATCCTGAAAGAGAAAATGTTCGGCACCGGTTCAGGCAACCTCACCGAGCTGGAGAAGGTGCTCAACGCCCAGGCCGCGCAGGGCTACCGCCTGCACACCATCACCACGGCTTCGTCGGGCAGCAAGGGTCTCGCCGGCGGCGACCGCATCCAAGCAACCCTCGTTTTCGAGAAGATCGCCTAACTGCCGGCTACGGCTCCGGACAGCGCAGCCTCCACCGCTGAAACAGCGTGGGTAGCTGCCATGTCGGCCGCGATAGCCCGCGCGCGGTCGCGGTAACCGCCGTCGGCCAGGATCGTTCGAACAGCTTCGGCGATCCTGGCCGCACGAGGGTTTCCGGTGCGCAGGTCGATGCCGGTTCCCGACCAGGCGACGCGCGCGGCGACCTCGGGCTTGTCTTCCGTGTCGCCGGCGACGATGAGTGGAACCCCGTGGCTCAGCGCGTACTGCACTCCCCCGTATCCGCCGTTCGTCAGGTAGACGTCGGTGAGCGGCAGGAGCGCGTCGTAGGGCAGAAAGTCGGCGACGCGCACGTTCGCCGGCATCGCTCCGAGATCAGCGGAACGTCCGCCGAGCGTCACGACCACGAGCACGTCGTCGTTCGCGAGTGCATCAATGGTCGGACGGATGAGCCGCCCGAGGTCGAGGTTGTCTATAGTGCCCTGAGTGACGTGAACGACGGGTCGAGAGCCGTCGAGGTCGCCCCACCACTCCGGGAGCGGGACGCCGCTCGGCGTCGGCAGAACCGGGCCAACGAAGCTCAGCTCGGGCGACAGGTCGCCGCGCGGGTACTCGAACGCGGGAACCGTGAGCTGCAGAAAAGCGTCGAAGGCTCGCGAGAGATCCATGATGTTCGACGACAGGGTCGCACCCACCTCCGCGAACATGCGCCGCCCCACCCGCTGCGTGTCTCGAAACAGCACGCGCGTCGCCACGAGATTGAGCGCGCGATTGCGCAGCCGACCGAGCGGAGTGGATGACGGTGCCAGCGCCGTACCCATGGGCGCGACATCCACACTCGACTGGGCGAGAGGCGTGGCGCCGACGGCGAGGATCGGCACGGTGCGCTCCGCCGACTCGAGCAGCGGGCCGACCCCGGCGAACATCGCGTCGACGAGGATCGCGTCGGGTGCAACTTTCTCGATCAGGCCCACGACCGAGCGGTACTGCGATGGGATCGGCGTCACGAAGATCGTCTGGATGTCGTACTGGGCACGGGCCAGTCCGCGGTACTTGAGCCGGTCGGGCAGGTGGCTGTCGGGGTCGCGATCGTCGAAGTCCGCGTTGCCGACGAGGGACACGAACTCCGCCCCTGCCCCCTCGACCGTCGCGGCGAAGCGCGAACCGGTGAGAAACACGACGCGGTTGCCCTCGGAGACGAGATGCGCGGCGATGGCGACGAGCGGTGCGACGTTGCCGTAGATCGGGGTGGCGCAGAGCAGGTAGGTCGACATCGGACTCCAATTGACTAGACTGACACTCTAACCAATTTATGGAGCAACCATGACGACGACGCGTGACTACTCGTCGCCCTCCCGCGCCGCGACCGCGGCCCGTACCCGGCGGCTCATCGTGGACTCCGCGGCTGAACTCTTCGTGCGGGATGGCTACGTCGCAACGACCATGCAGGCGATCGCCGCGAGAGCCGAAGTCTCTGTGCAGTCCGTGCACCTCGCCGGCCCTAAGGCGGCCATCCTCATCGCCGCGTTCGAGCTCGCGTTCGCGGGCGACGAAGGCCGGCACTCGCTCACCGAGCGGCCCGCGCTGCAGGAGATCATGGGGCATCCCGACACCGATGCCGTGCTTGCGGGATATGTGCGGTTTCTCACGGAGGCCAACAAGCACGCCGCGGCGATCGTCAGGGTCATGCGGGCGGCGTCCGATGCTGACCCGCTCGTGCGGGCTGCCTTCGACGACCTCGAGGAGCGTCGAGCCCGCGACATGCGGCTCGGCGCGGAGTGGATGGTCTCCCGTGGGCTCATCCACGAGTCGGCCGTCGCCATGGCGGCCGACGTGCTCGGCTACCTCACCGGCCCCGACACCTATCTCGCTTTCGTCGACGACCGCGGCTGGACACCCGAGTGGTACGAGACCTGGCTCGATCGTGCCATCCGCGTGCTGATTCTGGACGTCTACTAGCCATACCTGAGCGGTGCTGATTAGTTCTCGACCGGTTTTGCCGCAACGATGGATGGATGAGACGACTCCCCGCCGCCCTCCTGCTCGCGCTGACCGTGGTGTTCGCCGGGTGTTCCGCTGGTGCACCGGAGATCCCCGACGACTCCTCGACGCACACCTTGAACGTCGCTGGCGTGGAACGCACTTACATCGTCTCGGCCCCGGCAGAGCTCCCGGCGGAGGCGCCGCTCGTGGTCGTGCTGCACGGCGGCTTCGGCTCCGCGGTGCAGGCGCAGAAGGCCTACGGCTGGGACGACCTCGCCGCCGAGGAAGGTTTCGTCGTCGCGTATCCCGACGGACTCGGCAGGGCCTGGAACGCGGGCGCCGGATGCTGCGGCCTCTCGGGTGAGCGTGAGGTCGACGACGTGGCGTTCATCCAGTCGGTGGTGCGCGAGGTGTCGGCCGAGCGCTCCATCGACCGGTCTCGCGTGTTCGTGACGGGAATGTCCAACGGCGGCATGATGTCGTACCGCCTCGCGTGCGACACCGAGACCTTTGCGGCCATCGCGCCCGTCTCGGGCACGCTCCTGGGCGCGTGCGTCGCGCCCGAACCCATCTCGGTGCTGCACGTCCATGGCACCGACGACGAGAGCGTGCATTTCGATGGCTCCCCCGGCACGGGTGCCGAGAACATCGACGGCATGGCGATAGACGAGCTGCACGAGCTCTGGCTCGACGTGGATGGATGCGGGGCGCCGACCGTCACGACCGAAACCCCGGTCACGACCTCGACGGCGAGTTGCGGCGGCGACACCGTGAAGCTCATCACCGTGGAGGGCGCCGGCCACCAGTGGCCCGGCTCGGAGCAGTCGAAAGCCCAGGAGCGTCTCGGCACCGACAAGCCGTCTGATGCGCTCGACGCGACCAGAACGATCTGGGACTTCTTCGCGAGCGTCGGCTAAACGGCCACCCACAGGTTCTTGACCCGCTCGGTGATACTCCACTTCGTGACGCTCGCGAGCTTCGACACCGTGGATGCCACGTGCTCCGCGATCTGCGCCGCGATCTCTCCCTCGTCGGCGGCGAACCTGATCACGATGCGCGCCTGCCCCGACACCACCTGAACGTCGGCGG
>Ga0247817_10000246_pt1 | contig 33953 bp, 24 predicted proteins | sample UWRJL212509R1_FD_178010 | JGI IMG/M metagenome (GOLD analysis project Ga0247817, IMG submission 178010) | Plant litter microbial communities from Arlington Agricultural Research Station in Wisconsin, United States - UWRJ-L212-509R-1 | ecosystem: Environmental > Terrestrial > Plant litter >...
ATTCTTTACGCAGTCAATCACGATGTAATCGTTTCGGTCGCTAAGCTCGTAATCAAGCTTTCCGTCTTTTGGGACAACTACATATATGTGTTGCCATCTGGGTATCTCTCCATTTCGCTTAGGATATTTTGTGATCCTGTATTTATGAGCGATAGGAGGGTTCATAGCAAGCAGCGTGCTTGATACGATGCTTGTAAAGCAATCACAGTCTACACCAACTTCTCCGTCACTATTGTATTTATTTCGGTCGTGCCACACTCTGCGTGGACTTCGGATCTGTTCAATACCTTCCTCATCTTTTTTATAAGGAATGTGTTCGTATAGAAAGTGCCAGAGCTTAGCGCATGTTTCATCCAGGCTTCTGCCTTTTACAAACTGTGCAAGCTTTTTAGTTTGCCATGTTGTTTTGGGAATATTCTCCTGTATGAAACTTACGGTGTCTGATACGTCGGCACTTTTTTTAACGGTAATATCTTTTCCGGTTGCAGGGGGAAACAGATAATCGTATTCCTTTCCGCTTCTTACCTTTCTTACTGCATCTGCTTCCATTCTCTCTCGCTCGTTTCTATGCATGTACACTAATAGCGATTATGCTGTTTCCTTGCTTGCCGGATATTTTCAGGTAATCTGTTTTTGAGAGCCTATGCTAATGTTTTGTGTTTTTGAAAATGGTATTGTGTCATTAAGTGTACTTATTATTTTAATGACCAGGTCAAACTTTCCTGTGCTCCTGTATTCTTTAAGCAAAGCCGGAACGCTGCTAGCAAGGCTCATGAATGATAAATTGATGTAAATAGGATCAAGTATTTGTTCTGCAAATTTTGCCAGATCAAAGTTCTGATCTTTTACCTCCGAGCTGCCAAGCGTAGTATCGCTGTATAGCAGTTTTACAAACGGATACTTTACACTAATGCTTCCGCCTGTTGGATTTTTTAAGGTTACATCAATACGGATAGTAAGCCCGCTTAATGTTACCTTATGAATAGCTGCTTTATTTTCTACTTCCAGTTCCGCTGAAAGCCTGTTTAGATTGAATAAGTATGCTGCGCCTGCAAGGCCTGCTGTTCCAAGCATACCAAATAGTACATGCTTGCCCTTAATCATTTTCCTGGTTGTTTTTATTGTTTTGGTTATCCTTATTTTTCATGCGGATTTTAAGTGCCTCATGAACCTGGCTAAAGATGAGCCAGATCAAACCGCCTGCAATTGCTTTTACAGAGTAATTGATTAGGCTTGGGAAGTCTACTGCTGCAAGGATACTTAAGATTGCTCCCAGTAAGAAAACCGATAATTGGTTTGAGTTATGATCAGTGCCTGCGTTCATCTTAGCTTTTCGTTTTATTGATGAATCAAAGGTATGCTGAACTTTTATACTGCTTCTCGTGCTTTCCCTTACTCTGCGCTAGGCTACCTTACTTTGCTTTGGATTCCCTTGCTCTATCTCGCTTTCCGTTGCGTCTGTTATTGTATAAGGGAGATCAATGTGTTCAATAATTGCTTCAATTTGCGGAATCAGATAATAGCCACCTATCAAATCACCGATCTGTTCTTTGAAAGGTGCCAGCCATCTGCGCATTGTTGTCGGGTGCTTGTTATACATCGCACAAAGCTCTTTAAATTTATAAGGACGCACTTCAAAAGGCTTACTCATCATTTTCTTTTCACCATCAGAAAGATCACAGTCTATATCATAGATGAAGTAAGGGAAGCCGAGCGTATCCTTAATTGCTTCAACCTGACGAATCTTAAAGTACAATCCATCAAGACTGATTTTAACTTCAAAAAGCATCATCCATTTGCGCAAAGTCTTCGCATCTACTTTGTAGATTTCAACCAGCTCTTTGAACTTGTACTCCCGTACTGTAAAAAGTTTTTTGGTTTTATATTTCTGTAATGTCATAGTGGTTGAAATAATCATTGTCCTCATCCAGTTCGCTGTCCAACTTCAAAAGAGCTTCTACTTCGCTTTCATTATCTTTGATAAGCTTACAGAGTGCATCTTCTGCTTTAAATAATTCCTGTAATAAACCGTGATCGTCGGGGTTTTCCTTTAGCTGATTGGTCAACTCTTCGATACGTGTAACAGCCTGAATGTATTTTTCATCTTTCTTTCTCATGGTAGTAAGCGTTTATGTATGACATGTCTTGTTTGTTTTTGTCAATACAAAGTTGCTGCTTACTTTTACTCTGATACTTGTCGAATCCCTTGCATTGTGCTGTAATCCGTTGCTTGATGCTGCATTCCGTTAGACTGTCTTCGATTCCCTTTGATGTATTTAAAAGGCAATGCAGTAGCATGCACTTTCTTTTGAAAGCGCCATTTTACTGTATGAAATGCTATTATTGTCTATGGATAATGGCAGCTAGGCAGTTCGCCTGCGGTCTGCTCATTATGGGATAAAATGTGTGATCCTTTTTTCATGATGTTGTTTGTTCACCTATGCAGATACCAATCCCATTGAGCTTTAAAAAAAAGCTGCGCTTTATTACTGCATGATAAATTGTTAAAATTTAACGGGCTTTGCCTTTAGATACTCTCAGTCTTGGTCTTGCTGGAGCATAGCTTTTTGCAAATTCCTGAATCTTTAATCCTAAGAGTTCAGAAAGCTCATCTTCGCTGTATTGAAGCTCTTCAAGATGTGCATCAATAATTTCTTTTAAGAGCTTTGGCTTTTCCTTTTCGAAATCCAGCTCTTTGGGTTCAACGGTTTTGTACCCCATATTACCCATTTGCTGCCAGAGATACTTATACTGGTTATCGCTTACGCCTTTAAGTACGTGTGCTCGCTTAAGAAGTGATCCCATGGAAACCTTCCAGTATTTTTTCAACTCCTTTAGCTTTTCAATACTTACTTCACATAGATCAGGAGCAATTTCTACTTCCGGTGTTAACAGTTCGGCTGCAAACATAAATGCTTCCTGCTCCACATCACGATCTTCTGCTATCTCTCTTCCTACATGCAGGCATAAATGGCCAAGCTCATGAGCAAGCGTTAGTCGATAGCGATCTGCTGTAATGCTTTTATTGATAAAGATTATCGGCAGATTATTTTCGGTAAGGATTGCATGACCATCTACTTCAATACCTGCAAAGTCAATGTTCGCAACCAGTACACCATTATCTTCAAGAACCTTTGTGAAATTGTCTACTCTGCCATGCGGAAGCTTCCAGTATTTACGAAGCTGTATAGCGCAAGCAGAAGCACTAAGGTCTTTTGACAGATCAAAAGTGGGGTAGTTTGGCTCAGGAAGTTCTACAGCACGAATAAGCGTTTCAATATTTATTTTTGAAATATTGATCTTTGCTTCTGACAATTCAATTTCCTTTTTAGGCATTTTAAGCTTGCGTCTGTAATACGATTTTGAAAAATCATAGACAGGATGCTGAAGCCTGAAAAAGCTTACCGGATAATCGAGTGCTTTACTGATGCGTTCGATCATATCTTTAACAGGAGTTTGTGCGCCTTTCTCAATACGGGAAAGATTACCCTGATCGGTTTCCAACAATGATGCCAGCTCACGCTGCCCAATGCCTCTGGATTCCCTTGCAAGGACGATCATCTTATAATTGAATTCAGGACTGTTATCCCGAAGCTTGATAATTTTCATATTAACTGGCTTGCTGAATTTGAACGGTTTGTTTTACACGCACACGTTTTGCTGGTTTTTCTATTACAGGTGTAAGATTAGCTATTGGCTGTTGGATAGCGAGGCCATTAAATAATTCTTTGATCCATTCCTGATGTCCTTTAACACGCAAGGCAAGGTGAATGCTTCCTATGCCTGTCATAGAGCTTGTGAACGTATAGCCTGCATATAAGAACATCGGCTTTCTGGGGAATCCTTTTATAACAGTCTGCTGCTTTTCAAACTTTTTACTTTGAGTTGTTTTTGCTTTAGCTGGTTCAAGTCTTTTGTTGAACTTGTTAAAACGAATAAAGATCTGGTTGCCGATTAAAAGCCCGAATACTCCTTTGTATTCCTTACAAGCTACTCCTGAAATGTTCGCAAAGTTCTCTTTAATTCGTTCTAAGATCAGATTTTGAATTAAGGTAGCCTTTGTCCTGGAGTTGAATGTAATGATACGTTCCTTAGAGTAACAGTCGTATCCTACAAGATCCATATAATCAGTAAAGCCCTTTTTGATACTGCTGGTTAATTTTGATAGGTGAGGAGCTAACACCGTTTCTGATTCTTCCAATGAAAGTTTTAGTCGCATAAGTTTTTTGAATTAGATTGTGGACAAATATACGAACGTTTTCCAAAAGTGTTTAAAATATGCGCTAAATATTTTAGCATAATTATTAAATCATTGAAATACAGTTAAAAAAATTATAAAATAGAGTTAAAATTAAGTTAAATATGCGTTAAAAATATGTTTAATATGGATGGAATAAGGTTTATTACTGACACTGAAAATAATTTTATAGCTGAATATCAATGAGATAATTTACAATACTCCTAAAATAAGCCATTTTATGGGATTCATTTTTTTGAATAAGCATTTATTTGCTAAATAAATTAGCAATCATGTTTTAAAAACTTATTTTTGTTATATCAGCACTTCAGTTATCAATTGTTAACACCAAGGTTCAAACTTGAAATTATTAATGTCTGGCTATAGCTAGCTCATTAATAACAGATGAGCGAGTCCTTAATATCAAATTGATTCTTCACTGCAACACTGATTAATAATTAGTCATATATGTACCTCAATTGTCACAGTTATTTCAGCCTAAAATACGGCACACAGTCACCAGAAGCACTCGTTGAAAGTGCTTGTGAGAATGACGTAGAAATATTGTGCCTTACAGATATTAATAACACTTCAGCAGCATACCCTTTTTATACTGCTTGTATAGCAAAAAATATAAAACCGCTTGTTGGCATTGAATTTAAAAACGAAGACGAACTGCTTTATATAGGAATAGCAAAAAACAATATTGGTTTTTATGAACTCAATACGTTTCTTTCAAGCTATAACACTACCGAACAACTAAAACCTTCGAAAGCTCCAGTCTTTGAGAATTCATATATCATTTATCCCTATGGTTCTATTGAGCCGGATGCATTGCAGCAACATGAATATATTGGTTTAAAAATTTCTGACCTCTCTCGATTTATTACTTCCAGCTATACAAACAAACAAGAAAAGTTTGTGATGCTGCATCCGGTAACATTCAAAAATAAGAGAGGATTCAATACGCACCGATTGATGCGGGCTATTGATAAAAATACGTTGCTATCAAAGCTACAGCTTCATGAGCAGGCAGAGCCTGATGAAATGATGCTTCCTGTTAACAACCTAATCTCTGCGTATAGCCGCTTTCCTCAAATCATTAATAATACCATACAGCTACTTAATGCATGCAGCATTGAATTTAATTCAATCAGTAAGAATAAAAAGTTATATACGACTTGTGCTGAAGACGATCGAGAGCTGTTGCAGAAACTAGCTTTTGATGGCTTTGAAAAACGTTACGGTAAAAAAAATAAGGTTGCTCATGCTCGTGTTGTAAAGGAATTAAAAGTCATCAATGAGTTAGGCTTCAACGCATATTTCCTTATAACATGGGATATTCTGCGATATGCTATTTCAAATAACTTCTCCCATGTGGGACGGGGCAGCGGAGCAAACAGCATTGTGGCCTATTGTTTAAAAATAACTGATGTAGATCCTATAGAATTAGATTTATACTTTGAACGTTTCTTAAATCCCTACAGAACATCACCACCGGATTTTGACATTGACTTTGCTCACAATGAGCGGGATCAGGTAATTGATTATATCTTCAAACGATATGGCACTCAAAAGACCGTGCTCCTTGCCACTTACAATACATTTAAGGGGCGTTCAATTATTCGTGAATTAGGGAAAGTGTTTGGTTTGCCTAAACATGAAATAGATGCAATTATACAAAACCGAACAACTACTTTATCTAAAGAATGGGATTCCATTTTAAAGTTGATCTATACGTATGCACAAGAGTTGGAAGGCATACCAAATTATCTTTCGATCCATGCCGGTGGGATTTTAATCTCTGAAGAACCTATTACCTGTTACACGGCAACGAACATGCCACCTAAGGGCTTTCCTATTACACACTTTGATATGTTCGTTGCAGAGGAGATGGGCTTTTATAAGTATGATATATTAAGCCAGCGTGGTCTTGGCCACATACGGGATACGATGAAAATCGTACAGCAGAATAAGGGAAAGCTTATTGAACTGAATACGGAAATTGCGTTGAAGGATGAAAAGGTAAAAACTGCTATCAGCTCTGCAAATACAATCGGCTGTTTTTACATTGAATCGCCTGGCATGAGAATGTTACTGAAGAAATTAAAATGCAGTGACTATTTAACGTTGGTTGCTGCTAGTTCAATCATTCGCCCCGGTGTGTCACAATCCGGTATGATGCAGCAATACATCTCACGTTATCATAAGCCTGAAACAGTTCAGTATTTACATCCTGTCATGGAAGATCTACTGAAGGAAACGTATGGGGTAATGGTATATCAAGAAGATGTAATTAAAGTAGCGCATTACTTTGGCGGCATTGATTTAGGAAAAGCCGATATTTTAAGACGTGCCATGTCTGGTAAATATCGAGGCCAAAAGGGTTTTGAATTGGTTCGTGAAGAATTTTTTGAATCATGCAGGCAACTAGGCCATGACGAAGCAATTTATAAAGAAGTGTGGCGGCAAATGGAAAGCTTTGGCGGGTACTCTTTTTCAAAAGCGCATTCAGCAAGTTTTGCAGTTGAAAGTTATCACAGTTTGTATTTGAAAGTACATTATCCGTTGGAATTTATTGTTGCGGTGCTCAATAACGAAGGCGGCTTTTACTCACGTGAATTTTATCTGAATGAAGCACGTGTTGCAGGCGCAGTGATTGAACCTCCTTGTGTTAATAATGGAGCATATTTCGATACGATCATAGGTACGACTATTTACGTAGGCTTCCGCTACATAAAGGCATTTGAGCACAAGATCAGTGAAGTAATCTCATTAGAAAGGCAAGTAAACGGGCCTTATAAAGATGTATATGATTTTGTGAAACGCATTCCGGTTTCACATGAGCAATTAAAATTACTGATCAGATCAGGTGCATTTAGGTTTACAAATAAAACTAAAAAAGTGTTGTTGCTGGATGCATTCATGTTGTTCTCTCAATCAAAAGTGAAGACAGGAGGAATGGATTTATTTGAACCGGATATTAAAGAACTTGTCCTACCACCACTTAAGAGTTTTAGCTATGAAGATGCGTATGATCAAATAGAACTGTTTGAATTTCCATTGTGTTTTCCCTATGATATATTACCAAAAGAGCACGACCTGTCAACAACATTTAATACGTTGTTGCAACATGTGGGTAAGCGAACTACAATCATCGGATATTTCGTAACAGTAAAGTCTTTATATACGAGCAAGCGTGAGTTGATGTCGTTTGCTCATTTCTTTGACAGAGAGGGCAGAGGATTTGATACGACACATTTCCCGCCATGTCTAAAAAAATATCCCTTTAAAGGTAATGGCTTTTATAAAATAACAGGCAAGGTGGTAGAAGAATTTGGCTACCCGAGTATTGAAGTTGATAGTATGTTTAAGATTCCATTTGCTAAAAAAGAAATCTTATGATTATTCAGCCAGACAGATCCATTGTGCACATGGACTTAGATTCTTTCTTCGTCTCTGTAGAATTATTGCGCAATCCTCAACTTAAAGGAAAGCCTGTAATTATTGGTAGTTCGGGTGACAGAGGCGTTGTTGCATCATGCAGCTATGAAGCTCGCAAGTTTGGCGTCCACTCTGCGATGTCAAGTAAGATGGCACGTTTGCTTTGCCGGGATGCAATATGGATTCGTGGGGACATGGAAGAATATAGTAAGCACTCTCAACTTGTACGAGAGATTATTAATGAAAAAGCACCATTGTATGAGCAAGCTTCCATAGATGAGTTTTACCTGGACATTACTGGTATGGATAAATTCTTTGGTAATGTTAAATGGACAAACGAACTCCGCCAATATATCATTAAAAATTCAGGCTTGCCTATTTCTTATGGACTGTCTGTAAATAAAACAGTTTCTAAGGTTGCAACAAATGAGAGTAAACCGAATGGGCAATTACATATTCCTTTTGGAACAGAAAAATCATTCCTTGCACCACTACCTGTTGAACGGATACCAATGATTGGAAAGAAGACAGCAGAACAATTGCAGCAGGTAGGAGTTGTAGATGTGCAGACATTAAGTGCCATGCCTGTACGAGTTATGGAAAGCATGTTTGGCAAGAATGGGATTGTTATATGGCAGCGGGCTAATGCAATTGATCCTACACCTATTGAGCCTTATTCCGAACGGAAGTCTATTGGCACTGAAACAACTTTTGAACAGGACTCTATTGATGTGAAAATGTTTCGCTCAAGACTCTTAAAAATGGTAGAAGAATTGTGCTTTGATCTGCGGAAGGAAAACTTTTTAACAGGTTGCTTGACAGTAAAGGTGAAGTACTCAAACTTCGATACTGAAACGAAGCAATGTTCTTTTGCATACACTTCATCTGATGAAGTATTGATGGAAAAGGTGACTGAACTTTTTGATAAACTTTATAACCGTAGAATGCTTGTTCGATTAATAGGAGTGAGGTTGAGTAACCTTGTGCATGGAAGTTATCAGATTACCTTATTTGATGATCCTAAGAAAACAATCAATCTTTATGCAGCTATGGATAAGATTCGACTAAAATATGGATCGGATGCAGTCGGTAGGGCGTTGAAAGGATAGCTTATTCAGTAAAGCCATTATGATAATATGCATTTACTTTTTTCTTTAAATCAATAATGATTTCGTTATATAAATCATAGTGTTTCATCAAGAGAGAACACTTAAATAATAATATATAATCATAAGGATGTTCATTACATTCCTTTTTAGTTTCTCTTAGCTTTTTTACTACTTCATCCTGAAGTTTAGTATTCATTTCGATTTCTTGTTCAATTGACATAATGGGATTAGAATAATGCTTAACATCATTCAAACAGCAATAAATACTAAAATGATGTGTAAGATCTGTTATCGTTATTATTATATTTTTCCTTGATCTGCAAAGCTATACCACGTATGATTACAAATTATCACATGATCCAATACAGGTGTTTCTAGAAACTTACCTGCTTCACATAACTTTTTAGTTAAATTGTAATCTGACTGACTAGGTTTAGTATTTCCAGAAGGGTGGTTATGTATTAAGATTATATAAGAAGCCAGATTTTCTAACGCATATTTGTAAATGAGCTTAGGATCAACTACTGTAGCGGAAACGCCACCTGTACTTATGCGTATTTTTTTTTCGATGCGGTTGTCACGATTCAATAACAAAATCCAAAACTCTTCATGCAGCAGGTCGGCGAGATCCGCATAAATATAATTATATACATCTTCTGAAGACTTTACCTGAGGTTTTATCTCCACATTTGTATTTTTTCGTCGTCGACCCAATTCAAACGCACTAACCAGCGTAATAGCTTTAGCTTTTCCGATCCCCTTGATTTTCTGTAGATCTCTTACACTTAGCCGGCCCACTGTATACAGACTCTGGTTGTTATTCTGAAGGATCTGTTTCGCAAGCTCCACAGTGTTTAGATTGACTGTGCCGGATCCTAGCAAGATGGCAATAAGTTCGGCATCGCTAAGTGCTGCGATTCCTTTTAATAAAAGTTTTTCCCGAGGACTATCTTCATCTGTCCAGGATAATATTCCAGACGGTATTAGGTGTCGCTCCATATGTGTTGATGTTAAAAGTTCTACAAGTAAAAAAAACTTAACTACGCATTATTATTTCACGTTACTGCTAGAAATTGTATTAACCTCTCTTTTAATTGACACAATAAGAGATTAAATGTTTATTTATCCCTTTGACAATTTTCAGAGGCTGTAGTAAGGAACTGATCAAGCACATAAATTCGTCTCATTAGAGTATTAAAATTTTCTGGATACCACTGTGTATCAGTATTAATAAGCATATAAAACATGAACTCTTGAAGACTTTGTTTAATGTCTTGTGGAGTTGCTGTATTAAACAATCCATCCAAAGCCCAGATTGTTTCTTCGCATAATTTTGTGTTGTTAGGTAGATTAATGACTTTTCCGTCCATCATAGCTGTATTATTTTGTTGTATTAGACAAATATATAAAATATTCATTAAATTTCATGAAAGATGTTATTTGTAAGAGGTAATATAATTGGAGCATTTAACGGATTTTGCTGCAAATCTGTTAAACATGGCAACAAAGAAGGAAAAAGAACTATTGGATGATAGAATAGTATCCATATCTAAAAAGCTTCAGAAATTAAGAAAGGATGCTGGATATACCAGTTATGAAAATTTTGCATTAGAAAAAGAGTTACCGCGTGTGCAATATTGGAGAATGGAAAAAGGCACAAACTTCCAATTCAAAAGTCTTCTACAAATATTGGATGCACACGAGATGACTTTAGAGGAATTTTTTAAGGGAATTAAATAATTATATGAGTTAAATACATAATGAAATTAACAATTAATACCCCCAGCCGCTAGTAATAAGCTTACTTTAAAGAAAAGGTTAGTCGAGTAAATGTTGAAATTTTTAAAAGAATCATATTATCCCTGCACTGAAGAATATTAAGTACAGCATTGATAGCTATCGCACAACTGTACATATATATATATACGAAGCTGAAACCAAAGAGCAGAACCGGGAGATGGAGCAATTGATTGAAGACATAAAAGGTGATTTACGTACCGAGATTAGGAGCAACAATCCTAGATTACAAGTAAAATATATTGGGGTGATCTGTTAGAAATCGAAAATTAACAGTCGGATAAGCATGCAGAAGATTTAATAGTTGCCTTATCTGGACGAGCGTTCGAATCTCTCCAACTCCACGAAAGTTAATTATAACTAATTTATTTATAATTAGTTATAATTAATTACTTAGTTAGTTATCACTATATGTACCAGATACGGTATTGATTTATTAAATACTGTAAATAGTTTTTTTAGATTGATTTTTAAATAATCAGTTCCATTAGTATTAAATCTTATATTTGTCCTTTGTAGGACAAGACCAAAACTGGTAAATAATGTTAGGCGAAAAACTAAAAGAATTACGGGAGTCAAAGGGATTTGTGCAAAGACAAGTTGCTGCGGACTTAAAGGTTGATACTGCATACATCAGTAAAATGGAGCACAATGAAAAGCCTGTTAGTCGAATTCATTTAAAAACACTATCCAAACTATATAGTGTGCCAGAAAATGAATTATTACCAATATGGTTAGCTGATAAAATTTTGCAAATAGTAGAAAAGGAAAAATACTCAGTCCAAGCATTAGAGATGGCTTTAAAAAAAGTGAAAAATAAGTGAAAGATTTGACACCATATCAGGCTAAATATATAGCTTACGAACTAACAAGGCGTTTCCCTTCGGGTAGTAGTGAAAAGTTTAACGTTGCATTAATGGATGCTCAAGTTGATTTGAATCCACATCAAGTAGAAGCAGCCTTATTTGCATTTAAGTCACCACTATCAAAAGGAGCAATATTGGCCGATGAAGTTGGTTTGGGTAAAACTATTGAAGCCGGAATATTACTTTCTCAGCTTTGGGCTGAACGTAGAAATAAACTATTAATTATTTGTCCAGCTAATTTAAGAAAGCAATGGAGTCAAGAATTATTAGATAAATTTTTTCTTGAATCTATTATCTTAGAAAATAAAAATTTTAAAGATTTTAAAAAAGCTGGGAATAAAAATCCATTTGAGCAGAACAAAATAGTTATTTGTTCTTATCAATTTGCTAGAACAAAAGCTGATTTAATGCAATTGATTTCTTGGGATTTGGCTGTAATTGATGAAGCGCATCGCCTTCGTAATGTATATAAACCAACTAATAAAATCGGCAACGCAATTAAAGAAGCTTTATCGCATTCAAGAAAAGCATTACTTACTGCTACACCACTTCAAAATTCTTTACTTGAATTATATGGCTTGGTAAGTATCATAGATGAACACACATTTGGCGACATCAAAAGTTTTAGAAGTCAATTTCTAAGAAGCTCTGATGGTGAAAATTATCATGATTTAAGGGATAGACTAAAAACTGTATGCATCCGAAACCTTAGAAGACAGGTACAGGAATACATCCGATATACGAATAGAATACCTCTTACTATAAAGTTTGAACCATCGAGTGATGAACAAAAACTCTATGAAGATGTAAGTGATTATTTACAAAAGGATTTGCTTTATGCGTTGCCTGCTGGACAAAGGCATTTAATGACTTTGATTTTACGTAAGCTTTTAGCATCTTCTTCTTTTGCAATTGCTGGGACTTTAAATAGTTTAATTAAAAAACTTCATGAAGTAATAAAAGACAATTCACAAGTAAATATTGAAGAAGATATTTCAGAAGACTATGAATTATTTGAAGAGCAATCAGAAGAATGGGATGAAGAAGAAACAATAGAAGATAAAAAACTAAATGAAGCAGACTTTGAATCTATTCGTCAAGAAATAATTGAACTTGAAAAATATCGTGACCTAGCGGAATCCATAAAACATAATACCAAAGGCGATAAGCTATTAACTGCTTTGAAAGAAGGATTTGCTAAGATGGATAAACAAGCCAATCAAAAGGCTATTATATTTACGGAATCAACAAGAACACAAAACTATCTTTATAATTTATTAAGTGAACACTATCCCAATAAAATAGTTTTGTTTAATGGCTCAAACAATGATGAAATATCTAATAAAGTTTACAAAAATTGGCTTAGTCAAAACAAAGGGACAGATAAAGTAACTGGTTCTCCAAGTTCTGATAAAAGAGCAGCATTGGTTGAATATTTTAGAAATGAAGCGACTATAATGATTGCAACAGAAGCAGCAGCTGAAGGTATTAACCTGCAGTTTTGTTCTTTGCTAATCAACTATGATTTACCATGGAATCCTCAACGGATTGAACAAAGAATCGGACGTTGCCATCGTTATGGACAAAAGTTTGATGTAGTAGTTGTTAATTTTTTGAATGTGAAAAATGCTGCTGATATCAGAGTATTCCAATTACTTGATGAAAAGTTTAAGCTTTTCAGTGGAGTATTTGGCGCAAGTGATGATGTATTAGGCAGCATTGAATCGGGTGTTGATTTTGAAAAACGAATAGCTGAAATTTACCAGAAGTATAGATCTGAAAAAGAAATTATTGACCAATTCGATTTACTACAAAAAGAATTGGACGAACAAATTAGTAGCAAAATGCTTTCTACAAGAGAAACGCTACTAGCGAATTTCGATGATGAAGTGTTGGATAAACTAAAAATTAGACTTTCAGAGAGTAAAGAATATATTAACAAATACGAACAATGGCTTTGGGCAGTAACAAAATTTGAGTTGAATAAAACTGCTGAATTCAACGATAAAAAATTGAGTTTTCAACTGAAAAAGCAACCTTATCTAAATTTAAACTTTCCTACAGAATCATTTAAACTTGGAAAACCTAATACCGAGGCTCATGTATATAGAATGGGACATCCATTAGCACAGATAGTTTTAGAAAGGGTTAAAGAAAATGAATTACAACCGGCATCCTTGGTCTTTGATTTAACAGGTTATCAAGGAAATGTAACTATTCTAGATGAATTAAAAGGGCACAATGGTTGGTTAAGTGTTATGGCTGTAACTGTTGATTCATTTGAATCATCAGATTATTTGATTGCTTACGGTATTGAAACTGATGGAACAGCTTTAACTGAAGACCAGGCTAAACGATTACTAACTTTACCAGCTTTGCATACTTATGAAAATGCTAATGAATTCGATGAATCTTTGGTAATGAAATCTGGGAAAAGTTATTTGGATGTATTATTAAAAAATTTATCTGAAAGAGACAATAACTATTTGAAATTTGAAACAGAAAAATTGACAAAATGGGCTGAAGACAGAATGAATGCAGCTGAATTAACAATAAAAGAAACCAAAGCAAAAATAAAAGAATTAAATCGGGAAGCTCAGAAAACAGTTGATTCCACTAGTCAATTGAAAATACAAAAACAATTGCAAGAGGAATCTAAAAAACAAAAAAAGCAACGTCAAGAAATATTTATAGTGGAAGACGAAATAGTAGAATTGAGAGACAAAATGATTTCCGACATTCAAAAACGAATGAAACAGAAAGTAAGCAAGACGCATTTATTTACCATTAACTGGAAATTAATTTAGTAATGACAAACTACGAAAAACTTATCAATACACTTAAAGAAGTGTTCATGCTAGATAAGGCGGAACTTGATTTTGGTATTTACCGAATCATGAATCAGAAGCGAAAAGATATTGAACAATTTTTAGAAGTTGATTTAGTGCCGCAAGTACAAAAAGTTTTATCTGAAAGTCTTTCGTTGGATAAACAAGGATTACAAAAGGAACTTGATGATGCTATAAAATCTGCACTAAGTTTAGGTGCTGATCCAAGTACATTGCCTAAAGTGCAAGACTTGAAAAAGCGTTTGGGTGAAGCTGCTGATATGGTAGTCATTGAAAACGAAGTGTTTTCTTTATTGGCAAATTTCTTCAAACGCTATTTCGACAATGGTGATTTCATTTCTATGCGTAGGTATAAGAAAGATGTGTATGCTATTCCCTACGAAGGTGAAGAAGTAAAATTGCATTGGGCAAATTCTGACCATTATTATATAAAAACAAGTGAGTATTTTAAGATTTACCGTTTTAAGCTATCCAATGGCAAATCTGTATGTTTTGAATTGTTAGAAGCTAGCACTGAACAAAATAACAATAAAACCCAGGGAGATAAAGAAAGAAGATTTGCCATTTACAAAGAAAAGGTTTGCGAAGTTGTTGGAGATGAATTTAAAATATATTTTACCTATGAGCCTACTGATAAAAAAATAAAACAGGGTGATTCATTGGAAGAGGCCTTTGATGCAGTCAAATCTAAAATTCCAGAAGATTTTATTGATTTATTAAATTTACGACCAACAGAAAAAGAAAAGCAAAGAACACTTCTACAAAAGCATTTATTAGACTATACCGCTCGAAATACTTTTGACTATTTTATACATAAAGATCTAGGCGGCTTCCTTAGGCGTGAACTAGATTTTTATATTAAAAATGAAGTACTTTTTATTGATGATCTGAACACTAGGGATGAACAGGAATTTCTGAAACAATTAAGTAAGATAAAAGCCATTAAAAAAATTGGCGAAAAGATAATAACCTTCTTAGCTCAGTTAGAAAACTTCCAAAAGAAACTCTGGCTAAAAAAGAAAATTGTTGTGGAATGTAATTACTGCATTACACTAGATCGTGTACCAAAAGAATTTTATTCAGAAATACTAATTAACCATGAACAAATACAAGAATGGATAAAGCTATTTTCGATTGATGATATTAAAGAACAAACGGCAGGCGGTTTGTTCTCTGAAAATAAATTAGGTTTTTCTAATCCTTTAACAATTGAATTTTTAAACCAAAATCAATTTTTAGTTTTAGATACTGCTTTCTTTTCTGGCACCTTTAAATGGAATCTGATTTGTAGTTTAGATGATTTTGACAAACAATGTGATGGCCTATTGATTAATTCAGAAAATTTTCAAGCTCTTAATTTGATTTTAGAAAGATACAGGAATATTGTAGACTATTGTTACATTGATCCTCCTTATAATACGGATTCAGCGCCCATTTTATATAAAAATGATTACAGGAATTCATCATGGCTATCTTTAATGAATGATAGGCTTGCGTTGGGAAAAAAAATGTTGTCAGAATTTGCCGCGCAGACTATTGCTATTGATGATGCTCAGATGGTGGAATTAAGTCAATTAACAAATCAGCTATATTTTGACTATCGGAATACAAAAATTACAGTTGTTCATAATCCAAAAGGATCAATTACAAAAGATTTTAATAGGGTACATGAATATGCAATTTTTCTAACTCCATCAGATAAAAATGGAATAATAGAAAGAAGTCTTACCCTAAACGATACCCCAAGGAAACTAAGAAGATGGGGAGAAAATTCTTTAAGAACGGAAAGGCGTCTTTCATTTTACCCAATATATATTAAAGATAATAAAATAGTAGATGTTGGTATTGTTCCTGTTGATGAGTATCATCCTAAGGGTAAAAATACTAAGGAAAATGATCGAATTGCAATATGGCCAATAGACCAAGATGGTGTTGAGCGTAGGTGGAATTTTGGGTTAGATTCTATTCGAGATAATTTAGATAGAATCACTGTTATCGAACAAGAAGGTGTGTTTGACTTGTTTGTAACTCATGAAATGAATGTTCCTAAAACAATGTGGAATGGGGGAGATTATGATGCTGGTAATAATGGAAACACTTTATTAATTAATATTCTAGGAAAGAAAATTTTTGATTTTCCAAAATCGATCAAATTGGTGGAACAATGTTTAAATGTTACAGTGAAAAGTAAAAAGGAATGTATAATACTTGATTATTTTGGTGGTTCAGGTACAACAGCTCATGCTGTTATTAATTTAAACAGAGATAATGCTAACCGAAAGTTTATTTTAGTTGAAATGGGACAATATTTTGATACTGTCACAAAAACTCGTATTCAAAAGGTTATATATAGTAAAGAATGGAAAGACGGGAAGCCCATAAAACGTGAAGGTATAAGCTATTGTTTTAAATATGTGAAATTAGAAAGTTATGAAGATACGCTAAATAATTTAACCTTAAAACAATCTGAAACACAACAACAGGCATTAAGCATGACACAGAATTTTAAGGAGGGTTATATGCTCAATTATATGTTAGATGTAGAAGCTCAAGACAGTTTGCTCAATTTAGACTGGTTTGTAAATCCATTTAATTGTTATCTAAACATTACAAAAAATAATGAACTACAACCCACGAAGGTTGATTTGGTAGAAACTTTCAATTACCTAATAGGCATTGTTGTTGAAAATTATGCAATACCAAAAGAAGGATATTTAGTAGTCACTGGAAAAAATCTTTTGGATGAAAAAATATTAGTGATATGGCGAGATTGTACATTACACAATAATATTGCATTAAATGATTTTCTTGAAAAAAGTAAATACAATCCACTAGATACTGAATATGACAGAATTTATGTCAATGGCGACAACAATGTAGAGAATTTAAAAACAGGTGAAGAACGATGGAAAGTTGTATTGATTGAGGAAGAGTTTGGGAAACGAATGTTTGAAAATATTTAAATAGAAAAGATATGAATATAGAAGTTCACTTCACACCATTATCAACTAATAAAGAAATTCTATTCACAATTGCTACTGGTAAAACTGAAACAGAAATTTTCCTTTACTCTCAAGTTGAAGACAAAGAATATAAAATTCCTTTGGTTGCAGATAATGGCTTACTTCACCTTGTTGAAAAAAATCCTTTTGAAGAATCAATTGAAATTGTAAATGAGAGATTAGTTGGTTTATCAACTGACTGGCTTGAAACTAAATCACAAGGTTTTGAAAACTCAACTGACTTTGTTTCATTAAATAAACCTGGCTATGGCCCAGATGATATTTTTGTTGAAAATAAGCCATTTTCATTACGTCAAATAGTTGAGTTAATTAACAATAATGATATTGAATTGACTCCTGACTTCCAAAGAAATTTCATTTGGGATAAAACGAGACAAAGTAAACTAATTGAATCAATTCTTCTTGGATTACCATTACCTTCCATTTATTTAAGTCAATATAAAGATGGAAGACTTACTGTTGTTGATGGCTTACAAAGATTGCATACTATTAAATATTTTTTAGAAGACAAACTAGTTCTTTCAAATCTTGAATATTTAAAAGACTGTAATGACAAAACATACAGTCAATTGGAAGGTGTTTTATCACCATTAAGATATAGGAGATTTGGTCAAACACAAATAATGTGCTTTGTTATAGATTATCGTTCTCCAACTCAATTAAAATTTGATTTGTTTAGAAGGTTAAATACAGGTGGAAAGCCATTAAATAATCAAGAAATTAGGAACTGTCTTTCAAGACCTTCGGTTCAATTATTACTGAAAAATATGGTTGAACTTGAAAGCTTTGGTACTGCAACTGATTGGAAGGTAAAGGATACAAGAATGGAAGCTCGTGAAGCAGCACTTCGATTTATATATTTTCATGAGCAGTCTAGCTCTTCAAATCCAGTTGGCAAATACAATGGAGACATGGAATCTACATTAGATGATTTTATTGATGAACTAAATAAAAGAGATAGTGAAAGTTTAGAGAAATATATTTCAATTTATGATAATTCTCTATGGATGGCTTATCATTTATTTGGCGAATATTGTTTTAGAAAAGTATTGCCAGAAACTGTAAATAGTAAAAGAACCCCTATAAACAAATTACTAATGTTAACCCTTTCTGTTTTACTAACAAAATTTGATTCAGCTAGTATAATTGAATTGAATACGGAAAATAGTTTACTTGTTCCATTGGCTAAATTCATTGAAAGCGAAGATCGTCTTTTTGATGCATTATCTTGGGGTACAAACGGGAAGTGGAATATTGAGAAAGGGTTTATTTCATTTAAGAAATTTTTAGATGATAACTTAATAGTCGCATAATGGAAACTAATTTAAGAATATCCGGATTCAAATGTTTTGCTGATCAAAATTTTATATTGAAAAATATAACATTATTAACAGGAAGCAATGGTACAGGAAAAAGTAGCTTAATTCAAGCATTGTTATTGGCAAGATTATCTATTGAAAAAAACTTAAGACACCATAATGAGCAAGATTATTTATTGTCTGAAGAATGGAATGATATTCTAATTCCTTTAAATAATGGATATCAATTAAAGTTAGGTAATATCTACGACATAATTCGAGATAAGGATAGTAAAGAAAATTTAATAATCATTGGACTTGATAATGAAACATATAAATTTGGTATACCAGATAACTATGAAGAAAACACCTCTGTTAAGGTAAGCTTTGAGCAAAGCTCGAAGAGTGAAACTATCCCTTTCTGGCGGAAAAAAGAATTTTATTATTTACATACAGAAAGACTTGGCCCAAGACACTCACTTGAGGTCAACTTTACCGATTTTATACATTGTGGCTATCAAGGTGAATACACTGCACAGGTTTTAGTAAACATAGCTCAAAAGGTTGGATTTACGAGTGCGATGTTAAATGATAAAACAATGAAACTTGAGCAATTTGTAAATTACTGGCTTGATTCGGTTTGTCCTGGAATAACAATTTCCGCAGTACCCATAAGCACTATGAGTGCGCAAATAAAAGTTAGAGGTAATTCAAATAAAAGCGAAATGCTAGCAACTAACATTGGCTTTGGAGTTAGTTATGTTTTACCCATACTTGTAAATGGATTGATAGCCAAAAAAGACAGTTTATTTATTGTAGAAAATCCTGAGGCACATTTGCATCCTAAAGGGCAATCAAATATCGGATATTTCTTAGGGAAAGTAGCCGAGGCAGGCGTAAAAGTAGTTGTTGAAACACATAGTGAACATGTAGTAAATGGGTTGCGTAGAGCATTGTTATCAAGTAGTATATTAGAAACTAGTGATGCAAATATTTATTTTTTTAATGGATTCGATGAAAATGAAAAAATGGATGTAAAGACTATAAATATTGAAAGTAATGGTAATTTAACAGACTTTCCGATTGATTTTTTTGACCAAACTAGACAAGATTTACTTGAAATATTAAAACTTTCAGGAAGATAATTATGGGACAATTATTTTTAGTTAATGAAAGCTTTGAACTACAAAATGTACCAGAAAATAAACGGGATGAATTGCTAATTAATTTTTGCAAGGCTTTAAACTTAGCTAAAGTCAATAGAGATTCCTTTTATGGTACAGTGGATATTTATTCGCGCCATTATTCTTATGGGCCATTATTTTCAGGTTTTTTACTAAGCAATATTTCTCAAATAAAACACGTAGATAGTTTAAAAGGCATTTCGGATGTTTCTTTGAGTTTATTCCAATCCTTAGCTTATGCTGTACCTGGATTAATAAATATTATAAAATCACAAGAAAGTTATTTAGAAGATTTTAAGGATGACAATTATGGATTTTGTGGAATGGATTTTCTTAAAAAACCAAATCCATTCGTAGGGTGTGATATCTGCTGGGAGCATTGGAAAATCGCTTGGTATTCATTACATCAAGACGCTATATTTTGGCCAAACGGTGTTGATGATAATTTATTTTTGCCTAATTTGAGATACAGTAATAAAATTCTTTTAAGTGAAATTACTAAAAAAGAAACCCATGATTTTAAAGAAAATAGCAAAAAGGTTTTTTTCGATAGAAGTAATATTGGACTTTCTTTTCATGATAATGTAATGAGATCCCAAGGTTCTAATTTAGCGGCCTATACTATCAAAATAGGTGGAGAAATCGCAAAAGCAAATTTTTATAATTATGATGCAGTGCTTTCAAATAATGAAACTAGGGCAGCAGGAAATTCAATGAGAAGTATATATAAAATACTAGGTGAGGATGGTCTATTTAAATATATATCATTAGACCATCGTCATGGAATGTTTGAGTTTCACAATTATAAAGGCGAACATCTTGGTGAGTTTAAATTTGACGGTTCTTATAATTCAGAGGCAGATGTTTCTCATAATTTTAAAACAATTAGTTAATGACAAAACTAAGTTCATCACTCGTACTTAATAAATATATTTTACATCTTTTTGGTGTTACAGATTTAGAAGCCTTGTCATTGGATTTAAAAGATTCATCTTTAGAAGGATATGATGAAAATAATATTTCTTTATTTTATCATGCTTTAGTTGCTAAGTTATACAGCAATGTTAATTTACCCAAAGAATTATTGTTGCAGTATGACCAAAATATCTTTTCGCATACACAAACTATTTCGGAGAAAAGAAATGAACCAATTAAATGGAAGTACTTTCAATATTTGGCTTTGTTATTTACAGAAATATATTTAGATAAATATTTCTCAGGCAAAACAGTTTTGCAAAATGAATTAAATTATTTTCTGGAATCATATCACGGAAAATACGGTAATGATTTTAAAGCTGTCTCAGAGTTCAGACTTGAAAATAATGTTAACGATTTAAATAAGTTAGCTTACTGGAATGCAACAGGTTCAGGTAAAACCCTACTGATGCACATAAATATTTTTCAATATCGATATTATCTAAAAAAACATAATGTTGAAAAAGGCTTAAATCGGATTATTGTACTTACTCCCAATGAGGGATTGTCAAAACAACATCTAAAGGAGTTTGCTCAATCAAACATGGAGGCTGAATTATTTGACAAAACTGGCGGTTCTTTATTTATAGGACAAAAGATTGAAATTATTGACATCCATAAATTAGAAGAGACGAGCGGCAATAAAACTGTTGCAGTTGAGGCTTTTGAAGGAAATAATTTGGTATTGGTTGATGAAGGGCATAGAGGAGCTGGGGGGGATAGCTGGAAAGATAAAAGAAACCGTTTATGTGAATCTGGTTTTTCATTTGAATACTCTGCAACTTTTGGTCAGGCTGTTCATGCACTGTCTGGTGCCAAGCAAAAGGGATTGATTGATGAATATGGAAAAGCTACATTGTTTGATTATTCTTATAGATACTTTTACAATGATGGTTATGGAAAGGATTATCAGATTTTAAACCTAAATGAGCAATGGCATGAAGCTGGTAAAGAGGAAAGGGTAGTATTATATCTAACAGCCAGCTTACTCTCTTTCTATGAACAATTATTAGTATTTAAAGAAGGTGGAAAAGTCATTGAATCTTTTTTAATTGATAAACCCTTGGCCATTTTTGTTGGAGGGAAAGTTACGAAAAGTATTAGTAAGGAAATTGCTTCAGATGTAGTTGAGGTATTGAAATTTTTGGAATCATTTGTAAAAAATGATGGACAATCAATAGAAAGAATAAAATTGTTATTAGATGCCAAGGATGGTTTGAATAATGAAATAGGGCATTCTATTTTTAGAAATGGGTTTAAAGAAATTCGTAAATCAGGAAAAACAGCAGATTCAGTTTTTCAGGATGTTTTAAAAGAAATATTTAATTCTGATGTTGCTGGTGCTTCGTTGCATATTGATAACCTGAAAGGACAAGATGGAGAAATTGGTTTACGCATTGGTAATGCGGACTATTTTGGTGTAATCAACGTAGGTGATGACAAAGGCTTATTGAAAATTTGTGAAACACATAAAATGTTAGTGGATGAGAAAGACTTTTCTAACTCATTATTTCACGACATTAACAGTAAAGGTAGTAAAGTAAATGTCCTCATAGGTTCAAAGAAATTTTCTGAAGGCTGGAGTAGCTGGCGTGTTAGCACAATGGGATTGTTAAATATTGGTCGTGGGGAAGGCTCTGAAATTATTCAGCTTTTTGGTAGAGGTGTTCGTTTAAAAGGTTATAAGTTTTCCTTAAAAAGAAGTACAGCATTAGATGTAAGTTTACGCCCTGATTATATTCCAGACGTTTTATCTATTCTTGAAACGTTGAACATTTTTGGTCTCCGAGCAGATTATATGCAACAGTTTAAAGATTATCTGGAAGAAGAAGGTTTACCTACTGAATCGGATTTTGAAAAAATTACAGTAGATATTTTGCCAACTATAACTAACTTATCTGAAAAGAAGCTAAAATATATTCGAGTTAAAGATGGTTCAAATTTTAAACGTGACGTCTTAGTTGATACTGTTTTATCTGAGAAAGTTACTCCAGTTTTAATTGATTGGTATCCAAAAGTTCAGGTATTGAAAAGTTCTAAGCTTACAAATGTCACTACTGTGGTCACTATTGAGGAAGGCAAATTGGAAAGTACACATACTGCATTTTTAGACTGGAACAGAATTTATTTTGATATTCAAAAATTTAAAAATGAACGCAGTTGGTATAACGTAAACCTTTCAGTTGATGCATTAAAAGATATTCTCTTAAACCCTGATTGGTACACCTTACAGATACCTTCTACTGAACTTGAATTGAATGATTATAGTAAGGTAAAGCTTTGGCATGAATTGTCTCTAACTCTTCTTAAATCATTTATTGAAAGGCTTTATAATTACCAAAAGAATAAATTTTATAGTGACAAAATAGAAGTTGCAATTCTAGATAGTAATAATCCAAATTTTGAAGCTGAATACAATTTCTTAGTAAAGAAAACAGAGGATAGATTAATTGGGAAATTAAAGGAACTTAAAGAAATCGTTCGAAAGAAAGATTTCGAAGATAATTTTAAAATTGATAATGATTTTGAAGCATTATATGCAGGGTTTCATCTTTACCAACCTTTAATTTATATTGACAAAGGGAAATATGAAGAAGTAGTTAAAATTCAACCTGTACCATTAAATAAAGGGGAAAGGGACTTAGTAGAAGATTTGAAACTATATTTCAATAATAGCAATGAGTTTTTCAAGGACAAACAATTGTATTTACTTAGAAATATGAGTAAAAAAGGAATTGGTTTCTTTGAAGCAAATAATTTCTTTCCTGACTTTATTCTATGGTTAGTAATTGGAAATAAACAATATGTTTCATTCATTGATCCTAAAGGATTGCGGCAAATTCAAGGTTTGGCAGACCCTAAAATTCAATTGCATAAAAACATAAAAACAACAATTCAACCAAAATTAAATGATACTAATATTGAATTGAACTCTTTTATTATTTCCAACACACCTTACAACCAGTTGACTTATTGGAAAGGACAAGAAAGTATAGAGGATTTTAATTCAAATCATGTTTTGTTTCAAAAGGAGCAAAGGCAATATTATATTCAAGTAATTTTTGATAAACAATTGAAATTATAGAAAAGATTTAGCTATTCCCTAAGAAATCGCTGAACCGTTTTCCGGATGCGATTTTGATAGGACGTTTTTATCAGAAAAATATGAAAAGTAATGCTCCTGACTGGGTACAATTTATGCCATATGAAGTTCAAGAGAAACAAAAGAATAGATGGTGCTACAGACGAGACTTCATAATTATTATACATGTCTTCTCTGGGTTGTATGACAAAAGCATTGAAGAAAGCTGAAAGTTTAATAAATATTTAAAATGTATTGTTAAAAATGAAGTGACATAAAGTATATATCTTTCTTAAGATTTAACCATTTGCATAAAATGATTAAATAAAATATAAATCTATAGCTATATTTGGAATCAATTTTTAGAAAAAAATATTATGGCAAAGTTTTTAACCGGTAATGAACTCAATTTGGAATTAGAAAATATTTTTGAAAATGCTTATCAACAACTGATTTTGATTTCACCTTATATCAAATTACATGATAGGTATTTATCAGTTTTGAGGACAAAGAAAGATAATCCGAAGATAGAAATAATTCTTGTTTTTGGTAAGAATGAAGAAGATATATCCAAAAGCATGAAGCAAGAGGATTTTAATTTTTTAAAGGACTTTGCAAACATTCAAATTCGTTATGAAAGAAGGTTACATGCAAAATATTATGCTAATGAAGCTTCTGCCATTTTAACATCAATGAATTTGTATAGTTATTCTCAGGATAACAATATTGAAGCTGGTGTTATGACTAAAGCTTCAGTGTTAGGTGATCTTGCCAATAGTTTGTTGACGAACATAGGTGGAGATGATAGTTTAGATAATCAAGCACTGAATTATTTTAAAAGGGTTATTAAACAATCTGAATTATTATTTTGTAGAAGACCTCAATATGAAAGTGTACTACTAGGTTTAACTAAAAGATATAAAGAGTCAATAACAGAAGTTGACAATCTTAGTGATTTCTTTAATAGGGTGCAGAATGATATGACATTTCGTAAGAATACTAATTTTCAAGGTAAGTTTGAAAATGCGAAAGTGGTTGAAGAAGCAAAAGGATTTTGTATTAGGACTGGAAAGCAAATACCATTCAATCCTAAGCTTCCCATGTGTGATGCGGCATATCAAAGCTGGTCAAATTTTAGTAATCATGAGTATCCTGAAAAATATTGTCATTTTTCAGGAGAGATATCAAATGGTGAAACGAGTTATAGTAAACCGATAATGAGAAAAAATTGGAATAAGGCTAAAAATATTTTTTGACAGCAGTTTATCTTTTTACTCATTCTTATATGGATACTAACATGATATTACCTTGCAAATTATGTAGAAAAAATCTTGCTGATAAAAAGAATTCACACATTGTACCTCGGTTTTTAACTAAAGACATTTTAGGCAATGATGGGCCACGTGTGGCGCATATTTTAGATACATCAACTCCTTTTTCAAAGCCTTCTTCTTTTCAAGACTCACCTAAAGAGAATCATATACTTTGTACAGAGTGCGAAAATTATTTTGGTTTATTAGAAACATACATTGCAGATAGAATTGGTAACAGGTATATTAATCCCTATTATAGGGATAATTTCACATTGCAAAATTCTGGTCAAGGTATAGATTTTATTATATGTGAAAAGGTATCTCCAATTATTACAAAGTTATTTGTGTACTCAATTTTTTGGAGATGTTCTATTTCAAAATCCATATTGTTCAGTGGTTTTAGTCTCAATATTACTGAAGAAGAATTATTGAGACAATTTCTAATAGGATATAAAAACAAACATTTAAAAGATGTAACTGAAGATGTTTTTTCTAATGATTTTCCGTATGTTATATTTAGAACAAAACATAAAGATCCAGATCCCTCAAAAAACTTTTTGTATGCTAATAATGGCAATAAAGATATTTATCAAATTATTGCCAATGAATACATTTTCCTACTAGCATTTGAAACTTCAGGAACTATTTTAACCTTGAAAATATTAATCAATCAATCTAATGATAAAGTAAAAATAGGACTTCTTAGTAAGAATAGCTGGGAAAATTTAAGGCAAGGTTTGTATAGTCATGCAGCATCAATTGCGGTTAAAAACGCAAATAAAACTGTTTAGCTTAAATTTTGATAATTTAAAATTGGTGCGTATATATAATTTAAGAACAAATATTTTTGAATGAAAAATACTGACAAAAATGATTGTGAAGGGTTAAGTGGATCTCAGGTTTTAACGCGGAAGTAGATTGTATAGGGGTACTATGCGATGTATTAGAAAATCTAAATCAATTTGGATTATGTCGATATCAAAAGTTAAAATCTTGATAGATGTGTTTATCCCATGAATAGAGCCCTAAATACACAATCCTTCAGCAGGAAAAGAGCGTCATTTACATATCATATTTTCTTTATAGATATAATTTTATTATTTTGCATTAAAAAAAGGAGTTGATAAGCAGGGATTTAAAAAGTTTACTTAAGAGTTTGGGTTTATTAAATACTCATTCAGTTTTCTTCTTTAACGAAGATGATGGTGAAACTTTTGCTTTTCCATCTAAAGAAACTGAAAAGAAATTTAGTATTATAAGGCCAACAGCTTATTATATATTTAATAATCAACCATACATTTTATTTTTTGATTTAACAAACGATATTGACTCTAGTAGGGAAAAAGACATACATAAACAGGTGTGGTCTTTCGATCAATCTCCATTAGTTTTTATTATTAAGGATAACGATATATCTATTTATAATGCATTTTCATACGATAAGAGACTTAAACAATTACAAGAAATAACTTTTTCTAAAGGTGAAAATATACATGAAATATTCTCATTCTGGAATTTGCAAAGTGGTAAAACTTGGATTTGGCTACAGGAGAACTATTATAAAAATACAATTCAAAAGAAAAGAGTAAATCAAAAGTTATTTGAAAACATAAAATTTGTCAGGGAAACTCTAATTAACAAAAGCGAGCAAAATGAAAGACCATTGTTAGAAGACGAGGCAAATATTTTAATTTTACGTCTGATTTTTATTCGTTATTTGATTGATAGGAATGTTAAATTAGATACAGATTTTATTAAAGGGGCAACAATTCTAGATAGAAAAAAATCGTTTTCTGATTTAATTGAAACTCCTAAAAAACTCAATTCTTTCTTTGAAAAATTAAATGAAAAATTTCATGGAGTTCTTTTTAAAGATATTAAAATTCAATTATCAAAAAAGCAAGCTACTTCATTAGCTTTAGTATTTAATGGCGAGAAACCCGAAGAAGGATCCTTATTTGCTGGTACAAATTTTTATTTTGAAATATTTGATTTTAGTATTATCCCGGTAGAAGTTATAAGCGGTATTTATGAGTCATTAATAGATCAAGAGACCAGAAAGTTGCAATCAGCGGTTTATACACCAGCTTTTTTAGTTGAATATATTTTAACTAATACAATTGATGATTATTTTAACGATAAAATAAATGAATTTAAAACGGAATGTAAAGTATTCGACCCTTCTGTAGGTTCAGGAATTTTTTTAGTTCAGGCATTTAGAAGAATGATTGATAAAGAAATTCTGTTAAGTAAAGAAAAGAAAATTAGTAAAGTTAGGCTTAGAGAGATAGCTCAAAACAATCTATTCGGTATTGACATTAATATACAAGCACTGAAAGTAACTTGTTTTTCAATTTATATTGCAATGCTAGATTATCAAGATCCTAAGACAATTCTCGATAATTTTCATTTCCCCAAATTAATAGATGAGAATTTTTTTAATGCAAATTTTTTCGACGACAAACACATTTTTAATGATCGGATAAAATGCAAAGGTTTAGATTTTATATTGGGTAACCCTCCATGGAAAAAAAATAAATCACCAATCCATTTAGCCTGGGTAAACTCCATTGGTGTATATAGCAATAAAATAAAAGGAGAAATTGAAATTGCACAATCTTTTTTATTAAGATCTAAAGATTTCATGCTTGAAAATACAAGTGCAGCTTTAATAGTCACAAGTACAATTTTTTACAATGTTTCAAACTCAACTAGGGAGTTCAAAAATAATTTTCTAAAACAATTTTGCATTTCTAATTTTTTTGATTTGTCAGCAGTTAAGCAGTCTTTGTTCGAACAACAAGAAAGTCCAGCTTCTATTATATTTTATTCTTTAACGAAATTTGACAATAACGATAATAATGTAGTAAGTTATCAATCACTAAAACCAAATCTGTTTTTGAAATATTTTAAGGTTTTAGTAATAGAAAAGTTTGATAAGAAACTTATCAAGCAAAAGCATTTTTTAGAAAATGATTGGATGTTTAAAGTCGCACTATATGGTAATACTTTAGATTTTATTTTTTTAAAGCGATTGGAAAGTATAAAATTGAAAGTTAAAGATCTTATAGACGACAAAATTATTTTTAAGGGGGCAGGGATAGAGCGAGGAGAAAACTCAAAACCCTTTCCTGAATTACTTGGCATGCCGATAGTGGATAATAATGAGATTAAAGAGTATTATACAAATGTTAACTTGTCAAAGATTTTAAATGAAAGTGATGTTAATTTATCTAGAGGAAGACGTTTAGAAATTTTTAAAGGAAATAAAATATTGTTGAAAGAACAAAGTAAAGATTGGAATCAACCAGTTGTATCGTTTTCAGCATTAGATTTTGTCTTTAGAAAAGGTTCATTTGCAATTTCATCATACGACTCTATTGCTATTAAAAACTTGTATACTTTTCTAATTTCCAACCTTAACTCTTATTATCTATTTAATATTTCGTGCGCATGGGGTATTGGGACACGTCCAGCAATTAGGTTTGATGAGGAATTCTTATCATTTCCTTATATGGATCCTAATCTTCTAATAAAATCAAAGTTAGTAAATTTGGCCAATGAATTTTTATCTCAATTCGAAAGTTTCTATCATTCTTTTAGGCTTGGAGAACCTAATAAGGATCAAAATATATTAAATCAGATAAATTTATTAATTGAAGAGCTTTATGAAGTAAAACCTTATGAAAAGGATTTGATTGATTTTTTTTTAGATATTTCAAGATACCAATTCCAAGAGAGTAAATTGGATAGAATTATTCGTAAAGTGCACAATGATATGCATGTTCTTGAGCGATATTCAGAAATATTTATCAGTGAATTCGAGAAAATTTATGATGATGAATATTTACATATTGATGTTTACCCATTAGATCATTTTATAGCAATTAATTTCAGGTTTGAAAATGAAAAACCCAATAGAAATGTGAATGTTGTAGTAGAAAATGATTATAAAAAAATATTCAAGTCTTTATCTAGCAATATTTCAATTTCAAAAGTGGCAAAAGATATATATGTGCAGAAAGATATAAAGGGGTTTGAAGAAAACTCATTTTACATCATAAAACCTAATGAATATAAGTGTTGGCATCGAGCTATAGCTTGGTATGATGTTGCTGAAATTAAAGAAGCTATTCAATCTGCAGAACTGCAAAGATTAAATACAAAGTCAAATTAATGGCAATTAACTCTTCCCAAAAATTCAAACCTAATACTAACAAATTGACTGAATTTAGAATTAAGTTAATTATGAAGTATTTTTCTTATTGTTATTTAGAGATGGTTAATGAAAAAAAAACTTATGATTTTAATAGGAAAGGAAAAGTCAATCAAGAAAACTTTTTAAGGAATGGTTTTGTTGATGATTATTTAAGTCAGGCAAAATTCAAAAAATTTTACAAAAGCAATATCTCTGACAATCCTAATGTAGAGATTTATTTTGCTAAAGAAGAAAACCAAGTTTATGATTTTGAAGGAGAACTAGCGAATGATTTTATTGATATAAGTATAAGGGAGACTAAATTATCAGAAATCCTTAGTTCTACAACTGGAAACGAAATAAAATTTGCTGTGGAATGCAAAAGAATTAATAATACAAAAGATTGTAAAGAATATATTAAAGATATTCAAAAATTTGCGGATAGATCATTTACAACATATAAACTTCCTTACGAGGGGCAGATTGGATTTATTGAAAATGACCTTTTAGACCATGTATCAGTTTCAAGTGAGGTGAATTCACAGCTAAAATCTTATACTAAAATTAAAACTGTTAAATTATTAGAGATTCTAAATATTTATGATCCTTTTACTGGAGGATATATATCGAATCATAATAGAAATCACGGTAGTAAAGCTGGATTTTTTATATTTCATTTATTTTTCGATTATTCCAAGATTATTAAAAAAACGATTTTATAATCTTATGATAGAAGGTGCTTAGTTTATAATTGATCACATACTTTTAGATATTTAATATGTTGATATATAGCAATATAAATCATTTAGTTTCTTGATGTCTTCATAAAATTGGTTCGATATTTCAACCATCTTCCACCCTAAAGGTCTTTCTGATTTCAGAGAGACCTTTTTTTATTTTAGTTAAACGCTTTCTATTTAATAAATTACAACTCAGCTTTTCTATTGTTTGAATAAATAATAATCTATATTCTATAATGAATCAATATTTTAAATCCCATTTAAGTCTTGTTGTCTTTTTGATCTCCACCATTATTTCAAATAGTCAAACCTGGACGAATTTTACAAATACCCAACAGATCAACTCAACAGTATTAGATAAAGATGGCACTCTCTGGTGTGCTACAGAAGGTGGTGTTGCAAAATATGATGGATCGAAGTGGACCAAATATACCACCATAGATGGACTATTGGCAAACCAGACTACCTCTATTGTTATGGATTCGACGAACAACATTTGGGTATCATTGAATCAAGGAATTTCTAAATTTAATGGAACTCGATGGATCAATTATGTACCCAATATCCCCTTCAATATTAATGGTTTTCCTACTGTAATTGCTTCCGATAAATTTGGTAATATTTGGTATGGAACATTTGATGGACTATTTAAATTTAATGGAACAACATGGGTTCAGTGTTTAACTGATAAACACATTACATGCATAACCAGTGATAAATCTGGAGTGGTGTGGGTTGGTACAACTAATGGCATGTATACATTTGATGGTACAGACTCCGTTCATTATACAACTGCCGATGGGTTGGTTGAAGATCACGTTGTTGATATCGGAATTGAGCCAAATGGAACTAAGTGGATTTTGAATTTCAATGCTATTTCCAAATATGATGGTTTAAATTGGACAGCTTTAGCCTCTCCCGTTAATTATCTTTCTTTAAAATCAATCAGTTTTGATGCTATCGGTAATAAATGGATTGTTGCTATTAATAATTTTGGCGGTTTTCGAGACTCTCCTAACGAACAAGAATGTAAGGTGCTTAAATTTGATGGTGTTAATTGGATAGATCAACACTACATAGATTATTTTGAATACAATGGGCTTATCACTTCTATAAAAGTAGATGCTCAAGGAAATAAATGGTGTGCAACTTATAAGGGTATTCAGTTATTGAATTCAAATAATCAATGGTCTTCGCTTAATACATACAACAGTTCAAATGGCTTGGTGAATAAATCTGTAACTACAATAGCTGTAGAAAATAGCGGTGCAAAATGGATTGGGACGTCTAATGGCGTTTCCAGATTTGATGGGAAAAATTGGCAGAATTATACAACCAATGATGGTTTATGTAATCCAATGATCACTACTATTGCAATCGATAGTTCAGGAAATAAATGGTTTGGAACTTCAAATGGTCTTTCAAAATTTGATGGAACACACTGGACGACATATAATACTACCAACAGTTTGCCTTCCAACAATATTAAGGCAATTGCTGTTGATTATAACAACATTGTTTGGGTTGGTACTGATAATGGTGTAGCAGCTTATGATGGGATTTCATGGAAAATCTATAAAGCTTCCGATGGATTGAATAGTAATATTATTTATTCAATTGCAATTGATAAACAAGGTAATAAATGGTTTGGGACACAATCCGGCATATCAAAATTTAATAATATTGCTTGGCAAAATATTTCAGGGGTAAGAAGCGAACTTCTTGTTTTTGACGCATTGGGGAATTTATTCTATAAGCAACGTTATTATGAAACATCTCCATTTGTATGGAAATGCCGCGTTTATAAATTTGACGGTACGAATTTTACTCAAATATATAATGGAGACGATATTCAATATTTGGTAATTGATTCAAAAGGGAAAAAATGGATGGGTGTTTCAGGTGGAGTTTCAATATATGATGATTTAAATTGGCAATACTTAACTTCGTATGATTTTACCTATCGTGAAAGTGACAATAATTTAAATGGCATTAGAGGTATGTTGATATCATGTATTGCGATAGATAAAAATGGTGATATTATTTTTGGCTCTTCTAATAAAGGAATTACTATATCAGGAAATGGAATGTGGAATGATTATACTGTAGAAAAATGCTTGGTAGCTAATAACGTATTTTCTATAGCAATTGATAAAAAAGGGAATAAATGGATAGGTACAAATGACGGTTTCTCACACTTTGATGATGTTAACTGGTTTACCTATTGTAGCCAAGATTATAACTATGAATATAAATCTCCCAGACCAGTAAAATTAGTAATTGGCAAGCTGAATAATAAATGGTTTATGCAGGGACAATATCTTTATAAACTTAATGATACTACAATAACCATACATAGCAGGAGTGGAATAAACTATACTTCATTGGCTATTGATTCTAATAATTATGTATGGATAACCGCTGGGGATTGGATTCTTAGATTAAACGACGAGCCAAACGGCTATGAATTTTATGCCTATCCAGAAAATCCAAAGTATATTTACATAGATAATAAAAACAATAAATGGCTTGGATTCAATAAATCATTCGCACTAGCCACGGAAACATTGCATGACATTGACGTTGGTACATTTGATTATACTCATACTATAAATATGTCTGATAATCCTGATATATCAACCGTAAGAGCAGCTTATATTGACAATAACGGGAATAAATGGATCGGAACCAATGCAGGATTATATTATCACAACGGTAATTCTTTAAAATTCTATTCGACAAAAAATGGCTTGGTCAATAATTATATAAATGCCATTGCTGCGGATTCAAAAGGTAATATATGGATAGGTACAAATGGTGGTGTTTCTAAATTTAACGGCACTAGCTGGAAGAATTATACAACACTGGATGGACTCGCAGATAATACTGTAAACTGCATAGCTATTGACGTATATGACAATAAATGGTTTGGCACAACGAACGGTCTATCTAAATTTTCGGATAAAAATACAGGCGGAACTCAACCGACGGACATTAGTGACTACATTACTTCATCGAGTAACGTAATTATTTATCCGAATCCCAGCTCTAATTCCATAAATTTTGAAGGTGTAACATCAGGAAGTACACTTCAATTATTAACTATGGATGGACGTATTTTGAAAAATATAATTTATTCAGGCAATCCAATAGACATAAGCAATCTCGAAAATGGAATGTATTTAGTTAAAATTTCAAATTCAAATACAACCGAAACAAAAAAAATAATAAAACAATAGTTGTTGTTAGTACTAAGATAAAAATATTTTAATTTAGTGATGATTTTGAGGATCTTGTTCAGATAACTGATTATGCAGATAATTTTGTTGGTGTAGAAAATATAATTGAAATACAGCATGTTACTTAATATAATGGAATAAAAGGAAAAGGACATAATATACTTTTAGATGGTATTCATATAGATTACAATAAAGTTTTTTTGCCCAGGGATTGTAGTATTTACGTAGAACAGGAACATCCGCATCTTGAAATGCATTTTGAATTGAGCGGGACTACATCTTATTCAAGTCAGGGAACAAAAGGCGTTGATATAGACATCCGGTCTGGTTATGGAGTCTTTTTTTATCTTCCTGATTTAAAAGGAAGGCTGGATTTTGCACAATCTGATAATCGTTGCTCTCTGGAGATTGAACTTACCGTAGATTTTTTACGAAAAATATTTAATGATGATCTTGCTGCCTTGGGTGTTTTTGGTTCGGATATTAATAAAGGTATTCCTTCTGTATTAGGTGGAAAAAGCTTTGCGATTACACCTGCAATGAAACAGGTGATCAACGATATTATGCATTGCCCTTATACAGAAATGCTAAAGAAAGTA
>Ga0247817_10000250_pt1 | contig 33421 bp, 25 predicted proteins | sample UWRJL212509R1_FD_178010 | JGI IMG/M metagenome (GOLD analysis project Ga0247817, IMG submission 178010) | Plant litter microbial communities from Arlington Agricultural Research Station in Wisconsin, United States - UWRJ-L212-509R-1 | ecosystem: Environmental > Terrestrial > Plant litter >...
AGGTTTAAAAATAGTATTCCAATTTGATTTTAGCCATGGAGATTTACTTTCGTCTTTTTCTCCAAAAAGTAAATAGAATTCATAAGCACGATTTTTAGAATCTAAATCGGCTTTAATAAACTTTTCAAAAAGGTTGATTGCTTTATCAAATAACTTCATATTGTAAGATCAATTGAAAAAAAATGTACCAGTTAGTACCTAAAGTTCAAAGATAACAATTATGAGTAAAAAAAATTAAGGCAGCTGTATTTACTAGAAAAAACAAAAAGACTCAACTAAACTAACTGAGCCTTTTTACGAAATATTAATTATTTTGATATAATTTACTTGATTAATTTTTCAATTCTTAGCATCATTTCTTCTTTATCTTTTAGCATTCGCTCGTACAATGCTATTTTCTCTTCATGAAGCGAAACCAATTTGTCGATTGGATTAAAGCTAATCGTCCCATAATTAAATGCAACGGCATGTTCTCCAAAAGTATTTGCAATAACATTTATTGCTTGTTCCTCATTAAAATTTTGAAATGCTTCAACGGGAATTTTTAAAGACTCTGAGATTTGTTTAAGTAAATTATCTTCAATTACATCTTTTTGTTCAAGCATAGAAATTTTCTTCTGATTCCATTCTTCGCCAAGATCAAAAGCCAATGCTTCTTGTTTGATGCCAAGCATTTCTCTAAAACGTTTTACGTTTCTTCCCTGATGTATTTTCTGTTCCATAATGATTGTCAATTTTCTGAAGACTCAAAGATAAAGCCATTCTAATTAAAATAGTATGAGTTTCAAAGATAAAAAAAGATCCTGTACAAAATTGTTTTATCAGGTGTTATGAAGCTATTTTATTTAAATTATTCTCTTTAAATAATGCTGTTTCAATACTGAATGCTAAACGTTTTTAGTTCTAAATTTATTAAAATATTATTTTTTTTCTAACTCATCTTATAGCTAACAGGTTTAGGAGAACTGTTAGAAAATCACGCAATTCACAATTTCTGTAAAAACAAAAAAAGTCCTCTAAAAGAGGACTTTCTATATTTTTTAGGAAATTGTAATTAATTACAATTTAGCAACATGTTTAGTTAATTTAGACTTCAGGTTTGAAGCTTTATTATCATGAATGATGTTCTTTTTAGCTAATTTATCAATCATAGAAATTACAGTTGATAATTTTGAAGCTGCATCAGATTTATCAGTAGCTAATCTTAACGCTTTAATTGCATTACGAGTAGTTTTGTGTTGGTATCTGTTAAGAACTCTTCTTTTTTCGTTACTTCTGATTCTTTTTAATGCTGACTTATGATTTGCCATTTTTTTTTAATTTTAGATGTAATAATTGTTATAGATACTAGTTAAAAAAGAAAAACCTCCCACAATTGCAAAAAGCAATCACTTTGGTTTTAACTAATAAAATAAAAATCGAGACACCAACCCTTATTTTATAAAACTTATTCACAACTAATTTTAGTAGTCTGTAAGGGAATCGAACCCCTGTTACCAGGACGAAAGCCTGGAGTCCTAACCCCTAGACGAACAGACCAGCTTTCTTCTAAGTTTATTCAATTTAGTAAATTGAATTTTGTAGTCCGTGGGGGAATCGAACCCCCCTTACCAGGATGAAAACCTGGCGTCCTAACCGATAGACGAACGGACCATAATTTCATTAAGTTTAAGAACTCAACATGCAAAGAAAAAAAGTAGTCCGTGGGGGAATCGAACCCCCCTTACCAGGATGAAAACCTGGCGTCCTAACCGATAGACGAACGGACCGTGTGTTTCTCTAATGCGGATGCAAAGATACATCTATTTTTAAGATGTACAACACCTAATGCAAAAAAAAATATATTTTTTTAATATGCCTTAGCAAACAACACTCTTTTTGAAGAAGGATTCCCAGTAAACACACAGGTTCCCGCCTCTTCTACACTGTCCAAAGGAATACAACGAATTGTCGCTTTTGTCAGGTCTTTTATCTTTTCTTCAGTAGCTGCCGTACCATCCCAATGGGCCGATACAAAACCACCTTTTCCATCTAAAATTTCCTTAAACTCCTCAAAATTATTTACTTCCGTAATATGCGTATTACGATAGTCTAATGCTTTGTTAAACAAATCCGATTGAATCTGCTCTAACAAGTCATTTATATAGTTTACAATTCCATCAGCTGCAACTACCTCTTTTGTCAAAGTATCACGTCTTGCTACCTCAAAAGTTCCGTTTTCAAGATCTTTTGGTCCAACAGCAATTCTAACAGGCACACCCTTCAATTCCCATTCAGCAAATTTGAATCCCGGTTTTTGAGTTGTTCTGTTATCGTATTTAACTGAAATCTTTAGTTTCTTAAATTTAGCGATCAAATCATTAACAGCAGTCGTAATTTGTTCTAATTGCTCATCTGTTTTATGAATTGGTACAATTACCACTTGTATAGGAGCTAAATTAGGTGGCAATACCAATCCCTGATCATCAGAATGTGTCATAACCAAAGCTCCCATCAAACGAGTCGAAACTCCCCATGATGTTCCCCAAACATGCTCTTGTTTTCCTTCTGCATTCGCAAACTTCACATCAAAAGCTTTTGCGAAATTCTGTCCTAAAAAGTGCGATGTTCCTGCCTGCAATGCTTTACCATCCTGCATCAACGCTTCAATACAATACGTTTCATCTGCTCCGGCAAAACGTTCTGTTTCTGTTTTTATTCCTTTTACAACTGGAATTGCCATGAAATCCTGCACAAAATCTGCATAAACGTTCATCATCTTTTCAGACTCTTCTATTGCTTCTGCTTTTGTAGCATGTGCTGTATGCCCTTCCTGCCATAAAAACTCTGCAGTTCTTAAAAACAAACGAGTACGCATTTCCCAACGCACCACATTGGCCCATTGGTTAATAAGTAAAGGCAAGTCTCTGTATGACTGTACCCATCCTTTATAAGTAGACCAAATTATAGCTTCACTAGTCGGACGAACAATAAGTTCTTCTTCTAACTTAGCATTAGGATCTACCATTAATTTTCCGGGTTTATCCGGATCGTTCTTTAATCTGTAATGTGTTACAATTGCACATTCTTTTGCAAATCCTTCTGCATTTTTCTCCTCAGCTTCAAACATGCTCTTAGGTACAAACAAAGGAAAGTACGCATTTTGATGTCCTGTTTCTTTGAACATCCTGTCTAACTCTGCTTGCATTTTTTCCCAAATAGCATATCCGTATGGCTTAATTACCATACATCCTCTAACCCCTGAATTTTCAGCCAGATCAGCCTTTACAACCAGTTCGTTATACCATTTAGAATAATCTTCTGATCTCGTAGTAAGGTTCTTACTCATATTATATAATTTGGCACAAATTTTGTTTAAAATAATTTTAACTAAAAGTTAGCACAAAACTAACTATTTTTGTAATGTGTAACAATAAAAAACACCACAGATATGAAAACTTCTAATTCTCTCCGCCGAAACTCAAGTTATCTATACGTAATTGGATTACTAAGTTTTCTGGCAACATCGTGTGGTTCTTACCAAAACACCTCTTATCATGATAATGACGGTATTTATGGTACCAGACCTAATAATAACAATTATACACAGACCAATACGGCTGCCAATAATCAATACAAAGATTACTTTAAATCTTTGCAGGAAGACGATCAACCTGACGAAATTTTTACTGACGTTGATAGCTATGGCAGCTATTCAAATGACAGTACTCAAACCAACACAAATTCTTACCCTGCCTGGGGAAGCGGTAATACCGATGTAGCTATAAATGTTTACCCAAACAATTCATGGTCTTGGGGATTAGGCATGGGCTATCCTTACTACGGATGGGGCTATGTCGGTGGCTGGGGTTACGGCGGAGGCTGGGGCTTTGGCGGAGGCTGGGGTTACGGTGGCGGCTGGGGTTACGGTGGCGGCTGGGGCTACGGCGGCGGATACTGGGGCTATCCCGGATACGCATGGGGTTACCCTGGATATTGGGGCGGTGGCTATGGTTACGGATGGGGCAATTCTGGATATTACGGACGTAATAACTACGCCTACAGTAGCGGAAGAAGAGGATCTGCCGGTTATTATGACGGAAGAAACTATTCTTCAAACAGATCCTATTCTACCAACAGAAACTATTCCAGCAGAAATTTCACTAACAGAAATAGCGGTAACACTTATACAACAAACAGAGGAAGTTATACCACAAACAGACAAAGCAACGGTACTGACTTTAGAAGAGGATCATCTACAACTGACAGATCTTATTCAAGCCCAACTTTTACCAACAGAAGAAGTTCAACGCAAAGTCAAGGTACTCAAAGACAATATCAAAACAACAATAGCAGCTACGATTACTCTAACAGAAGATCATCATCTAACAGCAGTAACACAACAAACAGAAGCTACAATAACAGCAGCAACAACGCTCCTTCTAGATCCTATTCTCCTAGCCCATCCCGTTCTATGAACAGTGGTGGCGGAAGCATGAGATCATCTGGCGGCGGTGGCGGTGGTGGAAGATCATCTGGCGGTGGCGGAAGAAGATAATCCTTTATCCTCCTAATCACGAAACTACTTAAAATTAAAACTACAATGAAAAAAATAATATTCCTTTTCATAACAGGACTAACTTTCAGCGCCTCATACTCTCAAGATGTTTCAGATGCTGTACGTTACGCACAAGATAACTTAACAGGAACTGCAAGATTCAGAGCCATGGGAGGTGCATTTGGAGCAATTGGAGGAGATTTATCTTCACTATCAGTAAATCCTGCCGGATCTGCAGTATTCTTAAACAATCAAGCAGGTCTTACACTAAGCAATCAGAATATCAAAAACAATTCTAACTATTTTGGAACTCCCGCTTCTGACAAAGAAAATTCCTTTTCATTAAATCAGGCTGGTGGTGTATTTGTCTTTCACGACTATAACCCCAACAATAATTGGAAAAAAATTGCCATTGGAGTTAATTACGAACAAACTAATAATTTTGACAATAGTTTTCGTGCTTTCGGAACAAACCCAAATAATTCTATAGATCAATACTTTCTATCGTTCGCAAATGGAAATCCACCGTACACAAGTGGAATTCCGTTAAATGTTATCGACGATAATAACTTTTCAAATTTAAATTACAGAGAACAACAAGCGTATTTAGGATATTGGGGACATGTAATTGATCCGGCTGACGCAACTGACGCTAACAATACACAATACACCAGCGCCGTGCCGGGAAATGGAAATTTTTATCACGAAAGTGATGTTTATACCAGAGGATACAACAGTAAAGCAAGTTTTAACCTCGCAACATCATACAAAGACAGACTTTATATAGGAGCAAATTTAAACGTTCATATTACGGATTACAGAAGAACAAGTAGTTTTTACGAAGACAATGACAATCCTCTTGAAGCCAGGGAAACAATATCAAGTTTACGTTTCAATAACGAATTATATACGTACGGAAATGGATTTTCATTTCAGGTTGGAGCTATTGCAAAAGTTACAGAATCATTCCGCTTAGGTTTGGCTTACGAATCTAATACTTGGTACGAGTTATTTGATGAAGTTACACAATCTTTAGCGACAACCAGACAAGCAACCGGAGGTTCTACAATCAATGAATTTGTTAATCCGAAAGTTGTAAATGTTTATGATTCGTATAAATTACAAACTCCCGGAAAAACAACATTTAGTGCTGCTTACGTATTTGGAAAATCAGGTTTAATTAGTGTTGATTATGCTATTAAAGATTATTCAAATACAAAATACAAACCTACAAACGATCCAGGACTTAGAGGCGTAAATAACGATTTGAGCAATCAGTTAACAAGCAACGGAGAATTGAGAGTCGGTGCTGAATACAAAATCAAACAATTAAGCCTTCGCGGTGGTTACCGATTTGAAGGAAGTCCTTATAAAAACGGAACAACAATTGGAGATTTAACCAGCTACTCAGGAGGTTTAGGATATAACTTTGGGGGCACAAAAGTAGATTTAGCTTATTCATATTTAGAAAGAAAATCGAATCCGGCATTCTTTTCAACAGGACTAACTGATGGAGCCAATTTCTCATCGAAACTTAACAATGTTTCTTTGACTTTATTATTTGAATTGTAATTAGAAAATAAATAGATAATTTAATTTCCGTCAGGGTGTTGCCTTGACGGTTTTTTTTTAACCCATACAAAACAAACTACTTTCGTTTCTTTTCATACGCTCTATAAAAGCAACTGCAAAGAACCAAGATAAATAGCAAATTTAGCGTTAGAAAAAACAACAAAAGAAACCCAAACAAGTGGTGTTTGGATAAAAAAAGTGTAATTTTGCACTCCAATTTATAAAAGTATGAGAACCAAGTCTTTAAAAAAGAACAAAATTAACGTAATCACTCTTGGGTGTTCGAAAAATGTATATGACAGTGAAGTCTTGATGGGACAGCTTCGTGCAAACGGAAAAGATGTAGCACATGAAGCACCTGCAGCCGAAGAAGGAAACATTATTGTAATAAACACTTGTGGTTTTATTGACAATGCGAAGGCAGAATCAGTAAACATGATTTTGGAATATGCTGACAAAAAAGACAAAGGTTTAGTTGATAAAGTTTTTGTGACAGGATGTTTATCTGAACGTTACAGACCGGATTTAGAAAAAGAAATCCCTAATGTTGATCAATATTTTGGTACTACAGAATTACCTCAATTATTAAAAGCTTTAGGAGCAGATTATAAACATGAATTACTAGGAGAACGTTTAACGACAACTCCTAAAAACTATGCTTACCTTAAAATTGCAGAAGGCTGTGACAGACCTTGCAGTTTCTGTGCTATTCCAATTATGCGTGGTAAACACGTTTCGCAATCGATCGAAAAACTGGTTAAAGAAGCTGAAGGTTTAGCTAAAAATGGTGTAAAAGAATTAATCTTAATCGCTCAGGACTTAACTTATTATGGTCTTGACATTTATAAAAAGAGAAATCTTGCAGAACTTCTGGAAGCATTAGTAAAAGTAGAAGGTATCGAATGGATTCGTTTACACTACGCTTTTCCTACTGGTTTCCCAATGGATGTACTGGAAATTATGAAACGCGAACCTAAAATTTGTAATTACATTGATATTCCGTTACAACATATTTCTGACTCTATCTTAAAATCAATGCGTCGTGGTACTACTCAGGCCAAAACGACTCAATTATTAAAAGATTTCCGTGCTGCTGTGCCGGGAATGGCAATCAGAACGACTTTGATTGTTGGATATCCTGGTGAAACGCAAGAAGATTTTGAAATTCTAAAAGATTTTGTTCAGGAAATGAAGTTTGACAGAATGGGCTGTTTTGCTTATTCTCACGAAGAAAACACACATGCTTATTTATTAGAAGATGATGTTCCGGACGATGTAAAACAAGCGAGAGCCAACGAAATAATGGAATTGCAATCGCAAATTTCATGGGACTTGAATCAGGAAAAAATTGGTCAGGTTTACAAATGTATTATCGACAGAAAAGAAGGTGCTCATTTTGTTGGAAGAACTGAATTTGACAGCCCGGATGTTGACAATGAAGTGTTGATTGATGCTTCTAAACATTATGTAAAAACAGGAGAGTTTGTTAACATAAAAATAATTGAGGCAACAGAATTTGATTTATACGGAGAACCTGCTTAAATTTACCGTATCCAATTGCTAACTTTTTAGACAAAAACATTTTATGAAATCTATTCAATCTATAATACTTTTAGTTTTCGGTTTGTTATGCTATACGTCTGTTTCTGCACAATACGGAAATGGATATAATAATGGCTATGGTGGTGGCAATGGCTACGGAAACGGACGCGGAATGGGCGGAATGGGAACTACTGGAATGGACAGAAGCCTAATGCAGGCACAATCAACTCCGAAAAAGGCAAAAGAAGTACCTGCAGAAGAAATAGCAGCCCAACTTGTAGAGCAAATGAAACCTGAAGTAAAACTTGATGAATTGCAAGCTATTGCAATAACAAATGTTTTAGCGGACAGTATGAAAGAACAAGGCGTTCTTCTTAAAAATGAAAGCAGTAATCAGGATCAAAAAATCGAGCAAATAAATGCATTAAGAGAAGCCACTAATAAGAAAATAACGGCTTTTTTAAATCCGGATCAGGTAGAAAAATATACCACTTTCATGGAGAATCTTAAAGATGATAAAAAATCTAAGTCTAAAAAGAAGAAAAAATCTAAAGACAGTAAAGAAGATACTGAAGCAATAAAAGCAAAAGAATAATCGTTTCAACATAAAAATCACAACGTAATTCAATATGATTCAAAAAAATCTTTGTTATCTGATTCTGGCGATTATTATTACTTCCTGTTCGACAAATCCTTATAGAAATACGGAGAAAAAGTACGACCAGACACTCAGAACATTAGAAAATCAAATTACAAATAAAGACTCTCAGGCATTACCTCCTGTAAGTCCGCTTGTTATTGATACTACTTATGCCAAACAATTGGGTATTGCAAGAGATTCTTTGTCTAAAACAGGCTCTACTGCTTTATTAAATGGTATAAATACAGAGTGGATTGGGACTGTAAACTTTAATTTGAGAAAACCAAGCTTTGTTATTATCCATCACACAGCGCAGGATTCTCTTCAGCAGACTATAAATACTTTTACAAAAACCAAAACGCAAGTTAGTGCTCATTATATAATTTCTGAAAACGGCAAAGTTGTACAAATGCTGAATGATTATTTAAGAGCCTGGCATGCCGGCAACTCAACATGGGGAAAAAACTTAGACATAAATTCAAGTTCGATTGGTATTGAACTGGACAACAACGGGTTTAAACCCTTTACTGAGGCGCAGATTGGAAGTTTAATAGCTTTATTAACGAAATTAAAGAAAGATTATAATATCCCAACTCAAAACTTTATAGGTCATGCTGATATTGCACCAGGAAGGAAACAAGATCCAAGCGCTTTTTTTCCCTGGAAAATTTTAGCCGAAAAAGGATTTGGAATTTGGCCGGATGAAGTATTAGAACCTGCTCCATTTGATTTTAAGATTGAAATGGCATTGCGAATTATTGGTTACAATACTAAGAATCTAACCTCTGCTATAGTAGCATTTAAATTACATTACATTCAAACGGACGTATCAAAAACTTTAGACCGAAAAACAATAGACACCATTTATTCTATTTATAAAAAACAAATTCAATAAATTACAAATAAAACAAAAAACAAAAGCGTGCTTCTTTCTTAGAAACACGCTTTTGTTTTTATACACTACTTCTGCTGAATTATCAGCACTGGCAACTGAATAAAAAAAGAACTGTCAAAATATTTCTATCCTGACAGCTCAACTAAATAAACAAATAAAAAACAACTTTTTTTTCTCTAGAAAGAGTATGTCGTAGCAAGAAGAGCAAAAAACATTCCTCCGGTTGCTAGTGTATTATTATCTACATAAATTTTTTCTGATGCAATATCATATTTTACTTCAGGAATTATAGTCAGTTTTCCCACCTTATAGTTTAGAGAAACTGTATTCGCAAATACATTTGCTCCAGATAAATTCCCAATAGTTGCTGCAGCTTTTTTTGCTCCAAAATATTCCATTCTGTATGCTAAAATCAATGATTCTCTGAAAGAATAATTAGCATAGCCTACTAATGAATACCATTCTCCGCCTAATTCTTTATCTATTTCATTAGTAGTCTTTGCATATACTCCATTAAATCCTAAAGAAAATGAATCTGTAATTTCTCTGGATACAACCAAATCAAATTCTGTTTTTCTCTCGTTAGGTAAAGGAATTTCACTTCCCGGAGAAGGATTAGCACTTCCGGTTGTAAAATTCAGATAAACACTTCCTTTATCTGCCACATAACCTAATTGACCTATATATGTTTTTTTCTTAGAACCTGAATCCAGTGCAGAATTAAAATCGGTGGGATTTGTAATTCCCGCCATTGCCGTAAACTGACCTGACGTATATTGCGCTTTTACTCCTGTATTAAAAAACGGTCCGCAAGAGAAGGCATAAGACATACTGTAATTTTTATTCGCTACAGCATCTAACACTTCGTACCCGATATGAGTTCCAAAACTACCTGCGACTACTTTAAACTTATCTGTAATATCGTAAGTGAATGTTAATTGTTTTACTATAAATTTTGTATCCTTTTCATTATAAGAAAACTGCTCTGCTCTTGTTCCAAAACCCAAATCAACAAAAACGGATGCTTTTCCAAATGAATGTCCTGCATTAATAGAAGCCATTCCTATTTCGAAGGAATCCTGTGTATTAGTAAAACTCGACAATCCGTTATCTTGTTTTGAAAAATCATATTTGTAATAAGCATCTGCAGAACCGCCAAAAGTAATTCCGGAAAAAGCAGGTGTTTCAATATCTTGCGCAAATGCAAAAGAGCCTGCTAATATTGCAATTAAAACATGTAATTTTTTTTTCATTAATCAGTAATTTTAATATTTATTAAGCCAAAGTTACTTTTCTAAAAAGTTACTTATTTGTTGAGCAGATTTTTAACGTACTTATAAACATCTACTTATTTACAAGACAAAGTAACATAATATGAAGAGCTTAATACCTTTAAAAAATATTAGATTAAGACATTTTTTTCAGCAATAAAAAAGCTGCCAAAACATTAGTATTTTTTGAAAGCTCAAAAAAAAAAAAAAAATATCAGTCTTGACTCTAAAAAGAGTATGTTGTCGCTATAAGTGCAAAGAATGCGCCCCCTGTTGGTAATGCATCTTTATCCAGAAAAATATCCTCTGATGCAGCATCGTATTTCAACTCCGGAATTATAGTTAGTTTTCCAACTTTATAATTCAATGAAACCGTGTTGGCAAAAATACTGGCACCACTTAAGGTTCCTAAACTTGGAGCCGCTTTTTTGGCATCAAAATATTCCATTCGATAATGTAAACTCAATGATTCTTTAAAAGAATAAGTTGCATAACCAACTAATGCAAACCAGTCTCCATCCATTTCTTTATCGAAATCGTGTTTAGTCGAAGCGTAGGTACCATTAAAACCAAGAGAAAATGCATCTGTTATTGTTTTTGATGCCACAAAATCAATTTGTGTTTTATTTTCATCTGATACTGCAATTGTAGTTCCCGGAATAGGATTAGTACTTCCGGTTGTAAAATTCAGATAGGCACTTCCTGTGTCTGCGATATAACCTAATTGCGCTATATATGTTTTTTGCGATGAGCCTGAATCCATTGCTGATTTAAAATCAGTAGGATTTGTAATCCCTGCCATCGCGGTAAATTTACCTGATGTATACTGGGCTTTTACTCCTGTGTTAAAAAATGGCCCACATGTAAAGGCGTAAGACATGCTGTAATTTTTGTTATCTACGGCATCTAATAACTCATATCCAAAATGAGTTCCAAAACTCCCCGCTACGACTTTAAACTTATCTGTCATCTCATAAGTAAAAAACAATTGTTTAATTATGAATTTTGTATTCTCTTCATTATATGAAAACTCTTCTGCTCTTTTTCCGAATCCAAGATCGACAAAAACCGAAGCTTTTCCGAATTGGTGTCCGGCTTCTATTGAAGCCATCCCCAACTCAAAAGAATCCTGAGAGTTGGTAAAGCTCGTCAGACCATTCATTTGTTTTGAAAAATCATATTTATAATATGCATCTGCAGAACCACCAAAAGTGGTTACAGGAGAGGCAGGGGCTTCAGTATCGTCTTGTGCAAACGCAAATGAACTGGTCAGCATTGCGGCTAAAACATGGACTACTTTCTTCATGTGTTAATTGGTTTTTTAGTTAATTAATTGATTCTGGTTAGTTAATCGTTATATATCTATTTAAAATATAATGCACTGCTAAAACCTATTATTCCTCCCCCTAAAACCTCATCATTTTTCATTAGCGAATTTATTAACTTTTGTATCACTATTAGAATTGAACCTGACTTTTTTGGTGTTTTAGATGAAGAATTACGGATTACAAATTTTAATTTGACTTTAATCATTATTTGATATTTATAATGTTTTAATTTTAAAAATTCGACAACAAAAAACGCTGACAAAATTCAAAAAACAAACAAAAAATACAATTACACCCACCAAAAAAGAATAGTAAAAATAAAAAAATCACCTATAAAAACTAAACACCCCTAAATTTTTAGGGGTTAATAGAAAAACAATAAAAAATAGACTTAAAAAAGAAATCCATTAACGAGTTTTCTAAAAGAAGTCAATATTCTTACAAATAACACATGTAAACAAACTGTTTTCAAACTGCCAATAATCCTGTTTTATCGTTACAGTATAACATTAGTTTTTAGCCAAAAAAAAGCCTGTCAAAATAGACAGGCTTAAAAAAAAATTAAAAACAATATTCTATTGATTATACTTCCTTAGATACTCGCGAACCTTAATTCCTGAATCTTTTAGATCTTCTGTTTTCCATTTTCCTTCGGACTTTGCGGACTTTTTTAAAATAGAACAGGTTTCATCCTTATCAGATACAGACCAGGTAATCCAGCTCAGTTTACGTGCTTCCATCCAATCAATGTATTCTTGCCACGCTTTATAATCTAACGGACCATCACCTGTGGCTTCCATACCGGCTGATTCAGAAATAAAGATGGGCAAACCACTATTTAGCGCAGCGTCTGTTCTGTCTCTTAGTTCTTTCTTATGTGTAGCCGCATAAAAATGCATGGTGTACATTAAGTTATCGTATCCTTTTATAGGATCTGCTGCCGGAAGATGAACATCCTGATCCCAATGCGGCGAACCTATCAAAATAATATTGTTAGGATCGTTTTTTCTTATAACCTTAATTACCTCTTCGGCATAAGCCTTGATTTCAGGCCAGGTTTCATCATCCGGTTCATTAAAAATTTCATATATGATATTGGGATATTTAGCGTACTTCTTAGAAACTTCATCAAAATACAATTTGGCTTCATTCAAATTGATATTATGACTATGCCAATCTACAATTACATAAATGTCTGATTGTATTGCTCCTTTTATAACAGCCTCTATTTTATCTTTTGATTGTTGCGGTTCTTTATTATAGGACATTGCACCCAACTCGACGCCCAATGCCGCACGAACGACATTACATTTAAAATCCTTTTTTAACCAATCTACCGCTTTTTCATTATAAAATCTTGGCCACATACTGTGCCAGCCAAAACTCATACCCCGTAATACTATTGGCTCTTTATTTTGATCTACTAACTGTGTTCCTTCAACACTTAATTGTCCATGACGCTTTACAAACTGTGCTTTCGAAAAAGAAAACACCATAACTAAAACAACTGTAAAAATTTTAGCTTTTAGTTTCATAATAAATTGTTTTTATGGAGTTAATCGTAGTGTAATAACATCATGTGAAGCAAGGTCTGATACAAAATTTTTCTTGGTAGACCCCACTTCTTTATTCTTCCAAAGGTCTTTTAGTTTGAATATGATTTTACTAAAATCAGCTTCATAACCAAAATCAGCGTCTTTAATTGGGTTCTTTTTCCAGTCAAAATTAATTTTCTTAGGTACTTCGCTTCTGTTTAAAAAGGTAACCGCCCAGCTTCCCTCTGCTAACGGTTTTACCCAAACTTCTAAACCGTCTTCTGCTGAATGTTTAAAACCCTGAATCCCTAATTTATCCTGATTCACTGCAATTAATTCTTTATTAGTTAAGATCGCCAGTGTTTCTTTTGACATTTTTCTAAAATCGTTTCCTGCAATTAGCGGTGATGCCATCATACACCAAATAGAGAAATGCGCTTTATCTTCGGTATCATTCATTTCATTTCCGACTTCCATCATATCAAAATCGTTCCAATGATCCGGACCTGAATATTTACGAATATCTTTTCGCATTTCGGCAATTTTCATGAATCCCCAGGAAGACCAGTTTTCAGGATGTTTAAATTCGCAATCAAAACAAGGGTAAATATCTCCGGAAATTCTCCAAAGATTACCTACAGGTTTGCCCCACTCCCAAGGCTGGTTGTCTCCCCATTCGCAAAGACTGAAGACGATGGGTCTTCCGGCGGTTTTTATAGCATTACTCATTGTAGTATACGCTTCTACAGCAGTAATTCCTTTGGTATTACACCAATCGTATTTTAAAAAATCTATCTCTAGTTTAGCATAAAAACGAGCATCCTGATATTCGTAACCTCGAGTTCCCGGATATCCCGCACAGGTTTGCGTACCTGCACAATTGTACAAACCAAATTTCAAACCTTTACTATGTACGTAATCTACAAGCGCTTTCATACCACTTGGAAATTTAACAGGATCCGGAACCAAATCACCATTTGCATTACGTTCTTTTGTCATCCAGCCATCATCGAGCACGATATAATTGTATCCTGCTGCTGCCATTCCGGATGATACCATAATATCAGCCGTTTCTTTTACTAATTTTTCATCTATGTTTGTTGCAAAGGTATTCCATGAATTCCAGCCCATTGGCGGTGTCATTGCCAGACCTTCAAACTTTCCTCCTGTTTGTGTATGTGTATTTCCCTGACCAAAACTTAAACACGAAATACTCAAAACGAATAGTACAATTATTTTTTTCATTATATAAAGTTGAAATTAAATAAACTAAAAAAAGTATTCCCTAATACTACAATCAGGGAATACTTAAAACAAAACTCAAAATAAAATAACTTGTTCTTATTTCAAATACAACCCAATATCATCGATAGAGAATGTATTTTCGATACCATCTCCAGCTGCATTTTTTGTCATATTTTGAAATGTAATATTTTGTACGCGATCTGATGATGATAGTGCTGACCACGGAATCAGGAATGTTTTCCATTCTGTTGTTACTTTTAATAAAGGCGCTGTTGCATCGCCCCAATCTCCATTGAAACAGAATTTTATTTGTCCTTCTTTCTCTGCTTTTATCGTAACACGAATACCGGCATACGGCTCTAACTCGTCAAACCAAGACCATTCTCCCTGCAAACTGCCAAAAGCGGTCATTTTTGATTTGATATAAATTAAACCCTGAGCTGCTGTTCCGTCTTTTGGGTAGGTATGGTTATTCCAATCCGGAAAGCTTAGACCATAATATGATGTATCATCATACAAAGCAGATCCTATTGCAACGCTGGAAACAGTAGAACCGGAAATATTAGTTACTGTAACATATTTATCTTTTGCATCCGCCGGCATCAAAAATTTAATTTCAGTTAAAGTTGATGAAACCACCGGAACCTCAACATCTCCTACTTTTAGTATAGGATTTAGAAAGTAATCCCCATAAATGGTCACTTCTTCTCCCTCTGCCGCGTTAATCGGATTATAACTTCCTAATCTTGGCGTTGGTGGTTTTACCACAAAATCATAAACTATCGAACCTGTTTTGGTAACTATTTTTAGCTGATTCGAAGCATTTGCATAAGGCGTTTTTTCATCAATCAAAACAAAAATCTCAGTATCTGTAACTAATACAGGATTAAAGTATGTATCGAAATCATTGAAATAAATTTTTTGGACAGTGCTGAATCCGCTTCCGCTAATAATGTAATAGTTTTTTGGATCTCCTGTTTCAACCGGAACTAAATCGCCTGCTTCCGCCAGCGCTACTCTTGTAATGGTTAATGGTCCGCCACCTGCCGGAATGCTGTCATTACTATCGCAAGAAGTAAACAGCCCCAAAGCCAAAAGGATCACTGCAATGAAATGCAACAGATTTTTTATTTTTAAATTTTTCATAGTGTTGAAATTTTAATAATTATTTAAAAGTATACGGAACCGGTGCCTGCAATAATTTTGGATTCTTCGCTACTTCATTGTCTGGATAATCCATATAAAAATCATTGGCTGCATGATCTTCGCTATACTTTGGCGTAAAAAAGCGTGCTCCATGTCTGTCTCCTCTGTTTTGTGCTGACATAATAGTAATAGCTTTTCCTTTATCAATACGCCCTAAGTCAAACCAATAATCTCCCTCGAAACAAAGTTCTTTTCTTCTTTCCAGAAAAATTTCATCAAAAGTTACTGACGTAAGATTATTCAATCCTGCTCTTCTTCTTACCTGATTGATAGAATTTAATGCTGCCGGATCTGAAGTACTTGAACCCGCACCTAAAATGGCTTCAGCATGAATTAAAAGTAATTCAGCATAACGCATTACATAAGTATTGTTGTCCATCATTGCCCAGCCATCTATTTGACCTGTTTCGTTACCGTTAACAACTCCTAAACAATATTTTTTAATCGCACCACCAGATCCCTGAGCCAGATCTTTTCCTGCAGGCACTGTTAAACCAACTCCTAATGAAGTTTTTATAGTAGGATAAACCGCTCCTCCTACCATTACAGTTTCATGTTTTCTTAAATCTCCGGAATCGTATAAAGACAATATAACTTCCTGACTTGGACCAAAAACACCACCATAAGATGCATTTGAAGTTGATAATGTACCATCTACAAAACCAAATTGTGTGTTACAATTATTGGCTGATCCGTAAGCACCGTCACCTTTCCATTGTAAAGCAAAAATAGATTCCTCGTTATTATTATTTGGATATGTAAATAAATCTGCAAAGCTTTTACCCGGTAACAGATCACCTCCTAAAAGTTTAAACTCACCGCTATTAATAACGCTTTCTGCCATTGCTCTTGCATTTGGATAATCTTTTTGATACAAATACACTTTTGCCAGCATTGCTTTTGCAGAACCTTTTGACACACGTCCGTTTACAGTATAATTTGCTGTTCTGTTTTTATCTGCCAGTAAATCAATTGCTTTTAGGTAATCCATTACGATTAATTTATACACATCTGCAACTGTATTGGTGTTCACATACGGATCACTAGTGTAATCTAGCGGATTTTCAATAATAGGCACTGGCCCCCAAAGGCGAACCAAATCGAAATAAGCAGTGGCTCTGATAAAATAAGCCTCTCCCATTGTATTATTTAAAACAGCGCCATCTACCTCTGCGCCAACACGTGCAGGCAAAAAGTTAATGATCATATTTGCCTGTTGCACATTTGCCCAAAGCGACGCCCAGCCATTTACAAGTTCAGGATCACTTCCGTTCATCGCAAACGTTCTTAAACCACTAACATCTGCAGAACCGGAGTACATATTACCGGAACCTACTTCCAGAGCCCATCTGAATTTGTTGTACATCTGAAACCATGTTCTGCTGTACATACCGTTTGTGGCAGAAGTTACCTGATCATTTGTACTATAATAAGAGTCTAAACTAATCCCGTCTTCTGAAGGTCTTTCGGTAAAATCTTCCTGACAAGATCCGAAGGTTAAAAATGCTGTTGCCATAAGCAGCACACTATATCTATTTAAAAAAGATTTCTTTTTCATTTCTTTTATTTTTTAAAATTCTACGTTTAGTCCCACTAAAAATGTTCTTGCAATCGGATATCTTCCGTTGTCAATTCCGGACAAAAGAACATTTTGATTAAATGAACCTATTTCCGGATCATAACCTGAGTAATTTGTAAACGTGTATAAGTTTTGTGCAGATCCGTACAATCTTAATCTTGACAATTTATATTTTGAAATAAAATCTTGTGGTAATGAATATCCTAACGTAATGTTTTGAATTCTTAAATAAGAGCCATCTTCTACATAACGGTCAGAAATTAATAAGTTGGTATTCGCAGAGTTGGCAATTGGTCTAGGATTATTACTCGCTGTATTCGTTGGAGAGTAATAATCTAATGCTTCTACTAATTGATTATCATACAAAGAGGTATTTGTAGTTCCGCCTCTTCTGGTTAAATTCATGACATCATTTCCGTATGAACCCTGCATAAAGATCGAAAGATCTAAATTTTTATACTTGAAGTTATTAGTAAAACCATACGTAAATTTAGGATGCGGATTTCCGATGAACGTTTTATCACTCGGATCGATTTTTCCATCTCCGTTTACGTCTACATATTTTACATCCCCCAACGTCGTTTGTCCAGCACCTGTTCCTACTGCTTGTCCAAACTGAAGTGGAGCACTGTTTAGGGTTGCATCATCTTTAAACAATCCATCCGTTTTGTACCCATAAAACATTCCGATTGGGTTTCCTATCGTTGTATTAGTTACCACAACAGGCTGATATCCGTTTGTATTTACTTCTTGTGTCAAAATAATACCGTTGGCAATATCATCTAAATTGTTTTTGTAATGCGATACTACCAAGGAAGTACTCCAATTAAAGTTTCCTGCTGATCTCATATCATAGCCAACTGTAATATCGTATCCTTTATTACTCATTGTTCCTAAGTTAGAGTATGGCGCACCTACGCCTCCGTATTGTCCGTTTCCTTCTGGTGTATTATCTCCTGTCAGGTAAAGTGGTAATGGAACTTTGAATAAGAACCCTTTTGATTTTTTATCGTAAAGATCGAAACTGGCCGAAAATTTATTTTCGAATAAAGTAAAATCAAGTCCAAAGTTGGTTTGGTTTAAAGATTCCCAAACTAAATTTGGATTTGGATAATTCGATGGCAGGAAACCGCTTCCTAAACCGGAATTTTGTGTTCCTAACATCGCGGAATAACTGTTGTTTGGAATTTGCTGATTTCCAGTCTCTCCATAACCTACTCTAAATTTAATATTATCTACATACTGACGTGTTCCTTCCATAAAAGATTCGTTAGATAATTTCCATGAACCTGAAACGGCATTAAAAACTCCTTTTTGATTGTTTGTAGTAGGGTCAAATTTCGAAGAAACGTCTTGTCTTATAGATGCCGTAATACTGTACTTATCATTGAAATCGTAAATAACACGTGCAAAAAGGGATGAAAGTGATGCACTGCCTTTGTATTGTGTTACGGTATTATTGTCAACATCCGCTAAGTTAAGCGTGTGAATTGAATTTGTTTTAAACCCTTGTGCCGATGCAATCAAACCTTCCCAATGGGAATCATTAGCTTCCTGACCTGCTAAAAGCGTGAATTTATGTTTCCCGAAAGTCTTATCGTACGTCAGTAAATTTTTGATATTCGTAGAATACCAATTTTGTCTTCTCACATCTAAATCTGCTAAAACGTTTACCTGAGTTCCCCATGCATAAGAAGGTCTAAAATCTTCGTTTTCACTAAATTCAGTATTAGCCGCAATTTCAATACGGTATTTTAACCCTTTAAAAAGTTCTGCTTCAGCATAAATATTTCCAAGAAAGTTTTTTCTAATCAATTTATTTTCTCTGGTTAATGCTTCTGCTACGGGATTATAATACGTAACACTTTGTTCTGATGTAGGTGGTCCTGCAAATGATCCGTCTGAATTTCGAACCGGAATATCCGGTGCCTGCAATAAAGTATTCGAAATTAATCCGGCGTAACTTTGATTTACTGTAATTTTTTCGTTGGTGATACCGCCCGTTAAGTTTCCTCCAACTCTAAGCCATGATTTTACTTTAGAATCCAAGTTCAGTCTTACCGTGTATCTTTTTAAACCAGAATTAATAATGGTTCCTTCATTATCTAAATAACTTCCGGACAAATAATAACTTGTTCCTTCTTTAGCTCCAGAAAAGGATAATTGATGACTGTTTGAAATAGCAGTTCTGTACACCTCTTTTTGCCAGTTGGTTCCCGATCCTAATAATTCCGGATGCGAAAATTCCTGACGGGTTTGAAATCCCCATAAATTGGCTAATTCTGTTTTTAATGTTGCATATTGAGGCAAGGTCAAAACATCCAGTTTATTGGCTACTGTAGCAAAAGAAGTAAAGTTTTCGTATGCAATTCTTCCAGCTCCTTTTTTACCTGACTTTGTCGTAATAATAACAACTCCATTGGCTCCTCTCGAACCGTAAATGGCTGTTGCCGAAGCATCTTTTAAGATATCTAATGATTCGATATCATTTGGATTAATCATCGATAATGGACTCATAGCGTTGTTCCCGCTTCCTCCTGATGAAGAAAACCCGTCTCTTCCTGCCAAAGCCTGACCACTCGTTGATTTACCTGTAGCGTCACCGGAAATTGGCACACCATCTATAACATACAACGGTTCATTTGTTCCTGTAATAGAAGTTGTTCCACGTACACGAACAGATGCCGCTCCTCCTGGCTGTCCTGAGTTATTGGTTACCGAAACCCCGGCAGCCTTACCCTGAAGCATTTGATCTACAGATACCTGTTTTATATTCTCTATATCCTTGGCACTTACAGATGAAATGGCTCCGTTGACGTCTTTTCGTTTTTGGCTTCCGTAACCAATTACAACTACCTCTTTCAAATCTTCCGAACTTGAAACTAGTGAAACGTTGATTTGGGTTTTGCCTGCAACTGCTATTTTTTGAGAATCAAATCCTATAAAAGAAAATTGTAGTGTTGCGTTTGCCGGAACACTTATTGTATATCTTCCGTCAAAGTCTGTTGATGCTGATGTTTTAGAACCCACTACCGCGATATTGGCTCCCGGAATGGTCATTCCTTTATCATCAGAGACTATTCCTGAAATTTTAACCTGAGCTGTCATATAACTACTAGTTAGTAACAAGAATAAAATCAAAGGAATGGAGCTGTGGTTCGCATTCCAATGAATAAAGTTAGTCATTAGTTTTTTCATAATAATGTTTGGTTAGTTTAGATTGTTTTATTCGTAATTGAGCAATAAAAAAAGAAGAAGCTTTTATTGCTAAATCATTTAACAAATCTATAACACCACGAAACATTAAATTAATAGTATTATATCATTTAATGATAATATTTTTACTATCAGGGTTTAAAAAAACATATATAAAAATAAACAGGGTAAAAAAATACATTATTCGCAACAACAACCCCGTGAACGACCAAAAAAAATCAATAAAAATTAACGAAACAGATAAAATTCAAACGATTTCGTTAAAAATACTATTTGTTTGTGCAAAAAAAGTATCACTACAAAATTCTTTTCAAACCGGAAAAATCCTCTCTGTACTGGCTTGGTGTACAATTTTTAATGACTTTGAAACTGCGATTGAAATTGGCAATATTATTAAAACCGGATTTAAAAGCTACCTCAGAAACACTCATATCTTTTTCTACGAGCCATCTTGCAGCATATCCAATTCTAATGTCATTAATATAATTGACAAACGTTTTTCCGGTACGTTTTTTTATAAATCGGTTAAATGAAATAATCGACATGCTCGCCACATTGGCAACATCTTCTAATGTAATTTTTTCGGCAAAATGTTTCTGCACATATTCGTAAACGAGTTTCATTTTATCATAATCATCAAACGTATCATAATCTACTGTATAGGTCGACAGCAAACGCTGATTTCTGGAATTGGCCAAATCATACAATAAAGAAGTAATTTCTAAAAAGTAGTCCATTCCGTCTAATTTCGAGAGCCTTATTAGTCTAGGCGTTAATTCTTCGGCTACTTTTTTAGAAAACAAAATACCATGAATAGATCTGTTGAACATATCACGAATGGGATTCATAATACGTCTCGAAAGAAAAGTTTCCGGAAATAAATCATTATGAAACTGAATTGTGATCTCATGAATTTTTTTACTGGTGCATTTATTCAGTTCCCAACCATGATACAAATTTGGCCCAATCAAAACCAATTCGACATTGTCAATTTCTTCTATATTATCTCCTACAACACGCCTTACTCCTTTTCCGTTTAGAATAAAATTGATTTCAAATTCCGGATGATAATGCACCGGAAAATCAAAATTGTCTTTGATTCTGTCAAAAACTAAAAAACTATCTCCGGCAGAAAGCGGCGCAATTTCTCTATAAAAATTCTTAGAACTACTCATGATTGAAACAATTTACGAAGTGTGACTTTATTTTTTATTTGCAATAATATGATATATAAATGATAAAATAATATTAATTGCACTAGAAACATCCATCTATCTTTGAAAAATTAAATTACTGATTTTATAAAAACAGCGAGAATAATAAACATTAATCATTTTTATTAGCTAAGCTTTTTATAGTTTTAATAATTTTAAACCAAAATCAATATTGAATTACAGATTGATGAAATTAGCTTTAGTAAAACCTTATTAATTTTGTTTCATTAGGTGTATCATTCTGAAAAACAACATATTTGTAATGAAAAAAACGTTATCAACCCTACTTATAGCTGTATTAATTGGAACTTCTTGTGTATCTAACGCCAGTATGACTAATACTAATTTGTCACTTTCAGATAAAAAAGCGACACCCGAGACCATTGCTTTGTACAAAAAACTAAATGAGTTAACGAAAAAAGGATATATGTTCGGACATCAGGACGATCTTGCTTATGGTGTAAACTGGAAGTATGAAGACGGCAGAAGCGACATAAAAGATGTAACCGGAGATTATCCTGCGGTTTACGGCTGGGACATTGCGGGTTTAGAAAATGATAAAGCCAATAATATTGACAATGTTCCTTTTACTAAAATGAAACAGTACATTCAGGAAGCGCACGAAAGAGGCGGAATCTCGACCATTAGCTGGCATTTCGACAATCCGGCTACGGGAAAAAATGCTTGGGATAATACACCAAATTCTTTAAAAACAGTTTTATCTGGTGGCGAAAATCATCAGAAATTTAAAACCTGGCTTGACAAGGCTGCTACTTTTCTTTTATCGTTAAAAGATAAAAAAGGAAAACATATTCCAATTCTCTTTAGACCTTATCATGAACTTACCGGGGGGTGGTTCTGGTGGGGAAAAGGAAATTGTACTCCGGAAGAATTTAAAACTTTATGGAAATTTACTTTTGATTATTTACAGCAAAAAGGCGTTCATAATCTTATCTACGTGTACAATACCAGCAGTTTTAAAACTGAGGAAGAGTTTTTAGCTAATTATCCCGGAAGTGAATATGCTGATATGTTAAGCTTTGATACTTACCAGAACAGCAGTGATAAAGACGGTCAGAAGTTTATTGAAGAGGTACAAAATCAATTTAAAATTATAAACAAAATTGGTCTGGAACAACACAAACCTATCGCTCTTGCTGAAGCAGGATATGAAGCCATTCCTGATCCTAAATGGTGGACAGGCGTATTGCAAAAGGCAATTGGAGAATATAAAATTTCATACGTCCTGCTCTGGAGAAATCACGGCTGGCAGGAAAAAGAACAAAAAATGCATTACTACGCGCCTTTTAGCGGACAAGTAAGCGAGAAAGATTTTGTTGATTTTTATAAACTCGACAAAACATTATTCGAAAAAGACATTCAAAAAAATTAAAAATTGAGAATTAAAAATTAAAAATCAGCTTCAATCAGTTTCATCAGCGCTGAAGAATTCAAAAATAAAATCAGCTTTATCTGCGTCAAAAAAACGCACAGAAACATTAAAATAATTAATCAAATCTAAATTACAACCAATAAAAAACCTAATGCAAGACAGAATTACTTTAAAAGAAAAAATAGGTTACGGTCTTGGAGATGCTGCTTCTTCTATGTTTTGGAAGATCTTCAGTATGTATCTCTTATTTTTCTATACCGACGTTTTTGGATTGGCGCCTGCGGTGGTAGGAACCATGTTTTTGATTACCCGAATCTGGGATTCTTGCTTTGATCCTATTGTGGGGATTATTGCGGACAGAACAAAAAGCCAATGGGGAAAATTCAGACCGTATTTGTTATGGGTTGCAATACCTTTTGCTGTCATTGGGGTACTAACTTTTTACACTCCAGATTTTGATGAAAAAGGCAAAATAATATATGCCTATGTCACTTACTCGGCAATGATGATGATTTACTCTCTAATCAACGTGCCGTATGCTTCACTTTTAGGCGTTATGTCGTCTGACAGGAAAGAGAGAAATACATTGTCTTCGTACCGAATGGTTTTTGCTTTTGGAGGAAGTCTTTTAGCCTTGTGGCTTATTGAACCTTTGGTGAATTATTTCGGAGGAAGTCTTAATTCTAAATCAGGCTGGCTGGCTACAATCTCCGTTTTCGGAATTATCACAACGGTTTTTTTCTGGGGATGCTTTTTCTTTACGAAGGAACGTGTAAAACCAATTGCTGACGAACAAAACAATTTGAAGGAAGACTTAAAAGACCTGCTCAAAAACAAACCCTGGTGGATTTTATTAGGTGCCGGAATTGGCGCTTTAATTTTTAACTCGATTCGCGATGGAGCGGCTGTATATTACTTTAAATATTATGTCGGCAAAAGTGTAAACTTCGATTTTTCGCTTTTCGGAACTGACTTTCACATGACACCAACTTCCGTTTATTTAGTACTGGGTCAGGCAGCAAATATTATTGGGGTAATTATTGCAACGCCCATCGCTAATCGAATTGGTAAAAAGAAAACCTTTTTTGGTGCTATGGCTTTAGCGGCTATTTTAAGTCTGATTTTCTATTTCTTCGGAAAAGAAGATATTTTGCTGATCATGATTTTTCAGCTTTTGATCAGTATTTGTGCCGGTTGCGTGTTTCCGCTAATCTGGTCGATGTATGCCGACAGCGCTGATTATTCTGAATGGAAACAGGGACGCAGGGCTACAGGTTTGGTTTTCTCTGCTTCGTCTATGTCTCAAAAATTTGGCTGGACCATTGGTGGTGCAGGAACAGGATGGCTTTTGGGCTATTACGGTTTTCAGGCAAATGTAGAACAAACCGCAGTTGCTCAAAACGGAATTCAATTGATGTTGAGTATTCTTCCTGCTATTGCAGCCTTATTATCAGTTGTTTTCATACTGTTTTATCCTTTATCCGAAGATAAACTTCAAATTATAGAACAAGATTTAAATGACAAAAGAGACTTATCAAATTAAAAAAAATACAGATATAAGCAATTAATTTATATGGCAACACTAACCTCTTCGACTACTTTTCAGGACAGAAAAGCAGTATTAGAAAAAGAACATAATGCCTTGATTGGGCAAAAAAATGCTCCTCAGGATCATGCTGGAAACGGTATTTACCAACGCTACAAAAATCCGGTGGTTACGGCAGCACATATTCCGCTGAACTGGCGTTTTGATTTAAACGAAAAAAACAATCCGTTTTTACAGGAACGAATCGGAATTAACGCTGCTTTTAATGCCGGCGCTATGAAATGGAACGGAAAATACCTGTTGGCTGTTCGCGTAGAAGGTATTGACAGAAAATCTTTTTTCGCTATTGCGGAAAGTCCAAACGGAATCGACAATTTTAAGTTTTGGGAAAAACCATGTGTAATTCCGCAAACGGAAGAACCTGACACTAACGTTTACGATATGCGTTTGGTGAACCATGAAGATGGATGGGTATACGGTATTTTTTGTACGGAAAGAAAAGATCCTAAAGCCCCAAAAGGCGATACGAGTTCTGCTATTGCCAATGCGGGAATTGTTCGCTCTAAAGATTTGGTTAATTGGGAACGTCTTCCTGATTTAATATCCAATACAGGACAGCAACGTAATGTGGTTTTGCATCCTGAATTTGTAAACGGAAAATATGCTTTGTACACACGTCCGCAAGATGGTTTTATTGATGTTGGTGCCGGTGGCGGAATTGGTTTAGGCTATGTTGATGATATGACTAATCCGGTTGTTCAGGACGAAAAAATTATTTTCGGTAAACAGTATCATACGATTTATGAATTGAAAAACGGTCTTGGTCCCGCTCCTATTAAAACCGATAAAGGCTGGCTGCATTTAGCACACGGTGTTCGTAACACGGCTGCCGGCTTGCGTTACACTTTGTATGTTTTTATGACGGATTTGCATGATATTGCAAAAGTAACACACGTTCCTGCCGGACATTTTATGGGACCTGAAGATATTGAAAGAGTTGGTGATGTTTCAAACGTTTTGTTTTCGAATGGATGGATTGAAGATGCCGACGGAACGATTTATGTTTATTACGCTTCTTCAGATACGAGAATGCACGTGGCGGTTTCGTCTGTAGCAAAGTTAGTCGATTATGTAATGAATACTCCCGAAGATACGTTTACCTCAGCTGGTTCTGTGCAAACGATCATCGCTCAAATTGAAAAAAACAACGCAATATAATTTACCGTGTCAATACAACTAAAGGAACTTAAAAACGAACTTTCTGCTGAACTGGATTCTATTTTGAATTATTGGCTGAAAAATACAATTGATACGGAGAAAGGCGGTTTCTTTGGTCAGATTGACGAAAACGAAAATATAAATGCAACTGCCGAAAAAGGTGCTGTACTCAACGCCAGAATTTTATGGTCTTTTTCTGCAAGTTATAAAGTCACCAAAAACGAAGCGCACAAAGAAATCGCAACACGCTCTTTTGAATACCTGTCGAAATATTTTTATGATCCTGAGTTTGGCGGTTTGTTTTGGAGCATTAATGCGGACCGAACACCAAAAGATACTAAAAATCAGATTTATGCTTTGGCGTTCGCCATTTACGGATTATCTGAATATTACAGCATTACTAAAGATGATGAGGCGCTGGCGATTGCTATTAATCTGTATTCAAATATTGAGAAGCATAGTTACGATCCTGTTCATCAGGGATATTTGGAAGCTTTTACACGAGATTGGCAACCGATTGAAGATTTGCGTCTGAGCGATAAAGATGCCAACGAAAAAAAGACAATGAATACGCATTTGCACATTGTTGAAGCGTATGCCAATTTATTTAAGGTTTGGAAGGATAAATCGCTCCAAGCTGATATTGTTGAATTACTGCAAACTATAGAAAAGCATTTTATTAATACGGAAACAGGACATTTACGTTTGTTTTTTGATGAAAACTGGCTCGAAAAACCCGATGTTATCTCGTACGGACATGATATCGAAGCGGCTTGGCTTTTGTTGCATTGCGCTGAAATTTCAGAAGATAAAACACTAATTGAAAATTACAAAAAACACGCTGTGCAAATGGCGGAAGTTACAAAAGAAGGTTTAGACACCGATGGCGGATTATGGTACGAACTGGAACCTGAAAACAATGTGCTGGTTGCTGAAAAACATTGGTGGGTTCAGGCAGAAGCTTTGATTGGTTTTTATAATGCTTATGAACTAACGGGTGATGAACAGTATTTAGAACTTGTTTATAACAATTGGAATTTTATTAAACAATATATTCTGGATACTCAAAACGGGGAATGGATTTGGGGAATTAACCGTGATTATTCTCGTATTGAAAAGGATAAAGCGGGTTTTTGGAAATGTCCTTATCATAACAGCCGTGCTTGTCTTGAACTCATAAACAGAATTACAGCTTAAAACAACAAACTGAGGTTCTAGCCCCGATAGTAGTGAAAATCCTTTTGTGCCGGGGTTCGGCACAAAAGATTGAAACGGATAGCGGGAATAGCTCCTAAAAAATAAATTATGAAAAACAGACTTTTAAAAACTCTCGGATTGGCTTTAGCATTTTCGGCTTTTGCTGGTCAGGCGCAGGAAAGAATTACGGTAAAAGGAACTCAATTTTACAAAGGCGATAAACCTTATGCTTACGTTGGTACTAATTACTGGTATGGCAGTTTACTGGCTTCTAAAAAAGTGGGAGATCGTAAACGCCTGCTTCGTGAGCTGGATTTTATGCAAAAAAACGGAATCGATAACTTGCGCGTTCTTGTAGGTGCTGATGGTGGAAAATACGATTTTACAGTTCGCCCGGCTTTGCAATATGAGCAGGGAAAATACGATGAGGATTTATTAGACGGTCTGGATTTTTTGGTGCATGAAATGAGCAAACGCAATATGTATGCGGTTTTGTACCTAACGAACAATTGGGAATGGTCCGGCGGAATGTCGCAATACATGGAATGGAATGGTAAAGGTGCAATTCCGGTTCCGAATATTGCGCCTAACACCTGGCCTCAATTTATGGCATACACCGCAGCATTTCATAGTTGTGAACCTTGCATGGAAGGACTCGAAAATCATGTGAAGTTTATTATGGGACGAACTAATAAATATTCGAAAAAGAAATATACGGACGATAACACGATTATGTCCTGGCAAGTGGGGAACGAACCGCGAACTTTTACACCGGAGAATGAAGCTAAATTTACGGCTTGGCTGAACAAAATCGTCGACTTAATTGACAGTTTAGACAAAAATCATTTGGTTTCAACAGGATCTGAAGGAAAAAACAGTTCGAACGACAGCATGGAGATTTTTGAAAGAACGCATCAAAATCCGAATATTGATTATTTAACGATGCACATCTGGCCTAAAAACTGGAATTGGTATAAAGCTGAAAATGCAAAGGAGACTTTGCCTGTTGCTTTGCAGAATGCGGGAAAATATATTGACGATCACATAAAGGTGGCCAATAATTTAAAAAGACCTATTATCATTGAAGAATTTGGTTTGCCAAGAGAACACGAAAATTTAGTTGCCGGTTCTTCAACGGCTGACAGAGATACGTTTTACTCGTATATTTTTGAGCGCATTGTAGAAAGCCGTAAAAATAATGGTCCGTTGCAGGCGGCTAATTTCTGGGGATTTGGTGGTGAAGGAAAAGCGGTTAACGCTACAGGAAAATGGAATCCGGGTGATCCTTTAACGACTGATCCTCCACAAGAACCTCAAGGATTGAATTCGGTTTTCTCTGCAGATAAATCGACTTTGGATATTATAAAAAAATACAATCTTGAATTAAAGAAATAGCACAAAAACTGATTTGGTTTTGTGTACAAACTGGTAGTTAAAAAGAGCGGGATAGTGAGAATTCCGCTAACTTTCCCGTTTTATACTTTACTACTAAACCAAGTTCTCAAATTAGGCATCTAATGAAAAACACATTTTTTTTACTGATTATATTATTCTTTTCTACGCTCTCCTTCTCGCAAAAAAAGCAGGATTTTATTTTAAATTCTCCTAATGGGAAAATTGAAATTAAAATTGCTGTAAACGACAAAATTACCTGGACTATTTCGCATGAAAAAAATGTTATTCTGGCTCCATCGGCAATGTCTCTTACTATTGACGAAAACGTGATTTTAGGAAAAAATGCGGTGGTTTTGAATTCGAAAAAAGAAAATATTTCTAACTCGTTTGCATCGCCTATTTATAAAAAGAAATCGATTAAAAACGAATACAATCAGTTGGTTATAAATTTCAAGAATGATTTTAGTATCGAATATCGTGCTTTTGATGATGGTGTAGCGTATCGATTTGTAACCAAGAAGAAAAAGGATATTACGGTAAAAAATGAAGAAGTAGTTTTGAATTTTGATCAGGATTATAATTCACTGATTCCGTATGTTCGTGATTTACGTAATCCTAAGGATCCTTATATTTCGTCGTTTGAAGCACATTATGAAAACAAAAAAATAAGCGAATTTACCAAAGATACTCTGGCATTTTTGCCACTTTTAGTTGATTTTAAAAACCATAAAAAAGCGGTATTTTTTGAAGCTAATGTAGAAGACTATCCGGGATTGTTTGTAACGAACAATGATTCTAAATCTGGTTTTGAATCTCGTTTTTCTAAATATCCGTTGCAGGAAACAAACGGAGGATTTAACAACATCAACAGGCTAATTACAGAAAGAGCGGACTACTTGGTTAAAACAAAAGGAAACCGAAATTTTCCGTGGAGAATTATTGTGATTTCTGAAAGTGATAAAGAACTTGCTAATAATGATATGATTCAGAAATTAGCAGAACCTTCAAAAATTAAAGACATTTCGTGGATAAAACCCGGAAAAGTGGCTTGGGACTGGTGGAATGACTGGAACATTTACAACGTTGATTTTAAGGCCGGAATCAATACTAAAACGTATCAGCATTATATTGACTTTGCAGCAAAAAACAAAGTAGAATATGTTGTGCTGGATGAAGGCTGGAGTTTAGAGGAAGACATTATGAAACACAATCCTAATGTAGATCTAAAAGCTTTGATTGCTTACGGAAAGGAACGAAACGTGGGGATTATTTTATGGAGTTCTTGGATGGCTTTGACTAAAAACACGGCAGGAATATTTAAAAATTATGCTGACTTAGGCATCAAAGGTTTTAAAGTTGATTTTTTAGATCGTGACGATGCCAAGATGGTTAATTCTGTTTATGACATTTCGCAAAAAGCAGCAGATCATAAATTACTGATCGATTTTCATGGTATGTACAAACCAACGGGAATTCAGAGAACGTATCCGAACATTCTGAATTTTGAAGGTGTAAAAGGACTTGAAAATAACAAATGGGGAACAGATGATGTACCAACTTACGATTGTACGATTCCGTTTATCAGAATGATTGCAGGGCCAATGGATTACACACCGGGAGCAATGCGAAATGCCTCTAAAAGCGAATTCAAGCCAAGTCATTCTAACCCAATGAGTCAGGGAACAAGATGTCATCAATTGGCATTGTACACCATTTTTGAAGCGCCTTTGCAAATGATGGCTGATAGTCCAACTGCTTACAGCAAAGAACAGGAAAGCACTACTTTTATTGCTAAAACACCCACAACCTTTGATGAAACTGTTGCGTTGGATGGCGAAGTGGGTAAATTTGTTGCCATTGCCCGTAAAAAAGAAAACACTTGGTACATAGGTGCTATAACAAATTGGGATTCCCGAGAAATTACAATCGATTTTTCTTTTCTTGAAAAGGGTAAAAAATTCGAAGCTGAAATTTTCTCTGATGGATTAAATGCTGATAAAGCGGCTCAGGATTACAAACGAGAAATCATTACTGTCGATGCTTCGACAAAGCTCAAATACAGATTGGCTGCCGGTGGCGGATTGGCCATGATTTTGGAAACAAAATAAAAAAATGGGACGCTTTTGGAGTGTCCCATTTTTTTTAAGCTAAAATTTTCTCGATTGCATTTAGTTCGTCGTGTGAGAATTCCAAACTTTGCAAACAGTCAATATTGTTGTTTAATTGCTTTACGGAACTGGCACCAATTAAAACAGATGTAATTCGTTTGTCTTTTTGCAACCACGCCAATGCCATTTGCGCCAAAGACTGATTTCTGTTTTTGGCAATTTCGTTGAGCTGTACCAATTTATGAATTCGCTCCTGCGTAACCTCATCTTCTTTTAAATGTCCGTTTGGATTATGCGCTCTTGAATTTTCCGGAATTCCGTTTAGATATTTGTCGGTCAGAAGTCCTTGTGCTAAAGGAGAAAATGCAATACAACCCACTCCTTTTTCTTCCAGAACATCCAGCAAACCATCTTCTACCCAGCGTTCCAACATCGAATATTTTGCCTGATGAATCAAACAAGGAGTTCCCAATTGCTTTAAAACATCTACCGCAATTCGGGTTTGCTCTGCTGAGTAATTACTAATTCCAACATACAATGCTTTTCCGCTTCTTACGGCATGATCAAGTGCCATCATTGTTTCTTCAATAGGCGTTTCGGGATCAGGACGATGCGAATAAAAAATATCGACATAATCTACCTTCATTCGTTTTAAGCTCTGATCTAAACTAGATAATAAATATTTTCTTGAACCCCAATCGCCGTAAGGTCCATCCCACATGGTATATCCGGCTTTTGTAGCAATAACAATTTCGTCTCGCAGATTACCCTGAAAATTATGCCACAGAATTTTACCGAAATTAGTTTCTGCAGATCCCGGAACAGGTCCGTAATTATTCGCCAGATCAAAATGCGTAATTCCTTTATCGAATGCTTCTACTGCAATACTTTCGGCAATATCAAAATTATCTACTGACCCAAAGTTATGCCACAATCCTAAAGAAATTTCAGGCAGCAATAATCCGCTTTTTCCACATCTGTTGTATTTCATTTTTTGGTTTCTTTTTTGGTGTTTATTGTAATAATGATAGAATTTAAAGGTAGAAAAAAAGTAGTAAAGATGAAGTTGATATTTTTTTAATCACGCAAAGGCGCTAAGACGCAAAGTTTTTTTTCTTATTGCTCTGGCTGACGATATAGGTTATGTAAAAAAACAGCCACGAATTCACGAATTTTCAACAATTCATTCGTGAATTCGTGGCGGAAAAAACTTTGCACCTTGGCGCGATTATTTCTTAGCTACTTCAATTCAAACCTACTTTCCAGTCCGCTATCAGAACTTCCTCCAACCAAAATTTTAAAAGTACCTGGTTCTGTTAAATATTTCCCGTCGTTGTCGTAGAAACCTAATTCTTTTTCGGTGAGTGTAAACGTTACTATTTTGGTTTCGCCTTTTTTCAGATTGACTAATTCAAAACCTTTTAATTCCTTAATTGGCCGAACGATACTTGCAAACTCATCGTGAATGTACAATTGTACTACTTCTTTTCCATCGTAATTTCCGGAGTTGGTTACAGAAACGCTTACCTGCACACTTTCTCCTTTTGCAAAAATAGTTTTATTCACTTTAAGGTCTTTATAATCGAATTTGGTATAACTCAATCCAAAACCAAACGGATATTGCGGTGTTTTCTCCACATCTGTATAATGCGACCAAAACACATTTTTATCGGTATTGGTTGGTCTTCCCGTACTGTATTTGTTGTAATAAATAGGCACCTGACCTACGTTTCTCGGAAATGACATTGGCAATTTTCCGCTTGGATTATAATCACCGTATAAAACCTGAGCAACAGCATTTCCGGACTGAGTCCCTAAGTGCCAAGCTTCTACAATTGCAGGAACATGCTCCGCAGCCCAAGGAATACAAAGCGGACGCCCGTTGTTTAAAACCAATACGATATTAGGATTCACTTTATAAATCTCTTCCAGCAATTCCTGTTGAACACCCGGTAAATCAAGATCGGTTCTACTTCTTCCCTCTCCACTCTGAAAACCGTGTTCTCCTAAAACCATCACCACAACATCTGCATTTTTGGCTGCGGTCTTAGCAGCTTCAAATCCGCTTTTATCCGTTGTATTAAAAACCACCTCATCTAAAAATGAAGTTTTACCAACCGTGAGATCAGCACCTTTTTCAAAAGTTAATTTATTGTCTTTGTATTGCTGCATTCCTTCCAAAACAGAAACTGCGGAATTATCATCAGAGGCAATTCTCCAGCTTCCCAACGGACTGTTTTTATCATTTGCCAAAGCACCAATCAAAGCAATTTTTTGTCCTGATTTTTTTAGCGGAAGCAAATTTTTATCGTTTTTCAGTAAAACAATCGACTTCTTAGCCATGTCTAAGACACCGTCATTATTGGCTTTGTTTCCAATCGTAGCTTTTTCACGTTTTTCATCACAATATCGGTACGGATCATCAAATAAACCTAGCTCAAATTTTACACGCAAAATTCTTCGAACGGCATCATCAACTAAGGCTTCTTTTACTTTTCCTGCTTTTACCAAATCAACCAATTTCGCCACGTATAAATAAGATTCCATATCCATATCAGAACCTGCATTCACAGCTTTTGCCGTCGCATCAGCTTCGTCTTTGGCGTAACCGTGCGCGATCATTTCGCGAATCGAAGCATAATCAGAAATTACAAATCCGTCAAACTTCCATTTTCCTTTTAAAATGTCTCTTTGTAAAAAAACATTTCCCGTTGCCGGAACACCATTTAACGTATTAAACGAGTTCATAAACGTACGAACTCCGGCTTCCACCGTTGCTTCAAA
>Ga0247817_10000252_pt1 | contig 33189 bp, 24 predicted proteins | sample UWRJL212509R1_FD_178010 | JGI IMG/M metagenome (GOLD analysis project Ga0247817, IMG submission 178010) | Plant litter microbial communities from Arlington Agricultural Research Station in Wisconsin, United States - UWRJ-L212-509R-1 | ecosystem: Environmental > Terrestrial > Plant litter >...
TTTCCTTTTTTATTTTATAGATCTGCAGAGATTTTTCAATGCCTATGCGTAAGGTTTCAGGTGTGAGTTCATACTTAGAGATATAATCATTAGCGCCTTCTTTCAATAATTCAACAATTGTATGTTCATCTTTTTGTCCTGTTAGCATGATGATAGGTATATCAATACCTTGTGATCTGATTTTTTTCAATACTTCCAGTCCATTCATTTTTGGCATATGGTAATCTAAGAAAATACAATCTATATTTTCTTTAGCTGCTTCTATACATCCCATCATGCCGTCCTGTGCAGTGAATACATTAGCTGCAATGCCTGAATCTAATAATGATCTTTCAAAGAATGCATAATCATCTGCACTGTCGTCAATAACCAAAATGTTTGTTTCCATAGCTGTATATATTAAAAAGGTATTAAAAATAATTTTTAAAAAATAGTAGCTGATATCTTCATATATTCAATTTAATAAAATTAAATATATGGCTTAAGTAATTTTTAATAGTACTATACTTTTTTTAACTTAAGTATAATTTTTAAAGAAAATAAATGAGGTAATAATTCATTATATACGTACAGATCATAGAAAAGATTATGATTTATTTGTATCTTCAATAATAAAAATAAATGATCCTTTATCTTAATAGTAGAACTTCATGAACTCGGTTTCCAGTCCGGCGGCAAATAATTTTAATATTGCAACTTTTTTATCTGGAGGCGGAGAAATGGGAGAGCGTATACGTTTATTTAATTGGACATCAACTTCATTAGGAGATATATCAACATGGCCACAGAGTCTCCTGACAACACTCAGTATTGTTCTTAATTCCAGGTTTCCCATGTTTATATGGTGGGGAGATGATCTTATTCAATTTTATAACGATGCATATCGACCAAGTTTAGGTATTGATGCAAAACATCCAAGTGCTTTAGGCCAAAAAGGAGAAGACTGTTGGCAGGAAATATGGCCAATTATTAAACCTCTTATTGATGATGTATATTCGAAAGGTGATGCGACCTGGAGCGAAGATCAGCTGATACCTATTTATCGGAATGGAACACTGGAAGATGTCTATTGGACGTTCAGTTATAGTCCCATTAAGATAGAAGATGGAAGTATTGGAGGTGTTTTAGTTGTATGTACCGAAACAACAAGTGCAGTCATTAATCTGAAAAAAATTGAAGAAAGCGAGAATAAGTTGCGCTTTGCAATTGAAGCGGCAGAGTTAGGTACCTGGGATTATGATCCGGCAACAAATAAATTCGAAGGAAATGATCGTTTGAAAGAATGGTTTGGTTTGCTTCCAAAATCTGATATTGATTTGTCTTTGGCAATTGAAGTAATTTCAGATGTTGATCAGGAAAGGGTAGCAAAAGCCATACAGACTGCATTAACATATTCTTCTGGCGGTATATATAATATTGAGTACACTATTATCCATCCTGTTTCAAAAAGAGAGCGCGTTGTACATGCTAAAGGCAGGGCATGGTTCAATGAAAAAAAAGCAGCCTATCGATTCAACGGAACCTTGCAGGATGTAACAGATGAAGTTGTCACCCGAAACAAGAGTGAAGAAAGTCAAAAGCAAATTCGTTTAGTGGCAGATCGATTACAACTTGCTCTGGATGCAGGCGAAATCGGTTACTATGAGTGGGATATTGAAAAAGATGAAATGAATTGTAATAATCTTTATAAAAAGATTTTTGGGTTTTCAGATAATCATCATCCCACCTACAATGATTTTAGCTCAAAAATTCTTCCCAAAGATATTGAAAACAGGAAGAAAACAATTAATAGGGCTTTAAAGGTCGGAGGAGTCTACAATGCAGAATACCGTGTGCTGCATCCTAATAATGAAATTCGCTGGATAAAATCTTTTGGCAAAGGAGTGTATAACGAAAATGGCAAGCCGGTAAAGCTTATCGGAATGATACTTGATATTACCGAACACAAGCAGTTTGCGGAAGAATTAAGCCGGCAAGTTCGCGAACGTACTGCAGAGCTTAAACAAACCAATTCAGATCTCTTGCAATTTGCCCATGTCGCCAGTCATGATCTTAAAGAACCTGTTCGAAAGGTTAAAATCTTTAGTGGCAGAATCAAAGATGAATTCCAAAAAATACTTCCTGAAAAAGGAAAAATGTATCTTGAAAAAATTCAACATTCTACAGATAGAATGCTTTCTATGATTGAAGGCGTATTGATGTATTCTACCTTAAGCGACTTGAATCAGGCAATTGAAAAAGTTGATTTGAATCTGGTGCTTGAAAATATTGAAAAAGATTTAGAAATTTTAATTGAAGAAAAAAAGGCTTCAATAAAGAAAGATGATTTTCCGCTTATTAATGGAGTTCCCGTTTTAATCTATCAGCTTTTTTATAATCTTATTAATAATGCGCTTAAGTTTTCTAAAAATGGCGAAGAATCTTTAATTTCGATTGCATATAAATGGGAACAATTATCATCTGGAGCATACATTAAAATTACTGTTTCAGATAATGGTATTGGTTTTTCAGAAGAATATGTTGATAAAATGTTTGATGCGTTTATCCGGTTAAATTCTAAAGATAAATACGAAGGAACCGGGCTAGGATTGGCTTTATGTAAAAAGATTGTTGAGAGACATCATGGAAAAATATTTGCATCAGGAGTTAATAATCAAGGTGCCGTATTTACAATTTTGTTACCTTTGAATAGAAATAATAACACTTAAGGAAGATGGCGATAGAGTTTTTGTTGGTTGATGATGATAACGACGATTCAGATTTAATATTTGAAGTGTTGAAGGAAATTGATAACGATGTGCAGTATACATACGCTATGGAAGGTCCTGAAGCATTTCAAATGCTGGAAAGCGGCTACAAGCCGAATATTGTTTTTCTGGATATTAATATGCCTGGGATGAACGGTTGGCAATGCCTTAGTAAATTAAAATCCAGTGAACATTTTAAAAGCATTCCGGTAGTAATGTATTCTACTTCATCTTATCAACATGAGATTGATAAAGCTTTTGAATTGGGTGCATTGGCATTTTTTACAAAGCCAAATCATTATTTCCTTCTTAAAAAAAATATGAAAATTATTTTGGATGCATTAAATAACAATGCATTACATACCTTGGAAAAAAGTGTTTTGGAATCAATAACTCCTTCTGAAAAAAAGCCTTAAAATGCTTTGATGCAATAGCCGAGAAAAGATCTAACCATTTATTGAATAATCTTTTTAACATTTGGGAGTACTATTGTTACAATAGTACTTTCATTTTCAATAGAAGAAATAGTTACAGAACCTTTGAGTTTTTCTACAAATTCTTTTACAATATATAGGCCTAATCCTGCGCCATCACTTCTTTCAGAAGCCCGGTAGAACATATTGAAAACTTTATGCATAAGCTTTTCAGGAATCCCAAGCCCGTTATCCTGGAAATTTATCACGACACTTTCTGAAGTAATGGTAACATGTACCGTAATATTCGTTTTCTCTTTTGAGAAATCACGATACTTAATGGAATTTGACAACAAATTGTTGAATATTACCTCCAGTCTATATGCATCTGAGTAAAAAGGAATATTATTTGTATGATTTATTAAGGAAATATTTATAAATTCAAAGCCAGACATGTAAGATAAGTTCTTAACAGATTTATCCAGAATTGCCTCTATATCAATTTGATCCGTATCTATATCCAATCGTGCATTTTTAGACTGATCAACCATTTGTCCTATTGTAGTATCCAATCTTTTAATGCAAGCCTCCATCATTTGATGTAATTCATTTACATTCGAATTTCTCTTTGACTCTTCTATTTCTGCAAGGTTTAATAATCCGCTTACAGTTGAAAGTGGGCCGCGTAGACTATGTGAGATACTATAAATAAAAGAATCCAATTCTCTATTTATTTTTAAGATCTCTTCATTTTGTTCTTTAAGTTCCTGCATTGCCTGTATTTTCATTTGTTCAAGCTCCCGTTGTTTTAATGCACTTGCAATAGCACTAGGCAATCGGGATAGGTTTGACTTTAGTATATAATCATCTATACCATGTTTTAAGCAAGTAACGGCAAACTCTTCTGAAACGGCACCTGTTACCAGAATAAAAGGAACATGTAAATTTTCACTCAGGCAGATCTTATGTGCTTCTATTGAATTGAATTGGGGTAATGAATGATCAGAAAGAATAAGATCAGGCTGAAATTCTTTGATTCCTTTTATAAATTCAGTTTTTGAATCTACTTGAAGCGTTTCATGTTCTATTCCTGCCTTCTGTAATACATATTCAATGATTGCAACATCGTCGACTACGTCCTCAAGCATTAAAACTTTTATTTTATCCTTTATTTTCATTGGTGACATAGAATGGTACTTAAGTTGATTTAATAATTTATAAGGACCGTTTTGGGAGAACAATACTTTAAATTATAAGATCAGAGTTTGAAAGGTAATCTGCAGATTAATTCAGATTTTTTATTTTATGAAGTTAAGTCCTCGAAGGGCATTATTCCTATAATCTTATGTTAAAAAATTAACTACAAAGTAGTGTATATACACTCAAAATGATTATTTGAGTAAGATACTGTTAATTTTAATTGCAACGCAGATGCATAAGTATTTTTATTAATCGAAATAATTCTATTGAACTATTCGTAAATTTTTTATTTTTATATATGAAATTTACATTGGATAATAAAATATTAAGCGGACTGGGGGCATGTACCCTTGTCTTAATTGTAGTAGGATATATTTCGTACCAGAATAGCCAAAAGTTTAGAGAAACAAATCAATGGGTAGATCATACAAACAAGGTTTTATATGGCTTTGAGCAGATTTTGGTTACAGAGCTTGAAGCCGAAAGTTCTATGAGGGGATATGTGATTTCGGGCAATGAAAATTTTTTAAAACCATACAATAAGGCTATCGATAACATTTATTTTCATATTGATAATGTTAAAGAATTAACAATTGATAATTCTGTTCAGCAAAAAAGGATAGAGATCATTCAGGGCTTGGTTCAGGCACATTTGAGCCATTTAGATAATTGTATAAAACTCCGAAAGGAAAATTTTGCTAAAGCACAAACGTTAGTTGTGGGTGAAAATGGCAGAATTCTTATGCAAAAGATCCGTGATAATGTGGATGAAGCAAAGGATATGGAATCTAAATTATTAGAACAGCGAAGCATTGCAAGTGAAAAAGATGGACGGGATTTCAATTTTGTTTTTCTATCACTGGTTGTTTTGATCATTGTCGTTTTAATAAGTGTTTATTTCATTGTGATTTCAAATTTACGGGCACTTCGTAAAGCAGAGAAAGAAACTTCAGACAAGAACTGGACATTAACAGGGAGCGGGCAATTGGCTCAGGAAGTACAGGGTAATTTATTTGTACATGACTTAGGGCAGTATATTATTAATCATTTGGTGACATATTTAAAAATAAACTTAGGAGCGCTTTATATTGGAAATGACGCCGGAGTTTTAAATTTTTCAAATGGATATGCACTTTCAAAAAGTAAAAAAACGGCTGTAAACATTCGTTTTGGCGATGGCATTATTGGTCAGGCTGCAGAAGAAAAAAAGATTATCTTATTAGAAAATATTCCTGGTGATAATTTTATTATTGATTCAGGAATGGGTGACATAAATCCAGCTAATATTATAGTTGTTCCGATACTTTTTGAAAATGAAATTGTTGGCGTAATTGAGTTGGGAAGTATACATCCTTTTACAGAGAATCAAAAAAATTATATTAATCATGTAATGGATAGTGTAGCAATAGCCATTACATCAGCAAAGTCAAGAGAAAAAGTAAAAGAGCTGCTTGAGGAAACACAACGTCAGACGGAAGAGCTGGAAGCACAACAGGAGGAGCTGAAACAGTTTAATGAAGAGTTGCAGGTTAAAACAGAATTGCTTGAAAAATCTGAAGCGGATCTGCGTGCACAGCAGGAAGAATTACACCAAAGCAATGAAGAATTAGAAGAAAAGGCCAATCTTCTTGAAGAGCAGAAAGAGACTCTTGAAAATGCTAAAATGCAGATTGAGTCTAAAGCACATGAGTTGGAATTAAACAGTAAATACAAATCTGAATTCCTTGCAAACATGTCGCATGAATTGCGCACGCCTCTGAATAGTATATTAATTCTTTCTCAATTGCTGGCTGATAATAAAAACAAATCATTAAGCCAGAAAGAAGTTGAGTTTGCGCAGAACATCTGTAATTCAGGATCTGATCTGTTAGATCTTATTAATGAAATCTTAGATCTTTCTAAAGTCGAATCAGGCAAATTAGATCTTGAAATTGAAGACACACCTTTAAATAAGATATCCAGCAGCATTCATGCAATGTTTGATGAAGTTGCTAAAAAGAAATCTATTGACTTCAACGTTGAATGCAATGAAGATTTGCTGAAAACCTCTGTGCATACAGACAGACAGCGATTAGAACAGATTGTAAGGAATCTTCTTTCCAATGCATTTAAATTTACTAGCAACAAAGGTTCTGTAACGTTTAAAATGATTAGGCCTTCGGGTGATGTTATTTTTAGAAATAGAAATTTGACACGCGAAAATTGTCTGGCATTTTCTGTTACAGATACAGGTATAGGTATACCATCAAATAAACAACAGATTATTTTTGAAGCCTTTCAACAGGTAGATGGATCTACAAAACGAAAATATGGCGGTACCGGACTGGGCTTGTCTATCAGCCGAGAGCTTTCTACTGCGTTAGGCGGAGAAATACATGTACAAAGTGAAGAAGGTAAAGGAAGTACATTTACCTTATTTTTACCTTTTAAATATGTAGAAACGAGTAATTCAGCTATTGATGATGTAAGGGAAAGCAGTGGATCTGAAATTTTAAAAAATGAGTTAAAACCATCTGTTACATCTCCAGTAATTGAAGAACCAATTTGGGTTGAAGAAATTGAAGAAGTATCAGATGATCGTTATAACATATCAGCAAACGATAAGGTTGTATTGTTGATGGAAGATGATATTGTTTTTGCAAAATTGATGTTGGATTTTTTACGAGAGCGTAATTATAAAGGTATTATCGCAACAAAAGGAAATACAGGACTAAGCTATGCAAGGCAGTACAGGCCGGATGCTATTATGCTGGATATGAAGTTGCCTGTAATGGATGGTGCAGAGGTATTGAAGCAATTGAAAAATGATCCTGCGTTAAGGCACATACCGGTGCAGGTAATTTCAGGCTATGATAGGAAAAGAGAAGGCCTGGAGTTAGGAGCTTTTGATTATATACGCAAACCTGTTACCAAAGATGTTTTATTGGGTGCATTTGATAAAATAGAAGAATTTGGCAGAAAGAAATTAAAAAAATTATTGATCGTTGAAGACAATGAAACTCAAAATATTGCTATCCGTGAATTGATTGGAAATGGAGATGTGAAAAGTTATTCAGCTTTTACAGGTCAGCAAGCCATTGATATGTTGTTAAAAGATGCCTATGATTGCATTATTGTTGATCTTGGTTTGCCAGACATGTCAGGGTTTGAGCTGATTGAAAAGATCAAAGAAAAGGCAGAGATAAAAGCGATACCAATCATCGTATATACAGGAAGAGATCTCACGTCAGATGAAAAAAGTATTCTGAATAAATTAGCTAGTGCTGTGGTATTAAAAACGGCCAATTCTCAGGAGAGACTGTTGGATGAAACAACATTATTTTTACATCGTGTTGAATCTAAATTGCCGAAAGAAAAACAAAGTATTATTCGGAAGCTTCATAAAACCGAAGAAATTTTAAAATTCAAAAAGGTATTGGTCGTTGATGATGATATCCGAAATGTCTATTCATTGACAAATGCGCTTGAAGAAGAGGAAATGGTTTGTTATACTGCTGAAAATGGAAAAATCGCTCTACAGATATTAAAAGATAACCCATCTATAGATATTGTATTAATGGATATTATGATGCCGGAAATGGATGGGTATGAAGCTACCAAAGAGATTCGAAGTACACAAAAGTATGATAAGATCCCAATTATTGCGATTACTGCAAAGGCAATGAAAGGCGATCGCGAAAAATGTCTTGCTGTTGGAATGTCTGATTACATCTCTAAGCCTATTAACATGGAACAACTTCTTTCACTTATGCGGGTTTGGTTATATAATTAATATCTTTGAATGAATAATATATATCTTCACTCAGCTATGGATCTTTCATCATCATCATCATCAAATACATTTCAATACTCTCAAGATGAACTAAGATCTTTCTTGGATGCTATTAAGTTCATGTATGGGTATGATTTTACAGATTATGCAGAAGCCTCTGTAAAAAGAAGAATTATGAATTTTATGAATATCTATAAGATTCCTTCTTTACAGGACTTAAGTAAAATATTGTTAAAAGACGAAGCATTTTTTGAAACGTTTATTCAGGAACTATCTGTTACAGTAACTGAAATGTTCAGAGATCCTCTATTTTATAAAAGTTTGCGTGAAAACGTAACGAAACGACTTGCTACATATCCGGTAATTAAAATTTGGATTGCAGGCTGTGCTACCGGGGAAGAAGTATATTCTATTGCTATTCTTTTAAAAGAAGAAGGCCTTTTAGAACGCTCTATTATTTATGCTACCGATATCAATCAAAAGTCAATACAGATTGCAAAAGAAGGCTTGTATGCAGTTGATAATATGAAGGCATACACTGCCAATTATAATAACGCTGGCGGTAAACATTCTTTGTCAGAATATTATATTTCCAAGTATAATTCTGTACTGTTTGATAAATCACTTAAACAGAATATTGTTTTTTCCCCCCATAACTTAACTGTTGATAAATCGTTTAATGAATTTCAATTGGTTATTTGCCGTAATGTATTGATTTATTTCAATCAGCAACTACAGAACAAAGTAATTAATCTGTTTCACGACAGTCTTTGTTCTTTTGGTTTTTTAGCACTGGGTAGTAAAGAGTCACTTTTATTTACTGATAAAAAAATAAATTTTGAAGACGTCGATAGAAAGGAACGTATTTTTATGAAGATCAAATGAAACCGGAGATAAATGACATCAGGAAATTTTCTGCTGTTGTTATTGGTGTATCAGCAGGGGGATTACATGCGCTTATTCATATATTAGGCAATCTTCCTAAAGATTATTTTATCCCAATAATTGTAGTACAGCATAGAGGAAAAGATCATAAAGAGCTTCTAGAAGATGTTTTACAGACAAAATGTTTGCTGCAGGTAAAACAAGCGGATGAAAAGGAGTTTATTAGAGCTGGGTGCATTTATATTGCTCCTCCAAATTATCATCTATTGATAGAACAAGATAAAACTTTTTCACTAACTTCAGATGTGTATGTAAAGCATAGCCGGCCATCTATTGATCTATTATTTACAACAGCAGCTGAAGTATACAAAAGAGAGCTTGTTGGTATTATATTAACCGGGGCCAGTAGTGATGGCGCTGAAGGATTATTGGAAATCAAAAGATCAGGAGGATACACAATTGCCCAGGATCCGCTTACAGCTGAATATCCATATATGCCCCAGTCATCTATTGATATTGGTGCAATAGAGCGTATTTTAACATTGGATGAAATTACATCTTATTTAATAAGAATATATGAAAGAGGGTAATGCTACAATTTTAATTATTGATGATATTTCGAGTAATATATATGCGCTTGAAAATTTATTAATAAAAGAAAATCGTACTTTTTTAAAAGCCACTTCTGGAGGTGAAGGACTAAAACTTGCATTAAATAAATCTGTGGATTTGATTATTCTGGATGTACAAATGCCGGAAATGGATGGTTTTGAAGTTGCCAATATGCTTAAGTCAAACAAGCGTACAAAAGATATTCCGATCTTATTTGCATCTGCTGAATTAAAAGAGCAGAAAAATATGCTTAAAGGATTAGAAGAAGGTGCCATTGATTATTTATTCAAACCGCTTGATCCGGATATTACAAAGGCCAAAGTAAGCATGCTTATCAGGCTCGAATTGCAAAGAAAAGAATTGGTTGAAATTAATAGTGCTTTAGAAAAATCATCTATTTTAATTAATAATTGTCTGGATGTTATTTGTACGTTAGATGCACAAACATTTAAATTCGAAGAGTTTAACGTTGCTATGACAACTGTTTTGGGCTATTCAAATGAAGAAATTGCAACTAGCTCCTTGCTTGATTTTATAAATAAAGAAGATCAAAATTTTATTAAAAGTTTTAACGAATCAAATCAAAGTACACTTTCTTTTGAAACAAAAATAATTTGTAAAGATAGATCTTATAAATGGCTGCAATGGAATATTTTTGTGAAAGGAAATAAATGGTTTGCGAATGCGCGTGATATCTCAGAGAAAAAGAAAAAAGACGACGAGATCATTCGTTTGAATCAGAATCTGCAGGAAAATATTCAACAATTAGAAGCTGCAAATAAAGAACTTGAATCTTTTTCATATTCCGTTTCGCATGATTTGAGATCACCTTTGCGAGCAATCACCAATTATTCTCAAATGATTGAAGATCGTTTCTCACAGGGGATGGATGATAAATTTACAGGCCTGCTGGGCAATATTAAACGCAATGCTTTTAAGATGGATGTCTTAATTGAAGATCTTCTTGCGTTTTCCCGTTTAGGCAGAAAGTCTGTTCAAAAACAAGATGTAAATATGACTGAATTGGTCCAGTCTGTTTATAATGATATACAGACACCTTACCCGAAGGGAGAGCTTATTGTTGGGAATTTGCCGAATATTAGTGCTGATTACAATTTGCTCAAGCAGGTGTGTATAAATTTAATTTCAAATGCCATTAAGTATTCCAGCAAAGTTGAAAACCCTCAAATTCATATAGGTTTTTTTCAAGAGGAAAATGCGATTGTCTATTTTATTAAAGATAATGGCGCTGGATTTGATATGGAATACATGGACAAGTTATTCGGCGTTTTTCAAAGGCTCCATAGTAGTAAGGAGTTTGAAGGTACAGGTGTTGGACTGGCCATTGTTAAAAGGATCATTGAAAAACATGGCGGCAGGGTTTGGGCAGAGTCTAAAGTAGGCGAGGGGGCTACGTTTTATTTTTCATTGCCCGCTTAGCATATGTAAATCATGTAAAAAATCATACAAATCATGTAATCACTTCGTGCGCTGATTTTATCAACTTTGATTTAATTATTGAATAATTAAAATCAAATATATTATGAAATTAGGAATCACAGAAGAGAACGTTAAAAAAAGTGTTAATATGCTTTCCATCGCATTGGCAGATGAGATGACTTTGTATGTGAAAACAAGAAAATTTCATTGGAATGTCTCTGGTCAAAGTTTTATGGAACTTCATAAATTGTTTGAAGCACAATACACACAGTTGGAAGCTATCATTGATAAAATAGCGGAACGTATTAGTAAGCTGGGCTCAAACACCATCGGTACTATGGATGAGTTTAGTAAAATTACCCGCCTCAAAGAAGCTCCAGGAAAATATCCTGCACAAAAAGATATGCTGAAAGAACTATTGGCAGATCACGAATCTATAATTCTCGAATTACGCAAAGATGTTGAAGTAGACAGCGATGTAGGTACTACCGATTATTTTACTAAGCTGATCCAGGATCATGAAACGATTGCCTGGACACTCAGAAGATATTTGAATTAATATACATTATACCATACTATTATTCATTGCTTCGTTCCGTGATTTTTAACATGGAATGAAGCAATTTGCATTTTTAAGAAGCTTTAGATTTATTGCTGATTAAAATATTTTAATGGGTGAAAAAAATAAACCCCAGCCGTAGGTCATAGGACTGGGGTTATACAGAATATTTTAAAGATTACTCTTTACAGTCTTCTGTTTTTTTGTAATTACCTTTTGAATCGAAAGTGATTTTTTTATCTTTTGCTTTAACAACGTATGACGTAGAACCATTTTCTGTTTTTTGATAATATTCTTTCATCAAAACATCTTTGTAATTTTGATTGATGTAAGTTGTTGCAGGAGCTGGTAGATCTGATTCTTTAATTTTAACTTTGGAAGAAAGTTCTTTGCCTAATACATCATACTCGATGTATTTTTTTGTTCCAGTTTCATCAAATTCTACTTCATAATTCGACTCTCTTTTTTTCCAATCGACCATTTTAGCGTCGGCATGAGATTTTTTGAATGTAGAAGTAACAGATACCGGAACATCTTTTTCGATTACTTTTTCAGATTTTTCAGTTTGTGCATGTACTTGAATTGCAAATGCTGCTGCTGCAAGAAATACGATTAACTTTTTCATATGTTTTTTAGTTAGCTGGATAATTGATTAATTATATGTTAAAGTTGTTTCTTTTTAGCTGAATTCATTTTACATATTTTTTTGAAAGAATTGTAAAATCTTCGTTATAAAAAATCTACAGATCGGTCTGTCACACCGTTCTGTTAGATTTAAGTTATGTTAAAAATGTTATTATTAAACGAGATCTTCTAACGCTTCTTTAAGATCTGTGTGTTTGAACGTATAACCACTCTTGATCAAGCGTTCTGGTAATACCCAACGGCTTTTTAAAACCAGTTCTGTTTCTGTTCGGATTAAAAATGCTCCAATGGTTAATAACCAGGCCGGTGTTGCTAAACCAAAAGGGGCGTGCATTACTTTTCTCAATTCTTTCATTAAGATCTTATTAGTACTTGGATTGGGCGAAGAACAGTTATATATTCCGGACATGTTTTTATGTTCCTGAATAAATTGAATAATGTTTTTTATATCTTCTATATGTACCCAGCTGAAATGTTGTTTGCCTGAACCTTGTTTTCCTCCCAGACCAAAACGTACAAGATTCTTTAATGGTCGCATGGCACCACCTTCATCGCCCAGCACAATTGCAATGCGTAAGGCAACCTGTCTTGTTGAAGGGTATTTGAATTTGAAAAATGCAGCTTCCCATTGAGTGGCAATTCCAACAGAAAACCCACTTCCAATTTCTCCGGTAGATTCTGTCATAGGTCTATCTTCGGCATGGCGGTAAATAGTTGCAGTACTTGAATTGATCCACAACTCAGGAGCTTGTTTGCATTGTGAGATTGCTTCTCCAAGTATGTTCGTTGTATCGATTCGTGAACTCAGAATCTCTGCTTTGTTTTTTTCGTTATAACGGCAATCGACAGATTTACCGGCAAGGTTTATCAGTATTTCTGCACCATCCAATGCATTCACAATTTCTGTTTTATTGTTCCAGTGTATTGCATGCGGTTGACGTGAAATGATTAAAACTTCGTACCCTTGTTCTGTATACTGTTTTTGTAAATATGTTCCTATAAATCCGGTGCCGCCAGCTAAAACAATTTTCTTTTTCATAAAATTAAAGTATAAAGAATAAAATGATAAATCGATAGGCTGCCCAGGTAATACATAAATAAACAGGCAACTCTAATATTCTCACTCTTCGCATGTGTTCTATAAAAAGAATACCTACAACACCAAAGAAATAAATAATATTCCATTGTTGTGATAAAGAGTGATACATATTGTAAACAATAATTGGTAAAAGAAGTATTGAACCGATCAGAGATACCATTAACATATTGTAATAATATTCGAATATCTCTGTTCCTTTTCTACGGAAGATAAATGGGAATTGAAAGATCAATTGTCCGACTACGATAGCGGCTTCTAGTTGCCATTGATACGGAATAGAGAGCAGCGATTGTATAAGCAGCGCAAAACTGCTTAAGGCATATGCACTAATGCTTATCGAAATAAGCATTAGTGCAACCTGACCAATTCTCTTTTGTGAAAGTATCATGAGTGAAATTTATTTTGCTACATGTGAAATTGCTTGATTTGCTTTTCTTTTGCCTCTGAAGAATAACAATAGATTTAAGAAAAGAATAATACCGAGGTAGATTGAGAAACCACCAATTTTGTGACTTAAAACTTCAATCAATTCTTGATGTGATTCAATACGATAACTTTTTAAGATAAGTAATGCAGCACCTATGTTTAGTAAGTAAAAACCAATCTCAAATAGTTTATTCGTTGCCAATGCAATTTCTGCTCTGCCATGAAAAATATCCATCATAAATATTTTACTGTTTTTAAAGAGTGTTCTTGCAACCAATACAGTCATTGTAATGGTAATAGGCAAATAAATCAAATACGTTTTAATAGTTAATGAATTGTCAACGATTGCGGGTACTACTACTTGTGTTTCCATAATTGTATAGTTAATTAGAGGTGGATGTATTACGTTTTTTTTCTATTATAACAAAGACTAAAATATTCATGAAGTGCATGCAACCTAATACAAGGTAGATAACTCCGATTTTAAAGGCGAGGAATTCGACGCAGTCGCCAAGTGTTACTAATGCTTCCGGTTGTTTTAAGAAGGGGAGAACAAAGCCTGCGTTCACCAGATAAAATCCGATCAATAATATTTTATTCACAGGAAGTACAATTTCCATTCGATCCTGGAAAATAGATTTTAAGAAGAATTCTCCGTGCTTGTTTAGACTTTTTCCAAGGAAATAAGTCGTGTTCCCTGCTATCAGCAGATACAGGATGGTTATGATGTAACTTGTTTTCATATGATTTAATATTCAGAACTTTCAATAAATAATGAAACATATAATTAAATTTTTTTATCTCAATTTTCCTAAAATTTTAAAAAACCAATTCTGATTTGACTGTATGTACAAATCCAATACTGAATTGGTTTGGTTTGCAAATTTTAATAGATCTTTAGTTACCTTCTTGAATTCCTTTGCTTCGTTGGTATCGCCTTCAACTTCTGAGATCTCATTCAATAACTTTAAAATGGGATCCAGTTCTCTACGTTTCCTTTCTTTGGCAACCTGAACACTTATTTTCATAATGTCTTTTTCTGCCTTGAAAAATTCTTTACGCTCGCCGGATACCAATACTTTTTCAGCTAAACCCCAATCCATAAGTGCACGCAAATTCATGTTCACATTTCCTCTGGATATGGTCAATTCTTCCATAATTTCTTCAGCAGAAAGCGGAGCAGTTGCAACCATTAACAAGGCATGGATTTGTGCCATGGTACGGTTTACACCCCAGCTGGAGCCTAATGTGCCCCATGCTTGTATGTACTTTTCTTTTGCCTCTGAATGTTTCATGATGTAAACGTATATTATTCTTATTGAACTTCCAAATAATATTGAAAGTTTATACGCTAAAAAGTTTTGAATGTTACTTAAAATTGAAATAAAAGCCCTTTTTAATTTATTTAAATCAATAGGTTCTTTGAAAAAGATAATAAAAAAATAGGTTCATAAGGGAAGAATATCTTAATGAGTGAGCAAAATTCCCACTAATAATCCTATTGCACATCCGGCAATGGCAAAACTCCACTTTTGTGTTTTGTGGTGTTTGTTCATTGTTTCGATATCTTGTTTGAGGATGGTATTCTCTTGCTGTATGCGATTTAATGAGGTATTTAATGAATCGAAACTGTTTCTGCAAAGACGAAGCGTTTCAGTTGTTTGCTGAATAGATTTTGTTGTTAGTGCACGTTCAGCATCGTATTGTTTTAGAAGGGTAGTATAACTCGAATCTTTTGTTTGAATAATAACATCATAGCCACGAATAAGTTGCTGGACTTTCGCATCACCTTCGCCAATTCGTTTTTTATACAGCTGATATAAATGCGTGAAGGTGACACAGGCTTGTTTGTCTTCGATCAACGAATAATAAGCCTTACTATTGAGTACAATTACTGAATCGGTTCTGTCATTATTTACAGGCATGAAGAAATAAAGCTTTTGACGTGCACTTAATACATGGACATCATTTGAATATATGTGAATGGTATCTTGTGAAAATGCAGAATAAAAAGAGAGCAGAATGAAAATAAAAAAAATAAGGCATTTCATGTCATTAAAATTTTTTCTGAATATAGATTGAAAGGCTGTCAAGCTGTGCTTCCAGCTTCTTTTTTTCTTGTTGTGTTGAATTGTATTCAGCTTTTAATTGATTTAAATTTTCTCTCTCCAACGCCAATCTATACGTAATTTCCAAATTGTTGGAGTGATGCATATTGAAAATTCGTGTTTGTTCTGCTTGCAATGAATTTACTTGTTCTTCCATTGAATCAAGCTGAAATTTTGTTTTCTGAACAATATTCTGTGCATGTACGATCTCCTTCTGAATATTTTCTACTCGTTGCTGAGCATCAAGATGTGCTTGTTTAAATGTATTGTCGTTACTAGAGCTTAACACGAAGTAGGCAATTATTATTGCTATAAATATTATCAGTATTGAAAGGGAAGCGGGTTTCGATATTTTAAACATAATTGGATGGAAAAAATAGAATGGATTTATATTAATATTGTGCTACTAACACATATACATCATATGCATATAGATAATATTTGATAGAATACATGTTAAAAAAGCTGGTTAATAAAAGTAGATTCATTATAGTTGAATAATGCTTCTGTAACAAATTTAGCAGAAGTATTTTAAATTTCAACTAATTGGTATTTTCTTTAAATAAAGAGTCGTATTTCACCTCCGAGAAATCCTAAAGATTCATTCTACAAACGAAAAATGTAAAATCAAGGTTGGTTTTTCTTAAAAATAAAACGGTTTGGATTGTAAAATCCAAACCGTTTATATAAAAATGTAATACTTGACTTGCTTATTTTTATTTACTTGTGATTTTTATTTCTACTCTTCTGTTAAGCTCTCTGCCTTTAGCTGTTGAGTTAGATGCAACAGGTTTTGATTCGCCAAAATGTTTCACTAAAACTCGATTTTTATCAATTCCTGATTTTGTTATCAAATAGTTTGCAACAGCTTCAGCACGTTTGCTTGATAACTTATCATTATAAGCCTTAGTACCTATAGAGTCTGCATAACCTGAGACGTCAATTTTCATTGTAGGACTTTTTTTCAAAAGTTCTGCAAGTCTATCCAATTCAGGATTTGATTCTTTTTTTAATTCATATTTATTGAATTCAAAGAATACATTATTCAATACTATTATTTGTCCTTTTTCAATAGGAGTAATATATAGATCTCTTTCATATTCTTTATATTCCTTCATATTGGTAAGGTCCATATTTTCATTAATAGAAATATACCCATCCTTTTTAGCGGAATATCCATAATATGCACCTGCAGGCAATACAATTTTATAAGTAGCAGAATCGTAATTCGAACTTGCAATACCAATCTCAGTAGCTGTAGTTAAATTTTCAAAAGAAATTTTAACTCCTTTTACCGGTTGTTTCGTTTTACTGTCATATACATGACCATGAACAAGCAGTACGGGCTCCGGACTTAGAAAAGCGGGCAGTTCCAATACATACATATCTACATCTTTTGAATCAGCAGCAACTTGAGAGGTAAAGTACACTTGTCTACCCGAAGCACTTAAACTAAAGAATGATTCATCATGAGAGCCATTTACAACCGGGCCTAAATTTTCCGGTGTAGACCAATTTTGCCACGTATCATCCAACCGTTTGCTCATGTAAATATCGGTACCACCATAGCCACCGTGACCATCTGAAGTAAAGTAAAGTGTTTTATTATCGGATGCTAAAAACGGTGCATCTTCTAAAGCGCTTGTATTTATTTTACTACCAAGATTAAGTGGCTTAGTCCATGTTGAGTCTGTTTTTAAAAAACTTACATACAAATCATTTTCTCCATAGCTATCGCCTTTACGATTGTTTGATATCATCAATATTTTTTGGCTGTTTGCCATAAAATAACTTACCATTGAACTTTTGTTTCTATCCTCATCTTCAATATTAAGGCGTTCAGGTTTGCTCCATCCGGTTTGTGTTTTTCGAGTAAGCGATACACCATCAGACATTGTTCCGTCTTCCAAATATGAATTACCAAGCAATACTGTATTGCCATCTGGTGAAATAGAATTGATAAAGTTAGGTTCTTCGTTATTCATTGGGCAACCCATATTATGTGCTTTCCCCCATGATTTAGTAGAGGCATCCCAGCGTGAAAACCAGATATCTTCAATATCTTTTTTACCACCCATATCTTCAGGATCACCACTGCGACTGAAATACAATGTTTGCCCGTCTGGAGATACAAGCGGACCTATTTCCATATAATTTGAATTCACACTGTCGCTCAATTTTTTTGCAACCATATTCGCTTTGATCAAATCTGTTTCACTTTGTTTGATTACAAAATGTTTATCTGTAGTTGTTATGCCAATTGCATCTATGCCTACCTTATTACCTTCAGAAAGTATCACAACTTTAACAGCAAGTACATTAAATGATATTTCCTGACAATTGATATGGAATAAACCGTCTGGTGAAAGAAAACCATTTGATGTTGCTGACAGTTTATATTCTCTGCCATCAGCATCATATACATATACATCTGAAATATGACCAGGATTGAAAGATTCTGCTATTATTACCTGTTTAGGGACAATCGGATTAAGAAATCCAACTTTAATTGAACTCTCTTTTTCAGTAGACTTAGGTTCCCATGCTTTAACACTTTCACCTTGGTGCGGACGCACATTCGGTATGCCTAATGCCTGAACAGCTGCATAATCTTTAGAACCTTCCTGACTTGAACGATCCAAAACTTTATAAGCCCACTGAACTTGTTGGGCCGATCCTGAAAAACTAATACTTGCTAAAAGAATAAATAAAATTGTGATTTTTTTCATTGGTATGTGAATTTATTTTTTCACTGACAAATATCACAACGAATGTATTTGAATGTATTACACGAAAGGAGAGAAGACTTACATAATTACAAGATGTGGAATAATTAAAATCATGGTAATTGTATAACACTTATGCTTGAATGTGTAACAGTCATATATAATACAATATGTACTTTTGTTGATACTTTTATAAAATATAATTATGAATATTAAACGAATTTTCGGTAGTGTATTAACGATTTTAGGAATAGTTAGTCTTATCTATACTGCCATATTATTTACCAGCTCTGGAAGTGACGGCCATGCTGTGAAATCATTGATTACTTTTGGTATTCTTGGTTTTGTATTTTTTATTTCTGGTATAGGTTTAATACGAATGATAAAAGACGAAGCTTAGAATGAACATGCTTAATGTATATGGTCTATTCTTTATGGAAATTCATTTATATTATTTTTAAGAATTAAATAAATGACAGCAATTTTATATGTCTAGTATTTTTTCAAATACTATTTTGTTATTAATCTCAAGATGTGATCTTATTAAGAAAAAAAATGTGTATAGGCATGGAATTTTTTTTTACTATTTCTTTGTTATATAACTCAGTAAAAATTTATTGAATAACAAAATAAATTGGAATGGAAATTATGTAATTATTCCATCACAGCGTGTAATACAAATGCGTAGGTTTTTGTTGAATTTTGTTCTATCACTAAACACTAAAGCTATGAGAGCCAGAACAAATAGAAATGGAATATTCGAGCCGCTTTTAAAGATTGCAGGACTTGGATTTGGTATTTATATGACAGTTGCATTTTCAATCATGTTGATGAATTGATATACTTTATTGATTCAGAATATTATATAAATACTATACTCGGATTAATAAAATCTTACATCTACAAAAATGAAAAAGAAGTAACGTTTTGTTATATCGCACGTATATGTTAGTAATCAGCTAAAAAAATTGATTCTAATGAAAATTTACAAAAAAAGATACCTGCTTATGCATAGATTTGTTCGTAAGTCTATTCATACACTTACTTCGCCGCCTGTTACTACTGTGGCAATTATATTTACGGCAATTTTAGGTGTAATCTACCTTGTGTAACATAAGATAGATTACACTTTTTATTTTTTATACTATTTTATATTGTCTTATTTTTTTACAATTTAATTTTCAGCTCAATATCCTTTATCTACTGTTAGACCTAGCACAATATTCTATTTATTTAATTTATGTTTTTAATATGCATGTGTGAATCATGTAATATATTATGTAACGCTTATAATGTGAATGAATATTGAATGGATATATTTGTCAAAGATTTACAAATTAGATTAATATATAAATTTTGTAAATTAAAAAGATGAAGAAAGGGTTTATTGTAGTTTTTGGATTGTTCTTTTTTTTTATTACTACTGCTTTTGCTCAGAAAAAAAGAGAAAATGTCTTTCTCCATCCTGATAAATTTTATGCTAAGTATTTTCCCAATATTAAAATCAAATACAATCCTTCTGATTCGAATTATATAAAAACGTATCCGAAGAATTATATGACGGTTGCGTTACATATCTTAGCACCCAAGATATATACAACCCTTGAACCTCAAGGTGCATCATATGCATCCTCAAATTTTCGAACAAATATTAATACTATCACAGGACTTTCATTCAGTTATAGACATGTAACTGCAGGATTTGCCTTAAGTTTACTTCCTCCAATAGGTGATTCACCGGATTATGAACATACACGCTATCGAACAGCTACTATAAAATACAAAAGCCCGATCTACATTCTTACATTTAAATTTATGAAGATTAGAGGCTTGACAGATGTTAATTCATTTAATTCACTTGACCCACAACAGAAAACTGTTCCACGTCCCGATATTTCAATCAAAGAATATCAGTTTGAAGGTATTTATAATTTTAGCTGGAAAAAGTATTCATATCTGGCAACACTTGATTACACTGAAAGCCAGATTAAAAGTCGGCTTGGAGTTATGTTTAAGGCAGGCATTTATAATCAACAGTTATACAGTGATACTAATTTATTGAGTATGCCACAACGACCTTATTTTGAAGAATTGAATGGCATAAGTAAAATGATTGGTTACAACATAAAACTTTCTCCGGGTATAGGAGGGAACCTGGTGATCAAAAAACATTTTTATGCATCTTTTTCAATATTTTCACCACTTAATCTTTATGTGAATCGCTTGTATACAATGGATGAAAATATCGTTCACAAAGAAACCAGTTTGCAATGGGTCTTGGATGGATCTCTAAGTGTAGGCTATTATACAGACCGTTTCTATACAGCCTTACGCTGCGAAGTCGATGGTCGTACTGCTCCCTTACAAACTTTCACGTATACAAGTGTTTATAATTACATTGGTTTAGATATTGGTTATCGTTTTGTTGCACCCAGGGTAATTAAAAAATTCTATAAAGATACAATGCCCCCTGGAATGTGAACAGATAAATTATTGGTATCTTAGTACCAATGAAAAACAATACCTTTTACATATATTTTATTTTTGTTTTACTGTTTTACCTGCAATCGATAGCAGGGTTTTCTCAACAGTACACATTCAGAAACTATTCTGTAGATGAAGGGTTGGCGCAATCGCAGGTATATGCCATGTGTGAAGATAATAATGGCAATATCTGGTTTGGTACACGAGGCGGAGGATTGAGCCGCTTCGATGGAATTGATTTTACAAGCTATACTGTACAGGAAGGTTTGGTGAGCAACTATATCCGCTGCTTGCTAAAAGATAGTTCCGGGAACTTGTGGATTGGAACAGACAACGGACTATGCCGGTATGATGGCAAGGTTTTTTCAGTCTTTTTGGATAAACAAGGCTTAGGTGCGATTGCAATTAATGATCTGATACAGGATAAGGATGGAACAATTTGGATTGCAACGGAGAAAGGCATCTACCATACAGCAAATGAAGGGATTGTATCATTTGCATTGTCTGTATATGAAGCATCTGGAATACGCATCAGTTGTCTAATACAGGATGAAGACGGTAGTCTGTTGGCAGGCAGTGATAATGGTTTGTATCGTTTTAGTAAGAAAAATGGACATTGGAATGCCGATTTTTTTTATACCCAGGATGGGTTACCAAATAATATTATTACAGCATTATCTGTAAGAACTAATGGTGGTGTATGGGTATGTACCTATGGCGGCGGCGTTGCAGCATTTAATAAGAATACGTTTTTGACCATTAATAAATCTACCGGACTTGCCAGTAATACCGTGTTTGATTGTGTAGATGAAGGAAATGCTGTTGTTTGGTTTGCTACTGCAAGTGGCATCACAAAATACGATCCTGCTAAAGCTGATTTTTCTTATACACAAATTACGGAAACCGAAGGCCTGGCAAAGAATGTTGTCATGTGTACACTGAAAGATTCTTTTGGGAATTTATGGTTTGGTACTTCCGGTGGCGGTGTGAGTAAATTAAGCAGTGAACGATTCATTCATTATACTGCGATTAAAGGAGTATTCGGTACCTGGGTATATTCTATTCTTCAAGACAAAAATGGACTGATGTGGTTTGCTACTTCTGAAGGGGGAGTTACAACATACGATGGTAAAATATACAAGCGTTTCTCTGAACGTAATGGTTTTACGGCCTCCAAAGTGAAATGCACACAGCAGGATCCTCAAGGCAACATTTGGCTGGGAACCATTGCAGATGGTGTATATATGTATAATGGCAAAACATTTCGTCATTACAATACACGTAATGGATTAAGCAGTAATTTTATTAATTACATTCTTGTGGATGCATCCGGCAGGATCTTGCTTGCCACAGCGGGCGGCGGCTTAAGCTGTTTGATTCCGGCTCCTAATAATACCTATAAGATTAAAAACATTCGTCCACGCGATGGTTTATCCGGTGACCGTATAAATACGCTTGTTGCAGATCATGTAGGTAACGTTTGGGCAGGAATGGCGGGCAACGGGATTGATGTGATTCGGTTTGCAGATAATGACTCATATACGATTAAAAACTATACCGTAACGGATGGATTGACAAGCAATACCATTCGTTGTTCACTTGTTGACAGAAATGGGAATCTGTTATTTGGCACAGCAGATGCAGGCCTTATTGTATATGATGGACAGAAGTTTCGTTCGATTACAAAGCAACACGGATTATCTTCAAATAACATCTATTCATGTGTGCTGGATATTGATGGAATTCTTTGGATCGGCACAGATAAAGGAATTGATAAGATATCTTTATCAAACATACCTACCATAACTGCTCTGAGGCATTATGGGAAATCCGAAGGCTTTACCGGTATTGAAACCATTCAGAATGCAGTGTGTCGAGACAATCAAGGAAAAATCTGGTTTGGTACAGTAAAATCAGCTACAGTTTTTAATCCTGCTGCAGAACGCGAATTGCAAGTACCACGTGTACACATTACTGGTATGAATTTATTTTTTGATAAGGTTGAAACAACGCCTTATGGAAAATCACTTACGTCATGGTATAAGTTACCTCAAAGCTTAGTATTACCTTATGATCAGAATCACTTGAGCTTTGAATTTATTGGTGTTGAACAGGCAAATCCTGAAGCTGTCTCTTATAGATTGATGCTTGATGGATTCGATAAAGACTGGTCGCCATCAACAGTCAAGAGAGAAGCTGTATATTCTAACCTGCCGCCAGGAACCTATACATTTAAAGTAATTGCTGCCAACGAAAACGAAAAGTGGAGTACAGTTCCTGCAGCATATACCTTTACGATCAAATCGCCTTTTTGGCAAACATGGTGGTTTATACTTTCAGCATTGGTCTTAATAATTCTTTTAGGCTGGTGGATCATTTCATCGGTACTTCGTAAATTAAAGAAAGAAAATGCGCGGGAAAAACAACGATTGGAAGCGGAACGTGCACTGATTGAGCTGGAGCAGAAGGCGCTGCGTTTACAAATGAATCCGCACTTTTTGTTCAATTGTTTAAATTCAATAAAAGGATTGATTGCAGAAGATAAACCGGAGGAAGCAAAAATATATCTGTCAAAATTTGCCAAGCTCATGCGTTCTATGCTGGATCATTCCATGGAAGCATTTATTAGTTTAGAAAATGAAATTACTGGTTTACGTGTGTATGCAGAACTGGAAAAACTGAGCCATGACAATGCTTTTGAGTTTACAATAGAAGTTGATTTAACAATTGATCCTTCGTTTATTCAAATTCCCCCAATGTTGGTTCAGCCTTTTGTAGAGAATTCCATTCTGCATGGTATAGCAGCAAAAGCAGACAAAGGGAAAATAAGCGTACGTTTTACCCAGGAAGGAAATTATCTGCAGTGCGTAATTGAAGACGATGGTATAGGCCGCTCCAAAGCCGCTGAGTTGAAACAAAATTCCATGCAGCAACATAAATCTACTGCCATTACCGTTACTCAGGAACGTCTGAATATTCTCAATAAAAAGCTTAATTTAGAACCCATAAAAATATCTGTGACTGATTTGATGGATGAACAACAGAAACCTGCAGGAACTCGTGTAACTGTATTGATTCCATTTCAGCAATAATTTACAAATTGATGAATCGTCATACCACTTTTTGAGGTTGATAGATGATTAATTTTTATTCTTAATATGTTAGAATAGACTATATGATAAAAGCATTGATTATCGACGATGTTGAAAAAGCGCGAAGTGCACTGAAGAGTGATATTAAAACGTATTGTCCGACTGTGCAAGTGATCGGAGAAGCAGATAGCGTAGAATCAGGTTTGCACCTTATTAAAAATACAACACCTGATGTTATCTTTTTAGACATTCGTATGTCGGACGGTAGTGGTTTTGATTTGATCGCAAAGCTTCGTCAGCAGGGCCCGATCAATGTTCAGATCATCTTCACTACTGCATATGATGAATATGCGATCAAAGCCTTCAAATTCAGTGCAACAGATTATTTATTGAAACCTGTTGATCATGAAGATCTCATACAGGCAGTGCAGAAATTAAAAACTGATACTGTACAAAGTTCTCTGACGGAAAATATGGAACTGCTGTTGGAAAGTATGAAAGGTATGAAAACATCCAACAAACGCATTGCACTTAATAGCATTGATAAAGTGCAGGTCGTGAATGTAGATGACATCATACAATGTGAATCGCAAAAGAACTATACCTTGTTTTATCTTATAAATAAAAAACAAGTACTTGTTACCAGAACGTTGAAAGATTTTGAAGATATGCTGGAAGGGGATAATTTCCTGCGCGTTCATCATTCACACCTGATCAATATCAAACATCTTAAAGAATTTGTAAAGATAGATGGAGGGTATGCTGTCATGTCAGATGGTTCGCAGGTTCCTGTATCTGTAAGAAAAAAGGAACAGTTGTTGAGTTTGCTGGGACTTTAGATAATTATGAATTATGAATTATGAATTATGAGTTATGAATTATGAGTTATGAATTTTTTAACCTTGACTGAGTTTTTATTTTATTATTCAATATTTATTTGAAGAATTGAAATCGCAGTACCTCTCATTAAAGCTTGACCGATCTTGAATTCATAATTTATAACTCATAATTTATAATTACTTACAACGTTCTCCAGCACTTCAAAATCTATTTTTAAAACTTCTCCGCTTCCATCTACCAATGTAAGTATGTGATTACCTGCTTCGGGATACAATGCAAGTTCATGCGTACCATTCGTTTCACCTATATAAAAATCATCTATATGCCAATAGATAATTTCATCGGTTTTAGGATGAGTAACCTGGAACACAGTTTTACTTAAAGATCCATCCAGATTTACTGGAATATAGATACGGCTTGATGGATGCGGGTAGATCATTGCCATAGATTTTTCTTCATTCTGCATTGCACAGTCCTTTCGTAGATCCGGAAGCGATTTATAATCCGGATTTTTTCTTTTATAATATAAGGCTTGTACAGGTGGCAATACAAAGAATGATGTTGTGATCATTTCAGTTGGTGAAAGACATTCTCCGTTTACCCGATTTCCTGCAGCATCTAAATGTACAGGAATGTGATACGGGCAAGGAGTTGTTTTCATTCCTGCCTGTGGTACTTGTAATGCTTCTGTATCGTTGCAGTATTCACCGGCCTTATGACCGCTTTGACGGCAAACCTGTACTGTTTTCATATCAGCAACAGGAAGCTCGAACCACGCAGTAGTATGTTCCAATACATGAAAGATATCGAAGAGGAGCGGAGCCGCAGCAGTAATGCCTGTAAGTCCTGGCCGTCCTTCTCCATCTGCATTTCCTGTCCATACAGCTACTGTGTATCCTGGTGTACAGCCTACAGCCCAGCCATCACGGAAACCAAAGCTTGTACCTGTTTTCCATGCGATCCTTCCTGAAGATGCAAAGTTTTGCCAGTTGCTTTCGGCATCTGGTCGTACCACTTCCGACATCGATTCAAATGTGTGCCAGATCGCTGAGGCATCAATCAAAGAATTTTCGCGTAGGTTTTCTTTTTTTATTTGAACCTGTGATGTTGCACGGTTTATATTTAGCGGACGGAAAGCATGTATATCGTATTTATTACCATTGCTATGATACTGTTTCAATGTTCTGCCCATGCCTGAATACATTGCACCAAGATCCCATAAGCTTGTCTCTGCACCACCTAAAATTAGCGATAAACCATAATGCATGGGTGATTTATCGAGTGTTGTCATTCCCATCTTTTTTAATGCATTGTAAAACTTATCTGTACCATGCTGTTGAAGCATACGCGCTGCAGGTATGTTTAAAGACCGGGCAAGTGCTTTACTTGCAGGTACAGCGCCATCGTAACTCAGATCAAAGTTCTTAGGTGTATATCCGCCGAAGTGTGTGGGAATATCAGGTATAAGTGTATTGGGCAGGATTTCTCCGGAGTTCAGCATGTGAGCAAATAGGAAAGGTTTTAAAATACTTCCGCTGCTTCTTTTTGCATGAATGATATCCACCTGATTGTGATGCGCATTGCTGCTATCTTTTGTATTACCAACATAAGCAAGTACATCTCCGGTTTCTGTATCTATAACCAATGCAGCAGCATTGTAAATATTGTTTTCTTTTAATTGATTATAATGTCTGTCTACAACTTGCTGCACATGTTGTTGTGTATGTATATCTATTGTGGAGACAAATACTGCAGATGATGCTCCATTTTGTTTTTGTGACTTACGGATTGTTTCGGTAAGATGTGCTGATTTATCAGGCAATGCCAACGGACGTTCCGGTAGTTCTTCTGTTTTTGAAAGTGCACAGGTAACTGAGTCAATGACTCCTTCTTCATACAATTGGCTTAGAAGACGATCTCTCTTTTTTTGAAGGGATTGTCTGTTCCTGCCGGGGTGAATAAGTGCCGGACTATTGGGAAGTACTGCCAATGTTGCTGTTTCTGCCCAGGAAAGCTGTGCTGCATTTCTCCCATAATATTTCCATGCAGCAGCTTCCAGGCCAACGACATTTCCACCGAACGGAGCATGAGCACAATATAAAGCCAGAATTTCTTTTTTTGAATAGCGAAGTTCAAGCCGTGTTGCTAAAATCAGTTCAATCATTTTTTCAGAAATCGTTCGTGATTTCCCTTTTCGTGAAATACGTATAACCTGCATACTGATCGTACTTCCGCCACTCACGACTCTACTCTTGCTTATATTGTTTTTGAATGCACGTATCATTGCCAGTAAATCAATGCCTGGGTGTGACTCGAAACGTTTGTCTTCAAAACAAATAATTGAAGATCTGAATTTTTCAGGAACGTTTGCACTGTATGGAAATCGCCATTGTCCATCGTTGGCAATTCGTGCACCTAATAAAGCATTTTTTCTGTCCAGTACTACCGTACATACTGGATCTTGAAACAATGGATCGGGTAAACAGAACCAGTATGCAGTTGCTAAACTTATGAACAGGATCCCCAAAAGGATCCTGTATTTTTTAATACCTGTGATGAGTCGTTTCATGGATTCAATGCGTTTGGAATTACTGTAACCCACATGCCGTGTTTACGGCCATTGATGGAATGATCATACATTGCTTCAGAATAAACAGTAGGCAAATAAAAACGTCCTTCATAGCTTGCATGCAGCAGCACAGCAAATGTCTTTTTTTGTTTGGCTGTTAAATCATAGAAGCAGTTTACACGATCATCCCGTATATCTTCATACGTGGGCACATCATACTGATGCGTTTCTCCCGATGGTTCCATTCTTGAATTATGAATTTCCCATCCTGAAGGGAAAATCTGTGTAAGCGACATTTGCTGATAATTTCCACGTGTGCCAGTATTTGAAACGGTTACGACTGCCATGAAATCAGTACCTTGAGTTACCGCAGAAGGATTTAGTTTTCTGCCATCCATAGACATGTAACTAACATCTAATGTAAGTCCATTGGCTGCATCTGTTTTATCCCCTTCTGCAGGTATACCTGTTGTAATTACTTTTGCAAAAAGCATTCCCTGTCCTGTATGTTTGATCTCAATTGTATTTGCTTCATTGTTGTTCCAACTGTATTGCCAGATCGGAGATGTTGTGCTCACATCTTTCCAGATACCGTCTTTCATACGATAAGAAAATTTCATATTGGAGTTCGTGTGCGTATTTCCAGTATAAGTAGCAATTGCTACCAACATGTATGCTGTTGCCTGCGTGTTTAAATAGTCATTACTGTTTAATACGTACGCAAGCTCTTTCATTAGTGGTGCGGCTTTTGTTTTTTGTCCCATGATACTTAAACTTTGCAGTATGATCGCTTTGTCTCTTTCATCTGAACCGAAGGTGTTGGAAAGCTCTTTGTAATTCGCTACAGTTAAAGGAGCTTGAGCAGTCATTTCTCTCGCCAGTTCGGGTTGTCCTATCAAATGGTATGCTGAAGCCAGATACCAGTTTGCCGCTTCGGATGTTATTTTTTCCAAACGCATGCGATTCATTGCACCTGTTTCAGGAGCTTTAGCCAATGCCAGCAAATAGAGCCTATAGGCTTGTATGGATTCATCACCATAGCTCCAGTTGCGTGCAGCAGATTTTTGATAGGTTATCCATTTTTCTTTAAAGCCAAATGGGAGTATATATCCGATACGTTCAGCCTCCAGCATAAAGTGTCCTGCATAACATGTGCCCCAGTCATTTGTTTCATGATCTCCCGGCCAGTACGATAGACTCCCGTCATTCAACTGGAATGTTTTTAAGCGAGCAATTCCGGCTTTTATATTTTTGTCTGTTTCAGTTTTTCTTTCTGTTGAAAGACTTAATAATTTGTTTAAAAATAATTGAGGAAATACAGACGATGTTGTTTGTTCCACACATCCATAGGGATAATGAATCAGATAGCTTAATCGTTTAGCAAGATTCAGCGGTGGAATAGAAGAAACTTCAATTGTTGCACGATTACTGCCGCTCATTCCTGCAGGTACACAGGGCTGATTCCAAAGCTTACCTGCATCGAGTGTTGTTTCGAATACATTGTATACAGCGGGATTCGGGTTACGTACTTCTATTTCTGTTTCATATACAGCTACTTCTTTACCGCTTTTTGCTGTTACACGTACCGTTGCTTTTCCTGTTTCTGCTTTAACTTGTAAGGGAAATGAAATAAGCTGTTCGCCTGTTTCTGTAAATGTCATTTCCTGTGTGGTGCTTCCGGTAGTAGTTAATAATCCATTCACTTCCAGTTTTACAGACACGTTTTTAATGCGAGACTCCATAGCAAATACAGTTACAGGAAATTTAAATGTTTCATTCGGACCGAGTACGCGCGGCAATGTGCCAAGCAGCATCAGCGGTTTTTTTACAGCTACAGTTTTTTCTGCCGTTCCATAGGTTCCATTTTCTGCTGCAATCACCGTTACACGAACCGATCCAACGTAATTGGGAAGTGTGAACGTATGTGTTTTACTTTCACCTGTACCTGTATGAAACGGACCTAAGAACATAACTACAGGTTTGAAGCGATTTGCCTTTGCACCTTCAAGCGGACCTCTGTTACCATCGCCACCAATGCTTAACAGGTTTTTAATTTTTGAAGCATCTGCACCGGCTACATCATCAAAAAGATCCCATGTTTTTACATCCAATGCCTGGCGTTCATTGAAGTTGCTCCATACATCAGGTGTTTTGTGCCGGGTAATATCAAGCAAACCTTCGTCAACAATAGCAATGGTATATGTCATGGGTTTACCGTCGCGCTCAGCAATACGTATCGATGCTTTTTGTTCCGGCTTCAATTGATCTGCCATTACAAGTACAGGGTGCAGGTGTGTAGCAGGATCTTCCACACGTAAAGGCAATACACCATACATGCGTATTGGCAGGTCATTGCTTGTTTGTGCATGTGGCTGCAATAACGTAATGTATGCATACACATTCGGAGCCATATTTTTTGTAGCAGGAAAGGTAAATTGTGTAACACCTTTTTGTGCCTGTACCCAGTACGATCCAATTACTTTTGTTCCGGATTCCAGACTAAGTAATGCTCTGCCTGCAAAGCCAGTGGGTATGTTGAGTGTAATATTTTCCCCAACAGCATATACTTCTTTGTTCGCACTAAACATAAGCATTTTAGCGCCTTGTGGATTTTCTTCTTCACCGCGGCCTCCCCAGCCAGGCCAGTCCATGTATACAACTTTTCCTGTACAGTGTCCGTCGGCATCGCGTATCTTGATCAGATAACGTCCCCAGTCCATAGACTTTACACGAAGCTTCCATTGTGCTTCTCCATTTTTTGTTGATAGAGTATCTGTTCGTACGGGATCTGAATACATTCTTCCATTATAATTGAAGTCGTTATCTTCTGTTGCATCCCACCACCATTTCCATGAAATTTTGTAAAGCTCTATAGTTAATTTTTTACCGGATACACGTTGACCTTGTGCATCCAGTGTTATCATATTTATTGCATGATCCTTATCTGTTGACAGCATATTGCCTGATGCTTCAGATTTCTTATCCTTAATACCAACATACGTTTCATAAGAATGAAATGGGATACTGAAATAGGCTGTACTGAAATTTCCTCCCGGTTCATACACACGTGCTTTTATATTAGCTTTTAGCATACCTGGTGCGTCGCCTTCTACACGTAAATCTGATGCAATAGGAGCCATGCCACCTGCACTTAAATTTCCTTTAAAGATTACTTTTTTCTCAGAAGTGAATTTTTGTGAAGGATCATCAAAGACATAGTCTTCGTAATTTTTAAATATTACCGGCGACTGTGTGAATGTGACAGATGCTTCTGCTTTTAAATTTTGAGCTACTGCACCATGAAGCCATCGTGCGCTTAGTTGTCCTTTTAACAGTGAATCTTTTTGGTTGCCTTCTCTTGTTTCCCAATCCATTTTTATTTTTAATCTATTGGGAATGATGGTTTCGATCTTAATATTTTTTTCAAATGTTGCACCACCTGCAATCACCTTTACAGAATAATTTCCTGTAGGACTATCTGCGTCTGTTGCTGTATGGAATGCATAGAAATTGTTCACCGATGAAGTCTTTACAATTCTTCGGATCAATTCCTGTTGTGGATTATACAGTTCAAAAACAACAGGATGCGATGCTGGTAGAGAATTTAATTTATCTTCTAATATAAAGTTTAGAAATAGTGAATCTCCCGGTCTCCATACATCGCGTTCGCCGAAGATGAAACCTTTCATTCCTTTGTGGTATTCTTTTCCGCCTGTATCAAATCGACTTAAAGATAAAGACGATCCATTGTCCATACGAAGATAGCCGCGTTGCTTGCCATATTTTGCGATCAGTAAAAATGGTTTTGCTTTTACTTTTATATTGCTTGTACCATCTGCACTTGTTTTTCCCGATGCAATTAATTGCTGCTGATAATCATATATTTCGAGTGTTACATCCGCCATGGGTGCAGTAGTGAGTAAGTCTGTGACAGCAGCAAATACAGTTCCTTCAGAACCACGTTTTGCTATAATACCTAAATTACTCGCCAGAATATTGCGTACGATCATGCGATCAGAGTTGTAATAATATTTTTTACACGGATTATCTCTGTCGTTATAACTTTCATCGTCATAATAGGTGTCATCCCAATAGTACCTGTATTCAGGATCGTCCCAGTAATCCTGGTCAATGTGCGTCATGTCTTTAGAATCACCTCCGGTAGTATCATCACAAGGATATAAGGAATAAGATTTTCTGAATCCAATGGCTACTTCATAAATAGCTCCCGGTTCGGTACGTATAAGTTTACTTAGGTCCAGTACATGACGATTCCAGTTTTTAAGATCGATCTTTTTATTTTTACCAAGAGCAATTTTTTTATTCAATAGTATTTTACCGACACGCTTCAATTCACTTGATTCGTTGAGCTTATTGATCTGTAAGAATTGTGGAATATTCTTTTCTGTAATTTGAATAATGCGGACATCAACGGCAGAGATATTTACAGATTCAAAAGAAAAAGGAAGTACACCTGAATGTGGTATGATTGTTCCTTTTCCAACAGAACGTACTTCAGGATATAACTCTTCAAATACTACCAGAGCGCTTGATTTCTTTTGTAAGATCTGACCTTGAGTATTCAGAATATGCTGTTCAATCGTTACTTCTTTTTCGCCAAGTAATCTATGTGTTGGAAATATATGGATCTTATTATCTTCAACAGTAAAAGTCGCTTCTTCATTTCCTATTCGGATCAATCCATCCAATAACTGATTTTTTTTGATCGGGTCTGAAAATTCAAGCGTAATGGATTGCGCAGGGTAGCTGCTGCTTGTTGTATGGATGTGCATGAAGTTTCCTACCGGCGGAATTGATACAACCTTTCTGCCGTTGCAATCCATATCACTATAATAATTGCTTCTCCAGGATATGACTGCTTCAGATGGGACATTGGTTCGAAGAACGTCGTTGATGGTAAAGCGAAACGTATTTTTGCCCAAGTCTTCCCAATGCATTTCAAGTTGCTTTTCTTCATGAAAAGCAGTGAACATTTCTTTCATTGTATTTAAGGATTCATAATCACCTAAGGTTACAGTTCCTTCAATTTTCTGCCACTGAGGTTTTTCGGCATCGATCGTTGTGGGTGTACTTACTTCAACACGCATTGATGGATTTTTTGTGCGAAATAAAAACTGAAAGGTGCTTAGTGAATCAGCAACACCCGGAATGATGTCCTTTAAAGACAATGTGCCAACATACTTTTGTGCATAATCAAGTTCATAATATGGCTTGAACTCTATTGTGCGTGTATCGATCCAGGACACACTGCCGGATATGTATGGTTCAAAGGAAAAAAAATTTCCTTCCAGACGTTTGTTCAGCTCAGCAGGTTTTACCATCTCATCCACAAATCTTACCAGAATGGGAGAATTTCTTGAAATTTCGCCTCCGGTAAAAGCAGTGATGTATTTGCTATATACCTGGGGAGATTTTAATTTCTTGGGTATCTGCGTATAACGATATACTATTGCGCCAAGAAAGGCAGTTAAAATAAGGAAGGGAATGATGCTTCCTGGATGGGTGGAGAACTTAAGTTTCATACTGGGGTGGATTAGCAATGGAAAAATAC
>Ga0247817_10000254_pt1 | contig 32979 bp, 14 predicted proteins | sample UWRJL212509R1_FD_178010 | JGI IMG/M metagenome (GOLD analysis project Ga0247817, IMG submission 178010) | Plant litter microbial communities from Arlington Agricultural Research Station in Wisconsin, United States - UWRJ-L212-509R-1 | ecosystem: Environmental > Terrestrial > Plant litter >...
GTTTTAATTTAGTTTGTGCATTATATTATAATTTGGTGTTTGTAAGAACACTTTTTAAAATCCCCTAAAATCTGTTACATATGAAAAAATTATTACTGACATTACTGTTTGTAAGTTTTTTAAATACGAATGCCCAAAATCCGGTTCAGGAATTCAATTTCAATGGAAATTTGAACAATACCGATAATACAATCTCATTTTTAGGTGCTCCTAATTTTGTAAATGACAGAATGGGAGTCGCAAAAGGAGCACAGCGCCTCACTAACAAAGCGTTGCAGGGTGTAGTAGGAGATCTTCCTCAAGACAACAAACCGAGATCAATATCTATTTGGATAAAATTTAATACTATTGCTTCGGTAAATTATATTTTTGGCTATGGCAGCGCAGTAAATACTCAGTATTTTGGTTTATTACAACAGGCGGCATCATCAGGAAATTCAGATTTAAGTCTTGTGGGATGGGGAGATACAAATAATACTATAGTTTCAGTTCCTCTTGCAAAAGACGTTTGGTATCAATACACTGTAACCTATGATGGTGCCAAATCAAAAATATACCGTAACGGAGAATTATTAAAATCGGTTGAAGGAGTTTCGCGCTTAACAAAAGGATATATTCTGAGATTAGGTGCGTTAAATGGTACGGTTGGGATTAATGCTGATGTCGATGATCTTAAAATATACAGCGTTGCAATGACAGATGAGCAAGTTATGGAATCTTATAATAGTTCGAAACCCACTACTACAGCTGTAACGGAAAATGCTCAGTCTTCTAATGCAGTAAAAAAAGCTAGTCCTGCAAAAGCTGTAGTTGCTGCAAAATCGTTATCGTCTGCTTCGGCAAGTACCACTGAAGCAAATACTGGTTCTAAAACCGTTGAGGTTTTCTCGCAAGGAAAAAAAATAGCTGGAAGTAATGCTTCTAATATTGGAGATTTACCGGAAGGAACATATTTGATTAAAGTGACAAATAATCCTTCTAAAAAGTAAATTACAATATAAATCAAATCTTAAATCGGATTTCTAATTGTATTTTGTATTAGAACGTGATTTAATTTTACAAATAGAAACGCCTTCTGATTAAAGAAGGCGTTTTTTATTATTTCTTTTTCTGCTGTCCCGGAGCATATGCTTTTGCACTTTTGCTTCCTGACATTTTTTTAGCTTGTCCTGGTGGAATTTTGCCAGGACCGCTATGGTGTACATGAGTACTACATCCAACAACACTAACGACTACAAATAAAACTACCATAATTATTACGGCAACTTTAGTATATTGAGAGTTTTTCATAAATATCTTTGATTTCTTGTTTCGGAGCAAATATATGAGATAATATACTTTTTAAACGATGCAGAGTCTATTTAGAGTATATATAGACAATAAGAGGGAACAAAAATCCTTGAGAAATTAGACGCCTTTATTGCCTGAAAATGGTTACCTATTTTTATATTGCCTTACACTAAGTCTATTCTAAAAAAAAAGCCTTCTAAAACCCGATCGCTCGGATATGGAAGATTTAGACAACGATAGCGCGGAAATTCTTTCCGTGCCCGCAAAGTATATCAATTTAGAAGAACTAACTTAAATTAATTTCCAAATCTGCATGATTCTCATTGAAGTAGAAAAACAATCTCTCAATTTAATAGATTTCTTTAATTATGACTTTTCTTGTGTCTTATAGCAACGGGCACGGAAAGAATTTCCGCGCTATCGTTGCGTTAATATATCTGAGCGATCGGGTTATGGAATTTTGTTTATTTGATGATTCATATTTGATAAATACAGATATAAAATAAAACGGTGTTATTGAAAATTACAACTTAAACCCCTGCGCTGCGCAATGTCTCTGACTTTGCGTCACTTTTTTAAACAAATATAATCTAAAAACGAAAGTTAATAAAGTCTCTGACTTTAAACTAAATTTCAATATAAATCTTAGCGATTTAATAACTTAGGATCTGAAAATTTTATTGTCCTCTGATCTCGAATTGCATATCTTTCATACAATTAGTTTGTTTCAAAATAAGTAAATTTTCTTTTGTTTTGACATTTAAAACACACTGGTAATAAGTTGGGAGACTTTTATGAAATTTACAATATCTAGCAACAAAAAAATTGCGCAAAGTCAAAGACATTTGCGTAGCTTTTCATAAGAACATTTGGAGAGTAGGGCAATGATTTTATTATTATTGTGTCAACCTTGTGCATCAAAAGATTTCCGTTAAAACATACACAAAAATATATTTGAACGTCGGTTAAATTCAGCTTTTTTCATTTTCATAATCTTTTAACTTGTCCCGATACTTTTCAAGCATATTGTAAATCTCTATCGTTGGTATTTCAGCCACAAACTTCCCGTGATATTCTAAAGTACTCATTTCTTTATGTATTAATAATTCAGAGACCTCTAAACCCCAAGACATTTCTGGATATTCATCATTCATTACTCTTTTACAACTTATAATACCATCTTCTATCATTGAAAATGGCATATCTAAAATTTCATTGTTAAAAATCCACAACTCCTTATTTTCAAAATAAATGGTTGGTTTAATTTTATATTTTAAAGTTTTCATATATTAATTTTTTTTAGGAAAGTATGAACCTATTGTACCATCTGCATTATAATAAAAACGAATTTCTACAGTCCCATCTCTTGAAAATCCAAATAATTCAGTTGTTTTTCCAGGAACAATACCATGATTGTTGGCAATTGCAAATTCTACTTCTTCTTTTATTTTGATATTACTCCAGCTTTCAGGAAAAAAAGAAGATGTTCCTCCCAACTTTCCTGGTTGGTATTCTACAAATATTCCATTAATTTTAACGTACTCTTTATTGTTTAAATAAATTACAGGTTGCCCATCATAAACGCCTCCAATGCCAACTGATTTATTTTTAACAACATAAGTACCTCCAAATGTTTCGATATAATCTTTCAATGCATTTTCCGTATGACAACCTTTAAAACCTTCCATATTAAAAGTAGTTGTATTAATAGTTTTAGATTTAGGAATAAACGTTCCGTCTAAGTTTGTTTCTACTGTTAGAACATGTGGTGTTAAGTTTTCAACCTTGTTTGTAATATCAATAATTTGAACCCAATTGGGATGTCTTTGGACTGTATTTAAATCTTTCCATTTTATATATCCACCAACTTTACTGATTTCATCTAAGTTTTTAGAAACTAATTTGAGCTCTTCAATGTTAGTCCTAAGTGCTGGAGTTTCTTTATTTAATAGATTCCAAGCCTTAAAAATTTCTGGATTTTTAATTAAAGCTTTGAATTCTGTACCAGAAGTAGATATATCATTTGCTAGTGCAAGTATTGGACACTCAATAGTATTTGAATGTAATTGTACTACAGAGAAAACAAATAGTAATGCTAAGATAAATTTATTAATTTTTTTCATAACTGTCAATTAAAATTTTAGATTCAATTTGTAAAACACTATACACAGTACAACTGTAATATCCTCGATATTCATATATATCAAAGATTATAAGATAATTGTTATTACACTCCATAGAATTATATATTTGATATCTATAAGGAAATTCCCTTTTCTTATCTTCTAAATGTTGTAATTTATCAACATCATTTTGAGCAAGATCATTATTATTTAAGTCTCCGCTTTCAATTAAAGATTCTAATAAATTAGAGCTTTCTAACGAAAGAATAGTTTGATGTTTAATTCCACCATTTGCGCAATAAAAATTAAAGTGTAATCTTGAATCTTGATTTTCAATAGGAAATGTATTTTCTCCTAATTGTATTTTTTTTATAATTGAAATTTTATTTATCATTATTTCTATTTGCATAAAATGTCTGTTGGTAAATTCTCTCTATAAATTTTCCATGCTTCTAAACCACTTTCTGGATTAGTTTTTAATAAGTCTTGTAAAGACGTAGTGTCTTTTATGTCTGAATTTAATGTTTTCAATTCAGATGTGCTTAAAGTTCCTAATTTATTTAATAATGTTTCAGAAATACCTTTCTGATTTATCCAGAAACTAAGATCATTAACGTCATTTCCGATAACATTTAATTTATCATATATTGCATGGTCACCGCTTAGTTTTCCATTAATAATGGTTTTATTAACTAATTCTGGATATTTACCATTAGGAGAACTTTTTATTGTAATCTTTATATATCCTTCTTCTGATAATTTTGTCATTGATTTAGTATAACCATCTGCAGCTTTACCTATATTCCACATTGTCTGCTTACCGCCTCCAATTCCACCTAATTCTTTAAACCACGGAATAATTGTTGTTGTTTCGCCTTCGAAAGGAAGGGTTTTTATAACTTCTATTTCATAATAAAGATCATATTTATCTTCTGTTAAATTTAGTGCTCTTTGAGAGAATGAATATTTATTACCATTTGCTATTGGACTGGTAAAATTACCAGTTAAAATTGGTACACCATTCTCTATTTTTAAAATTCCACCATAACGATCATATTTTCCTGATAATGGTTCTCCAAGCTTATTAAATCCTCCATTTGCAGGAGGCCATATTATTTCAATAGTTTTTCCGTCTACAACAACTTTTTGAAGATTAATTTTATATTCCCTGAAAAGAGATTCTAATTTATCCCATTTTTGTTGTTTATAGTAATTCCATGCTTCTCCTCTAATAGAACTTGGAATTTTTTCAATATTAGTAAATCTATTATTAAGGGTTCCTTCAAAAGCTTTTTGATTTGTAAATAATTCATCTACAACTTTTATTTTTTGCGGGTACCACCAAGCTTTAAATTTATCAATATCTTTTATAACATTTGATAATTCAGTACTATTTGCAGACTTCCATAATGTTGCAAAAGAGTTATAATCATCTTCAAAATGTGCAATATCCTCAATTTCTTTTAAAACAGAAGCATCGGCATTTTTAAAATCTGTTTCAAATTTGATTTTTAGAGATGTATCATTTTTAATTTTACTAAAGATTGTTGGATAATTTTTCTCAACAGAAGTCAGGAAATTTGTATCTGTCGAAGCTCCAATAAGTGGTCTGGCATAAAATTGACCTACGTCAGTAGTAATAATTTCAATTGTCTGAACACCCTTACCTAATACACTTATATTTTTAATGGTTTCTACAACCTGAGTTGTTCCCTTGTAGGTAGCGGGTAAATTTCTTAATTCAGATAAAATTAATGCACCATTTGTTTCTGTAACGCTTGCTACACTTACACCTTGGGCATAACTTACACCATTTGCCATCTTAGCATTAACACCAATAATTACTTTATTATTTTGGAAAAGTAATTTAAATTCATCGAGGTTAGTACATTTTTCTGCTAGTGTTATCTCTATGTAAGCGCCATAAATAGTGTTCTCTAAAATTTGCTTTTTTGTGGCTACAATAGATATTCCTTCGCTATTTTTTATGGCTTTGTAAAATTTATAAAATGCACTACTTATGTTTTTTAATTCGCCAGGTATGGCTTTTGCCCTTGTTATAGTTTTGTTTAAATTTTCTCTATTAAATACAACTTTACCTAAATCTTTACCTCCTTTTATTAAAGCAGGAGTAGAAGATATTAAGCGTCCTAGAGAATATGCCTTATATATATTATCCCATCCATCAACTAAACCGTTTAGGAATTCATTATCAGAAGTTTTTATTGCATCTGCAGAAAGTTGGAAAGCAATGTCGGTACCAGCAACTGCGGCATCAACTAATAGAACAAGTCCCGGATTTGCAGTAGTTGCTGCCGGAATTATTGCTAGTATGTCTAAAGCAATTCTAAGTTGTGTGTCTGAAGTTTTATTTTCTTGTTGCTTCATTATCCAGTATAGATAAATTGCAGGCACTATGGCATCGTCTCCTTCTTTTATATCTTTGCCATTAATGTTTTTAATATCAAAATCATTTTCAAATTTAACTCGAATTAACTCGAAAGGTTTTACACTTATTGTTCTATGAAAAGGTTTATCATTAATTAAATGCGAATAGTCTCTGAAGGTAATTATAATGTTTCCATCAGTTTTATCCAATTCTGTTACGAAAACATTGCATGTTAAAATGTGAGCAGCATCTTTACATACATATACATATTTATCTGCATCTTCACCAGTTTTCCAAGCTCCTTTTAAGTTACTTGCCTCAGAGGTGTTCTTTTTTTGATCTGCAACATAAGTAGATATAACAGATAATAATGTATAATAATCCTGTTTATCATTCATATCACTATACAATCCTCTTAATAATTCATATTCATTCGCTGATAATCCTTTAATCAGTTCAGGAATATCACCAGGTCTTATATTAATTAATAATTCAAGAAGCATATCTTCTTTTGAACCAGAAATTTTCCAAGTCTTATATTGCTGTAGAAATTCTAGTCTTGTAGCAATAGGGATGTTACTTAACAAGCACTCTCTTCCTTTTCCATCTATTATATCAGATAGTTCACTTAGAGAATATTGACTTGATACATTGCCTTTATTTTTTAGTTCGGTATAATATATTTGAAGAAGTCTATCTAGACTAGCTAAATATTTTGTTGATGTAAAAATATCCTTTTCAACTTGATTTGATATGTCTGCATAAAAAACAGGAATAGATACTCTTGTTGTACCTTGATTCTTCGACATTTGTTCACGTAGTCCATTTCTGATATCATTATTGAATCTATTTGTCACGTCACTTCCTATTTGATTTTCAGCATATCCAAGACAATTTATTAAATCTGGATTATTACGAAGAAAATAGGCTATTCTTATAGCATGAAGTGCATTCATTCCATAAAGATCAGATTTAAATTCACTTATAAAATAAAGTTCATTGATATCTAAAGGACTTATTGAACTTGAAATGTTTATTCCATCTTTAATTTCTTTGATATAACCATTCAAAAAATATACGCTTTCTTGCACACCATTGCCATAGTTTTCTGCAGGAATTACCATATTTTTATAATTTGTTTTTTGAACTTTAAAAATGAGCTGTCCTTTTTCAATTGCAGGAATTCCCACAATAATATTCTTGGTTTTCAATCCAACACTTGTTTTATCAACATAGAATTTGTTTTGGATTTCTTTTCCATTTTGGTCTAATTCTAAATATCCTGAAATATTTATTTTCCCATCATCTTTTACTGGATGTACGATTGCATAAGTTTTACCATTAGCTAAAGTGAATCCTTTTAAAGTACCAATAGGAAAAACTGTATCCTCAAAACTTGCTTTATTGGTTGACCAGTCATCATCAAAGTATGAAAACTTAACACTACTTATAGGTTCTTTTATAGTTAACGGTATTCCTGCCGGTGATAAAAAAGTGAGAGAACCATCACTATTTTTAAAGTTAGCATATAGCTGCTCCATATTACCTACTTCTACATGCTCCCCATCCTTATCCCCTTGAATAAAAGGATACAATTGCAATCCTGGCGCATGAAGAACCTGCCAATCATTATGACTTAGTTCAACACCAGTTCCATAATCCATTAAGAGATTAGTTGTTGTAGAAGTATTGTATTCTGTAAAAGGATGTTGTAATCCAAAAACACCATGACCTAATTCGTGTGCTAATGTGCGAACAATATTGTTTTTATTAAAAATAAAACCATATTGACGCTTAAGAGGCATAAAGCCTAATATGTTTGATTTGTTAGATGGCGCATCTGTATAAATTACATAATAGGTGTCTTTTTTATAATTTGAACCTAATTGTGTTCTTAAATTTGCTGTTATTTGTTGTTGTTCCGGTGTATAAGTATTTAATAAATCACTTTCACTTGTATCAATACTATCTCCCCAGCTGTTATCTAAACTTACATTGATTGTATTAACCTGAAAAGTTATTCCTGAAGGTTCATAAATTGCGTTTAATTGTTTTTGTGCATCAGCAGGTATTGTTGCATTATTAACACTTACCAAAGTCACGTTTACCTTTTTATTCGTTAAATGCCACAAATCAATCGTTCCTGCAATATCATATTTGCCTGCCGTTTCTTTAGGATCTTTTGGTGTTGCAGGTTTTACGGTAGCAATGATGGTTTCTTTAACAAAATCTAAAGTCTTTTTTAGTGTTAGCGTTGCAACATTGTCTTTCCAAACAATTTGAGTACTATCTATAGCAGTACCATTTTGAGTTTTAAAGACGAGATCTTTCTTTGTTTTTCCGTTCTTGAAATCAACAGTTGCTACTACAACATCAGTCGAATTTGGACTGTTTGAAATAGCTTTGTAATTTACTTTGTAAGTACCCCCACTTTTTTGAGGAATCGTTTGATATGTTTTATTTAATTTACCATTTTCGGCTGTTGGAGAAGTATCAAAAGAATAAACTCCATTTCCTTTAGAGAAAACAACATTTACATCTGCAGAAGAAATCTCTGCAATATCACCACCGGATCCCATTCCGTTTGTATTTTTAGGAGTTGGAATTCCGCCTGGAGCGAGTTGTCCGGATTGCTCGATTTTTCCAGTTGGAGCGTTGGCAGGAACAGAAAACTGTTTTCCATCCTTATCTGTAATTATTATATCATTTACAGTCTTAGGAATAGTATAAGTAACATCACCAGGACCTTTTACAGTTACAGTGCCGTCAGGGTTTTTAGTTACAGCGTCTATGGTAAAATCTATATTCTGATTTATAACTTTTCCGTTATCACCAAGAACGTCATTAAACACACTATCTAAGTCAGCCATACCACTCCAATTAGGATCATAACTGGCAACAATTTCTCCTGAGATTAATTTAAAATCAGTATTAAGACCAATGTTATTAAAAGTGATTCGGATTCTGGTATATTGACCAATGTTGCTTTTTGATTTTCCATTTTCGTCTTTTCCTGCAAAAGCGTCGGCTGCATCAATTAGTTTTCTGAATTTTTCTAAGAATGGCAGGGTTACATACCCATCTCCTGAAAAATTACCATTGCTTCCGGTTGCATGTAATACTACAATAGGAAAGTCTCCGGCAGAAACTACGTCATTAGGATAAAGATTTGGTAAAGGCGTTTTATTGGCCAAATCATTAGGGTCTGGTTTTATACCACAACCTGCAAAAGCAATCTCGTCTTTTGCAATGGTTGTAAATTCATTAATTGTACTATGAACATATTTACCCAGATCGCAAGATGCTCCTACTGTAAATTCGTAAGTTGTGTTTGGTTTTAAATTGCTAAGCGTGATATTTTCTCTGGGAGTAACGACTTGGTACCATTGTGAATTGGAATTTTTTTCGCGGTATTTTACCTGATAATCATAATTCTCTATATTACCATTCCAGGTTATTTTGGCTTGATTCTCGCTAACTCCTGAAGTCGCAATGGCAAGGGGAGAGGTACAGTAAACTTCGTAAGTAAAAGCAAAAATCTCAGTATAACCATTGTTTTTAAACACTCCTATTTCTTCGGCACCCATAATGGCTTTTGCTTTGATGCGCCATGCATATTTTTTACCCGGAATAAGCTGAGGTTCGCTCATACTATATTGCAGGGTTGTCATTTTGGTTGTCGTGGTGTACAACGGCGGCGAATAGGCAAAGGCATTTTGAACCGGTGTGTAATTATCCCAAATTTCTACCAATGAAAACTCATATTCTACACTACTGACATTAATGCTTCTTGGTGTCCAGCTGAAAACAATATTCTGAATATTTTGCTGCATGATTGAAGCATTATTCAAAGGCAGGTTTAAAAATGGTGGATCATTTTGAAAAATAATAGTAGTTGAACCTGTTTTTTTAGACAGTTTTTTTCCTGTAGCAAAATCATATACTTCTACATAAATGTTGTAAATCCCTTCTGGCAAAGGTTGTGCATATTGATTCTGGTTTAATCCTAACAAGTTTTGATACTCGAAATAAGGAGCCAAATCGACATTGGTCAACTGAAGCGGAAATCCTCCTTCTAGATACAATGGTTTTGCACCTACCACAAAATCATTGGTGCTAAAAGAAATTCCGTTGCCCTGAAAATAAATCTTAAGCCGCACCTGACGGTTTGAAATCATTAAATCGTTTAGGACTAACTGAATTTTTATGGGACTATTGATCGTAGTTGCATCTGCATATTTAGTTAAATAAATAGGAGAGGGCTGTGTAATTTGCGTTGTAATAGAGATAGGAAAGGTTTGCGCATGGCTTGCTAATCCTATCAGGGAAAAGAACAACAACAGATATAAGTGTAATTTTTTTAGCATTTTGGGTAATTGAGGTTTATCCATTTTCTGTCAGGTTAGTATCTTACTACTTTTATTTTTGAATATGTGTTAAATCTATTTCATCAATTGAAGCATTTTTAACGGCTAATTCATGATAAAACGGAATCATTTTTAATTCGATCGCATCGGTTATTTCAGTTGCTGATTTTTTGTCTTTTATTAATTTAAAAGCTTCCTGAATTTCCTGTTTACTAAAATCAGCAACGTTTTGATTTTGTTGAACTTCAGTTGCAGGTATTTTTGCCACTGTCGAAATTTCTCTCAACATCCATCGGTGGTGCATTAGCTGATCGCGATTTTTATCGCTTCTTTCGACCAATTTCAAATACGATTTATAAGCTGTTTTATCTGTAATATCGGCTTCGTTTACGCCATGTAATTTGTGGTTGTTAACTCTTCCAATTGCCATTACATAAGCACTTTCAAGACTTTCATCTTTCATCTTTATTTCTTTTTCCAGCTTTTGAGCAGCTTCTACGACATATTCGTTGTAACTCTTGACATTTTCAGCTTCTTTATCGTAAGCTTCGAGATAATCTAAAACCTTTTCTTTAAAATCTTTATCATCAGGTGACAGCGTAGCCAATGTTAATAGATGTTCTAAATTGGTGATTTCTTCTGCGGGTAGAGGATTTAATGCCAATTGCATCTCTTTTAATTTTGATGTAATTTCATCTCGGGTGCCTTCAAATGTTTTTCCGTTAAGGTTTATTTTTAAAACAGGATTTGCGGGATTTAATTTCATGTCTTCCTCTGTTCTCGGCTCTCTTTTTGGACGCATTTTTATTTTATCAAACGAATAGGCGTACGATAAAGTAGCAGTTAAATCATTGTTTTTTCGCCCTGCAGAATTACTAAACAAGGAGATCATACTCATATTAAAATTGTGTTTTTCGATATAAATATAAGATCCGTTTAGTCTGAAATTGAAAATATCATTTAGCTTGTCTCCATTATTGTAACTTGTGTTGTAACTCGTAGAAGCAGAGGTTGTAAGTTTTTTGTCAAAAAGTAATTTTGAAACTCCTATCGTGGGTCCAATAATCAGGCTTTTGCCCGAATCGGTTTTTCCGTAGGTATTGTTTAAGGAACCGTTGAAGCTTAAATCTTTTTCAGGATAACCAAGAGAATAGGTAAGTGCTGAGTTGTAATAGGTAGATGCTCCGTTTTCAACTGTTCTCCCTTGGTGTTGGTTTTTGGCATCCTGCATCGAAAAATTAGCGCTTATGGCTTTCTTTAATTTTTTGTCATTCTTTAGTAAATAATTTACAGTTAAGCCTACATTTTGATTGACTTGTCTGAAATTTAAAGTATCCAGATAATCATAATTAGAAATCTGATTGATATAATCAAACTGATTACGGCTGTTGGTATACGATTGAAAATTAGAGTAATTTAAATTTAAATTTAATTTCTGATTGGGTCTGAAATCGGCATTAATAGACGTTACCAATCGCTTCATCTGACTTTCTTTTTGTTTTTCTAAATTGTCTTTTTGAAGTCCGAGGTTTACAGCAAGCGAAACTTTATCCTTGTATAAGTTTTGAGTAGCGTTTACGGTAATGTTTTCTAAGTCATTATTAAAATAATAACCTCCAAAAGTTCTGTAATTAGGATCTATTCTTTCATATCCAACACCTAAAGTTCCTTTTCCGGCAGGATAAACTAATTGGCCCTTAAAAGCATCATAACTTGTTGTTGTACTATTTCTTCCTAAAAGAAAGGAAGAAACACCTTGTGCTTTTCCGCCGTCGGTAACTCTTAAATCTTCGGTAATACTGCTATTGGCATATTCTGTAGAAACCTGCAATTTCTGAAAAAGTTTAAATGTAGTTTCAAAACTAATGGCAGCATTTTCCTTTGGTGTGACATCTAATTCAAACGGAACAGGGCTATTTAAGGAATTGATCTGATCTCTCGCTTTGAAAAAAGTAAGACCTAAATTTATTTTTTCTAATGCGTAAGCCGTTTTAAAACCATATCCAAATCTTTTATATGCTGGCAGAATATCCGGATAAGCAGCATCGTATTCGCTGCTTTTTAATAATCGTCCGTACATCGCACTAATTTTAAATTTTCCCTGAGGCGTTAAATCAACTCCAAAACCCGTAAACTGGTGCCCGCTTAAAGTGTAAGGTGAGAAAGACATACTAACGTCTCCAATATGGGCTGTTATCCATTTATACGATGGATGTATGCTCAAACGATTCATTAAAACTGGTTTGTTATACCCGAATTTCTGATTCGTATAAGAAAACGATAATGGAACATTATACAAATTTGCAATGTTGAAATTGATATTTCCGTTTAAAAAATAGCTAAAAGGTTCTCTTGTAGCATTACCAGAATAGAATACCGTATTGGCAGATGCACCACCGCTAACATTTATTAGTTTGGCTTTACCTACTTCCTGCACATTAAAGTTTTGCGAAAAACCAAATGCACTTATAAAAAGTAGTATTGTAATTAAAATTATTTTTTTTAAAATCATTCTTTAGATGCTATGGAGATCAAAGTTTTTTGACCTCCATTATTATTTGAAATTGATAATTTTTACTTGCTTGCTATAAGTTTACTGAATGATAATTTTTCTCAATTTACTTCCTTGTTGTGACTCAAACAGCACGAAATAAACCCCTGAAGGAAGTCCGCTAAAACTAAAGTTGAACAGGTAATTATCTTTGCCATCCTGAGTTTTTGAATCGATAAGCATATTGTTATTCAAACTATAAACCTTAACATGTGCAGGTATAACCTTATCAAGGATTACATCTACAGTAAAAGTTCCTTTTGATGGATTTGGATAAATTTTCAAATCAAATTTTTTCGAAACCTCATCCGGATTGTTTTCTTCAAAATCGCCTTCTGTAACTAAAATTGTTTTGGTTTGATAGGCAGTACAATCTCCCTTTTTTGTATTCATTGTAATATCATATTCACCGGTTTCACTAAAACTTATTTCAGCAAAATCTTTGTTTTTAGAAACGATAGTTGCGTTAGCAGGCAATATCCATTCGATGTCATCGGCAGCAGGATTACTAATGTCTACAATTATAAATTTCTCGTTTTTGAATACCTGACTGGAAACAGCAAATTCGGCACTAATAGCCGTACTTTGACTTGAGATTTTTATAGTATCTGTAGCTTCACACCCCAATTTATTAGTTACAACAACTGTATAATTTGCGGCTTGCGAAACGGTTATCATGGCTTTATTACTTTTGAATCCTTTATCAGATGTCCAGGAATAAGTTGCTTTATCATCGTCTATCGTTGCGTTTATGGTCAAAGTCTGATCGAAACACAAAGTCACATCTTCTCCAAGATTAATAATGTCTTTTGGAGGATTTACTATCGTGTAGCTTCTTAAAATACTACAACCTCTTGCATCTGTAATTTCTATTGAATATTCTCCTGCTGATGCATTACTTAACTGGTTTGTTTTTTCTCCGGTATTCCATAAATATTTATAGGGTGCAGTACCATCAATTGGGGTAACCACAATTGTTGCATCAGAACCTGCATAACAAGTCGGTATTTTTATAACTTCTTTTGCATCAAGATGAGCAGGTGCATCAACGGTGATTGTTTTTGTAATGTTACAACCATGATTATCTGTTACCAGTACAGAATAGTTACCTGGCTTGACATTTTGAATGGTTGCAGTTTGGTTTCCTGTATTCCAGATATAGGTGTAAGGAAGCGTTCCTCCTGATGGAGTTGCATTAATTGTCCAGTCATTAAAATCACCACAATTTACATAGTCTGCGGTTAATACATTATTAAGAATATTTGGCTCTGTAACCACGAGAATCTGACTTGTTGCCAAGTTTCCGTTTGAATCTTTAGCAATAACATAATAAGATCCTTTTCCAATATTGTTCAAAATCGCACTTGTGGCTAAAACTGCAGTGTTACCATTTTCAAACCATTGGTATGTATAAGTTTCTCCCGGGTTTAATAATCCACCAGTAGTAGTAGGTTTTAAACTTCCGTTTTTATCTCCATTACATAATACAACATTTTGAACGCTTATAGTAGTCTCTAATAAAGGTGGTTCAGTTACTTCTATTAATGAAGAAGTAAGATTACAGCCTTTAGCATCAGTAACAATTATATAGTATTTTCCCGCTGCTAAATTTATCGCTTTAGCAGTTGTTTGATTTAGGTTTGTACCATCGCTTTTGAACCAATTATAGCTGTAACTACCATTTGCACCTAATGCTGTAATTGCGATAGATCCGTTGCTTAATCCTTTTCCTGTTGCAGGAGCAGCTACAATAGTATTGATTTCTAAAGCAGTTGGTGATGTAATTTTTACAGTGGCATCAGCACTTTTACACTGTTGAGTATCTTGTACCTGAACTGCATATTCGCCATCAGCCAAATTGGCTATAACTGTTTTTGCACCATTAGCAAAATTGGTCCAGTCTTTAACCAGAGTCCCGTTTTGGAAATAACGATATCTAAAAGTTCCATTTCCTCCGGTTGCTGTAATTGATATAGTTCCGTTACTATCTCCTAAACATTTTACAGGCTCCTGAACGGTTGTAAAGGTTACAAGGTTGGGTTGGGTAATTATTATTGGCGCAGTCGTAACCTCAATTGATTTAGAATCTTTAACAACTGCATAGTAGCTGCCTATTTTTAAATTTGTTAGTTCTGCATTGTTTTCATTAAGTAATAAAACATTGTCGCGGTACCATGTTATTTTTTTGATACCAAAACCGCCATTTACGCTTGCTTTGATAATCGCATTATTCGATTCAAAACAAGTCATATCCTGAGTTTGGCTGATGGTAATAGTAAGCGGATTATCAGTAAAATCAAAATCAGCATATTTGATACAACCTGTATCGTCTTGTACCGATACATAGTAATGATCTTTGATAAGATTAATAAAATCTACCGTTTTAACAGATGTGTTCGAAATGGTTTGTAAAACGGTTTCGTTTCCTTGTGCATTTTTAGTATATATTTTGTATTCGTAATTTGTTTTTCCACCTTTGATTTCAAAATGTAAAGCACCATCATTTCCATTTTGTGCAGTTGGATTTACATAGGTAATTTTATCAATATCAAAACCAAAATCTGCCGGTTGTGTAACTATAATTTCATCTAAAATACCAACGCAATGATTGGCGTCAGCCGAATTATAATTGGCATCACGAACTTCGACTGCATAAATACCTTCTGTTAAGGTATTTAATGCTGTTGGTGTAAAGTTTTCATAAGTATTTGTTGTCTTGTTTTTCTTTTTCCATTGGTAATTGTAAACAGGAGCACTGTTAACGACAAAAGGAGTTCCTCCGGTAACAGAGATAACAATTGAACCGTCCTGACCATCAAAACAACTTACGTTTACTTTTGAATCCAGTTTTACAACGACTGGTGTTGGCTGTTTAAATACAACATCAATACTATTCGAATCAACTCCGCCCTCATCTGTAGCGGTTAGTGTATAATCTCCGTCAGCAATATTTTCAAATTTGGCTGTATTTGCAACAATTATAATTACCGCATTTGTAGCTTTATTTCTTAATTTATAAGTATAATTTCTATCTGACTGATTTTGTCCAAAAGTTGCTCCGCCGGTCGCGATAGCATCCAATGAACCTAATAAACCATTACATCTTGCTTGTATGTGAGTTTCTGTTAATACTGGTTTTGTTGGTTGTTCTACTGTGTAAGTACCTGAAGTATTACAAGTATTTGCATCAGTTACCAAAACGCTATAAATTCCGGCTGGTATATTACTTAAAGTTGGACTGTTTGTTCCAACAACAATATCTAAATTATTTTTCCATTGATATTTATATCCTGCAGTTCCACCGGCAACAGTAATAACAATTTTACCTGTAGATAAACCAAAACCAGTCGTTGGAGTAATGGTTTTATTGTTTATAAATACAGAATTTGCAGGTTCTGTAATTATAACGGTTTGCTCATCAGTTTGACAACCATTTGCATCAATTACCTTTACGGTATAAGTTCCCTGAGTCAATTCTGAAATAATTCCATTTTGAGTATCAATTTTTCCACTTGAAACAATCGTATAAGGTTTTGCAATATCTGTAAATTTCGTTCCTCCGGAAATAGTTAGTTTTATAGTACCATTATTACCTTCAAAACAGGATACATTCGTTTTTGTATAACTAAAAGTTAATTTATCCGGTTGTAAAATTGTAAAAGTATTGGTGCCAAAAAGGATATTATTTTGAGCATCTTTAACTGAAATTACATAATTACCTGCAGGTAAATTAGATGCTTTTGATGTAGTTGATGTCGCTGAGATGTTTTCTACCGAAGTATATTTGAGTCCGGTAGTTGTGTTTAACCATTCAAAAATATATTCTTTAACACCACCTCTTACTACTGCTGTAAATTCTGCAGGAGAATCGCCAAAACACGCAATAGAAGTATTTGCGCTTTGTGTAATGCTAATTATTTCAAGTTTATCAGGCTGAGTAATTTCATAATCAACTTGTGGCAGGGTACAGCCATTGGCATCTGTTACGTTCAAATGGTAAATTCCAATACTTAGACCTGTTATTGCAGGACCTGAACCCACTACAGCAGGATTTGTATCTTTTGTCCATTGGTAGTTGTAATTAGCTTTACCCCCTGAAACAGTTACGGTTATACTACCGTTATTAGTTTCAAAACCGGTTAAGTTAATAGGTGTTGCACTTTCGATTTTTAATGGAGCAGCAGGTTGTGTAATGACCACATCTTGTGCAAGTGACTTTGTACAGCTATGACCTAGTGCATCTGTAACGATAACATTATAATTACCAACAGTAAGGTTAGGTAAAACATTTAAAACATTCGAATAATTTGCGCCATTTTTAGTCCATTGTTGTGTGTATGGTGCAGTTCCTCCGGTAATCAGGATTTCAATTGCTCCTGTTGCTTCACCATAACATAAAACATTAGTTTGTTTACTTAATGTTACTTTTAATTCGTCTGGCTGTTTCAGCTTAAAGTTCAGTTGTTCTGCTGTTGCAAAAGGACCATCTGGTTCAGGATTTGCAGTATCGGTTACAGAAACACTGTAATTGCCAAAAGCAAGACCTGAAATAGTTGCTGTATTTTTTCCAGTTAATACATTTCCATTGTATTTCCAGATGTATTTATAAGGTGCGATTCCTCCTTTAACTTCTGCTTTTAACTCTCCGTTAGAATCATTAAAACATTTAATAAAAGCTGATTCTGTTATTTTAACTTCCAGTAAATCAGATTCTGTTACCGTATAAATATTAGTTAGTTTACATCCTGCATTATTAGCTGTTTTTTTAAAATTCGTATCTGTTACTTCTAAAGTATAGCTTCCTGCTTTTAATCCTGAAATGTTTTTTGTGGTTTTTGTAGTAAAAGATACATCACTAGAAGTCCACTTGTATTCATAACCAGCAGTTCCGCCAGTTGGATCAGTCGGAAATTCGATCGACCCTGTACTTTGTCCGTTTATTAAAACAGGTTTGATTACAGGAGCTACAATTGTAATAGGACTTAGAGGCTCTGAAATGGTAAAAGAAACATCTTTTGTACAGTATTGATCCTTTATTGTTACAATATAAGTTCCCGCGGTTAAATTTGTAACTGTAGAGCTATTGCTGGTATTTATAACAGTTACGGGTTTATTCCAGGTAAAACTATAAATACCATTTACCGGATTACCATCTTTAGCTTGTATGAATATTGTTCCGTCGCTGCCTCCGTAACAATTTACAGCTGTAAAGGTAGAAGTTGCAACAGTTATTGGCGGATTTACAGGATCGCTTAAGTTTTGGTTAACCGTAAAAGAATATTTTCCGTCACTAACAATTACTTTATAATCCCCGGCATTGCAGTTTGGTAATGTTTTAGCAGTACCAATTACAGTAGTATCTGTTCCTTTAAACCATTCATAAGTGTACGTTCCGGCTCCTTTTCCTCCACTTGGCATAGCTTCCAGAGTCGTTACATCGCCTATACAATTAATAGGAGTAACAACATTAATAGTAGCAAAAAGTGATTTTAAAACTATATTTTTTATTTCGATCGGACAACCGCTTGCATCTCCAACAAGTCTTTTGTCCGTTACGATTACGCTATAGTTACCATTTTCTAGGCCTGTTAAAGAAATTGGATTTGAAGGCGTAAAATCAATTCCGTCTTTTTTCCAGGAATAGGTATAATTGCCGTAACCACCGCTTACATTTAAAGCAATTGTTCCATTATTAATAGTTGGAGATGGATCTGCTTTAGAATTTAATGTGGCTACAAATTGATTTACCGGAGCTTGTATTGTTAAATCGGTATTATTAGTGGATGCGGTGCATCCAGATTTGCTCGTAAGTTCATAAGAGTAAATTCCGGGTTGTGCATTATTTATGGTTGAGGTAAATGTTGTATCATCGCCTATATCTATACTGCTTATAGCGTTACCTTTGTATTTCCATGCGATAGTAAAAGGACCTAAGCCAGTGTTTACAGTAACTGAAATACTACCTGTTTCTCCTTTACAAAACACATGATTTATTGTTGGAGTTACGGTTATTTTAGGATTTTGATCAAGAAAAACGACTTTTTTTGCAGGAGTATTTCCTTTGGTATCCGTGACGATTACTTTATAATATCCTGTAAGTTGACCTGAAATGGCAGGATCTGCATTTGGTAATGATATTTGAGTCGCGTTATCTCCAAATTGATCGCAACTGTACCAAGTGTAAAGATAATTCCTTGTAATTGGTTGTGCATCATATGGAAAACCTCCTGTAGCTTCAGCAGTCAAGTTTCCTGTTCCGCCAAAACAATTGATTAATGCTGGACTAGTTATTGTCACGTCTATTGCCTCTGGCTGATTAATTGTAAATGAAAAAACATTACTTAAACAGCCGCCGGTTTTATCTTTTGCCTGAATGGTGTATCTTCCGACAGCAAGAGTATTCAAGGATTCTGGTATAAAATCTTGCTCATTTTTAGTCCAGTTATAATCATAATCGCCAGAACCTCCCGTGAACTGAATCCTGAACGTACCATCAGATTTACCATAACCTGTTGTGTTCGTATATCCTGCCGTGCCAGGAGAAACTGTAATTGCAGTAGGCGTTGCGATAGTAATAGTTCTGGCACCGTTAACTGCAGTTTGAGGATCGGCCTGAGAATAGCCCAACAAACTCATAAAAAACAATATTAATAAGTAGATTTTTTTCATAATAGTATGGCGGTTTTTTCGGGAGTTTATTGTTCTTCGCAATTAAATGAATCGACTATTTTAACGGTATGATCTCCGTCTGTTGTTATTGGAATTAAATTCGAATCAGGCAGTTTGATTTTTTTTGGTACAATTTCACCATCAATACTTTCAGTTTCATCATTCAAAATATAGAAGTAAGGAGCTGTTCCGCCTTGAACAGAAATTTGAATCCCTCCTTTATCAGTACTACACGCTGGTTGTACAGCTGTTGCAGTAAAGGTTAATGCTGTTTGTGGCTTAATCGTGAATTTACTAATAGTGGACAGAGTAGAAGGAGTATTGTTTTCAAACTGTGTCTGATATTTAAATTCATACTGCCCCGGAGGTATATTTTTCCATTTATAGCTCAGTTCAGATATTTTTTCTATGTTAGGATCATTTGAAGGTGCAGAAGTAAAAAAACCACTGCCTACAAGGGTGCGAGTGAAAAGATATTTTTCTCCATTTTCCAATGGTCTGCTAAAAGTAAAGGTTACACCGCCATTGCTATAACTGCAAGTAGTAAAGTTTTCGTCTGACGTATTATCTAATTTTGGAGAACAAGGTATAAGGGTATAAGTAACTATATTCGTAAACTGTTTTTGATAACCCGTTTGAAAATGAACTGTCGTTTGATCGGTGTAACCCGGTAAATCTTTTATTTTAAAAGAAATTAAACTTTGCTGCTGAAATTGTGCAGGAAAATCGTTCCATTTACCGTCGCCTAATTTATATTGCCATTCCCATCCATTTCTTAAGGTTATGAGGTCTTCATTACATTTTGGATTTGTATCTGGTTTTGTTATATGTATTGGCATTATTTGGGAATTAGCGAGGCATCCGCTAAAAAACCAGCCAGGAAAGGTGTCTTTATTGTACGGTGTAGTTCGTTTTATCTGTCCGCATATTGGTGACCCACCCAAAACTTCGGTAAAGGTTAATTCAGTTGGATTACCAGTCACATAAAAAAAGCAATATAGATCATCCTTATAATTTTCTTCAAAAAAACCAATATAGCATGAATTTGTTCCCGCTGTAATTTGATGGAATCCGCTATAATCATTACCAGGCCAGACAGAATTTGAAGTGATTTTAGATTTTATTAAAATGGCATACTCGTTCTGCCCGTGAGCGAACAGGCTTCCTAAAAAAAATATAAATAAGAGTAGTTTTTTCTTCATAATGTTATTTTTCAATGCAATCATTTTTATTAACAATGACTACTTTATGTTTACCATCAGTAGTTATAGGGATTAGATTTGAATTAGGCAGCTTAATTTTTTTGGATACTGTTTTGCCGTCTACAACTTCGGTTGCATAGTCTAAAATATAATAGTAAGGAGATGTTCCGCCTTGAGCAGAAATTAGAACTCCACCTGTGTCAGTATTGCGTACCGGTTGTACTTCTGTTGCTCTAAATGTTAATGGTGTTGGATCCGAAATCGTAAAAGTATCAGTAACAATAGAGGTAGATCCTAATTCCTCACCATCGTTAGAAACGCTTTGTGCCTGATATTTTATAACATAGGTACCCTCGGCTATGTCTCCCCACGTAAATGTATTATAGCTTATTTCAGTTTTTAAGGCAAATATATTTTTGATAAAACCGGTATCCGGAGCAACAGGATTAGCACGAAACAAATTAAAAAGGAATTTGCTATTATCCTTAAAATCAGACATAAATTCTAAAGTAGCACTTCCTGTGGCACTGCCAACACACCTTGGTTTGGTAGTGGTTGGAAGGCTGTTTTTTAATAGAGGAGAGCAGGTAGTAATTGCATACCCCATAATATCCGATTCGTAAATTTCAATTTTAGAAGTTTTCAAATTTTCGTAGTCAACCAAGAATTTAATGTATAGAGTACCTGTATAATCAACCAAATCTGGTACATCTTTAAAATTAAAATTTAATCCGTTTTCATTAAATTCTTTACCATAAGTAAAATATTTCCACTGTGTGTCGTTACCTTTTTGATATTGCCATGAATAGCCTGCTCCTGATAGTTGCACTTTTTTTGCTAAAGCAAAATTGTCACAATTACCAATCGACCCTGTTGGTGACGGGAGATCTAAAACCAGTAAATTTGTTCGGCCGTGACAGGCTCCCATGTATATGTTTTTTGGAGCAACTAAAGTAGCCTGATCATTTTGATGACATTCCGGTCCTCCTACCTGAGTAGGTTTTACAACATAGGAAGAACTAATAGTACAATTAAGAGGATATTTTGTCTGATCAAACTGCACTATATCGTAGAAAATTTTAACATCATCATCATTGTTGTTCCAATCATAGGATCTACCAAAAGAAGGGCCTCCTGTAGGGGTAATGTTAAATATGTATGTATTTGTTTTCAAATCAGGACCATATCTTGTTAGCTGAGTCTCAATTAATATTTTACCATTTTTACCATAGATGACAGTGGTCGCAAGAAAAGCAACTACAATCAAACAGTAGGTTATTTTTGATAAATTATTCATTTTTAATATTTAAAGCAGGTAATAGGCTTTTTATTTAATTATTTTTCTATACAATCAAAACTGTCTACGACTATTACCTTATAATCTCCGTCTGTTGTTATGCTGATGATCTCTGGATTTTTTGTAAATTTCTTTTTAGTACCGTTATCGAGAATATAATAATAGGGTTCCGTTCCTCCACTAGCGGAAACCTCAATGGCACCGAAATCAGTATTACATTGTGGCTGAATTGCTGTTGCCCTAAATGTTAATGGAGAACTATTTGCAATATTGAAAACAGGGCTCTCTACTGGACTGGAACCAAGCGTTGTATTGGGATCGGAAACATTTTGTGTCTGGTATTTAATAGTATAAGAACCAGCTGCAAGTTCATCCCATATAAATATTCTGTTAACAATATCTGTATCTCTAGCAAATCTGTGACTTCTGAACACGCCGCCTTCATATAGGGTAAGCAGCAATTTTTGACTTGATGGAATGTCCGAAAGGAATTTTAAAGCTACAGTGCCAGTTGCTTCATTGCTGCACTTCACCTGAGTGGTTGCCGGAGCACCATCGAGTTTAGGTGAACAAGGAATAAATCTGTACGTTAATATATCAGAATAATCGTTTGCACCACCACTTCCGGTTCTGGTATATCGCGCTCTTAATTGAAAGTTCTGATTCAATTGAAGGTTGGGGATTGACGTAAAAGTTATGGGTATATATTGTGCTGATCTTGATGAGTAAGGAAATAACTCTTTCCAGGTTGCACTGCTACTGTCATAATATTCTACGGCAAAAGTCATAAAACCACCTTCACCGACAGTTGCTACTGAAAAATTAAAAGTTTCGCATTGTTTCAGTTCTGAATTTGAAACATTATAATTATTTACTTCTACAAGTGTCTGTAAATAGAAAAATTCAAATTGCGTGTTATGAGTTACTGTAATCCCATCAAAATTATAAGCAAAATTAGATTGCCAATAGCTGGAATAGGGACCTGTCATAAATGGTGCGTGTTTCTGAAAGAATCCCGAAGATCCGTTATCAACCGCTCCACTAAGACGCAAAGGGGTACTGGAAACGACTACACCATCAAGTGGACTGACACTGGAATTTTTTAAAGTATAGGAAAAGGAGCCATTATTATTAACAGATGTTGAGCTTGCATTGGCATACGTTCCGTTAAACGGATAGGTATCACCGGTATTAAGATAGAAATAAACATTGCGGCTGGAACTTGTCGATTTCTTTAAATCCCATTTTACTTTATACTTATAGGTGGTCTGTCCATTTAGTAGTTGCATGCTAAAAATAATCAAAAACAGACCTCCCGCTTTTAATGTTTTTGACAAGTTTTCATATGTAATAAATGATTCCATCAACTTAAAACTTTACAGTGAAAAAATCCATTTTAGAGGTTCTTCCATCTTTAAATGTTGCTCTGATACCATATTTGTACGTGGTATTAATTGTAATGGTCGGGTCCGGTAAAAATCGGGTCTTTCCGGTAACAATCTGGATTAATTGTAATGTATCTTTATCTGAAGCTTTATAAATTTCAAAACCGTCAACTTCGTTGTTGGCGTAGTCCCATGATAAATCGATAGTATTAGTAGTTTTATTAAGCTGGGCAAAAAATCCTTTAACAGCTGGCATTACCGAATATTTAGGAACAAATAAGGTCAATCCAGGCGAAGGGTTAGAAACTAAATTGCTTTCATCTTTAGCAAAAATGGCATATCTGTAGGTGTTTCCTTCGATAACCGTTTTATCCTGGAAATTCTCTTCTTTATTCTTTGTCTCCAAAATCAGTGTCCAGTCCTGCTGGTCATTTTCTTTTCTGTACAGTTGATGTACTGCCACATCTTCACTCTGACTGTTTACCCATTCGAGAAAAATAGATCCTTCTTTAATTGTGAAATTGGTAAAAATAGGTGAAGTAGGAGGGATCACATCCGGTTTTTTAATAATTAAAACGTCTGAGAAATCAGACATGTTATAATGATTATCGACAGCAATCACTTTGTAATAGACCTTAGGATTCAAACTTTTAATGATTACTTTATCCTGGTAGGTATTTGGCTCACTTGGACTTACAGTCAACTGGCTGAATTCTTCTTCGGCAGTATTTCCTTTGTAAATACGGTACCCAAGTAAATCTTTTTCTTTGTTTGGGTCCCAGGTTAATTTTACAACACCCAAACTGTCGATAACACCTTTTAAGCCAAGAGGTTTAGAAGGCGGAATAGAATCTACAGGCTGTACCAGCATAGGGAACGAAGTCCTGTTACTTCCTTGTTTTCCAAGAGCTGTAATAGTAAAATAGTTGGTTGACAAGAGTTTATTGTAGGTTATCGAACGATTTTTTGCCGGAATGTTTTTTAATACCTTTGTATACCCATCATCATCAGTATCAGAGCGATTCAATTCAAATCCTGTAATCTCATTATTTCCCTCTTCAGGAAAATCCCAGGTCAAAGTAACAGTGTTCTCATCTTTAAATTCCTTTACAGTAAGATGAGGAACATATTTGAGTATTGCAGTACCTTTTCCTGTGATAACTTCTGAGTAAGGACCTAATTCACCAAAAGGCGAAATTCCCTGAATTCTATAGCTATACGGTTTATTGTTGGCAATAGAATCAACGTAGAAAATTTGACTGTTACTGGTGTTTTCCTGATTTAAACTCGTATAAGGCTTATCAGTAATTCTTTCGAAATTTTTTTTATCTGTCGAACGCTCTACAAAATAATTGGCATACGTATGAGAAAGTATTTTAAAATTCCAGCTTAGCATTGTACTGCTGTCTGTAAAATGAGCCGTAAAATCCATTGGTTTTGGAAGTGGCTGATAATCTTCTAAGCCTACGAAAACTCCACCATAAGAAATAGCAATTTCTTTTTCAGGAACATTTGACAGGACACGATAAGCATATTTTTCGCCTTCTTTAACGGTTTTATCTTCGAATCCCAGACCTGCTTTTTTAGCAATTTCATAATCTCTGTCAGCTGTCAATAAAGCAAACGTAAATCTTTGTTCGTTCTCTTCCGAAAGATTAACGATATTCTCCAGTTTATCTGTTCCGGTAACCGAAAAATCTTCTCCATAAATGGCTTGTGCCACAATAGCGGCATTGTCATTCTTTTCAATTAATTTCTCCCACGTTTCTAATGGTTCCGGCTTTAATGCACTAACCAAAACTACTTTTTCAGGATTGGATAATGTCTTATTATTTCGGTTTACAGTATAACGTTCTACAGTATATCCGTAAGCATTCAGTTTTTTCCAGGCCATAGCATTGGTTACAGCCCAACGTAGTAAAATTCTATCTTTTTGCACTCTTGCTATAACCTGTATATCCGATTTTATTTCGGTTGGATTAACTTCTCCCGTGGTATTTTTCTCTTGTGCATAGTTCGTACCGGTAATAATGAAAGTAAGGAGAATTAAAAATTTAAGCTTCATGCTAATTTGTTTTATTGAATGTGAAAATTGAACTGGTACCCGCTTGTCCGCCAGGTAGCGTATAGTTTAGTCTAACATTGTAAGTGCCGTCTTTTATCATAGGAAATCTTCCGTTTATGATATAGCTGTACTTATCTTTCATAGGCTGATTCTGACCATTTAAATATTTATTGACTACTTTATACTGAATTTTTATAAAATCGTCCTTGTAATAAAATGGCTGGTTATAGCGATACGGCAACCTGTCTCTTAAATAGGAACTTTTTGGATTATTTATTAAATCAGACAGGTAAGAGGTGATTAATTCCACACCTTTAGTTGGCGGATTTCCTAATAGGCTTGTATTTCTATTTAAAGTTAAGTCTGCTTCTAATGGATATCCTTTATATATCAATGGATAAATATCATTTGTAAAATAGCTGTTGTCTAATATGGCTTCAACATTCACTAAAGGAACATTCATTGTTTTAGTATTACCAACGATTTCAATTTCTTCAAAAGGTTCAGTCGAGGCATTTTCAGCGTGTAAGGCATGAATATCTGCTTCAACAATTTCTATATAAGTTTTGCGTGCTTTTTTAGCAACCATTTTCTCCTGAAAAGTATTGTATTGACTTGTATTAAAATTATACTGTAGCAATTCGACACCCTGACCGCCTGTAAGAGTTTCACCCAATTTGTTGTTTTTAACTTCTACATCGGCATTTGCCCCAAGATCTTGTTTCTCAAAGTTCTCATTCAGGTTTGTATTGGCATCTTTTGTAGTTTCAAGTGTCATTAAAGTTAAACTGTAAGGCTTCACGTTTTCTAAAACCGGTAGACCCAATATTACCCTTTTCAAAGTAGCGTTGTAGCTTATAGTACCGTTAATGGTTTTAGTTCCTGTTTTATAGAATGCTTTCTGAGATTGTCCCGGTTTCAGATCAAATAAATAAGCTTGTCCTGTTTTTAGTACTACATAAGCTTCTTTACTTTCGTTTTGATATACATATTTTTGATCAAAAACAGGATAAGAATACGCAATATTGCTTACCGGAATATTGTTTGGCGCTACACCAGTACTAAAGTTTCTTGTTTCGGTCTCCATAGCGACCTGCCCCTGATCTAAAATTGTTTTCCACGTATCATTAGTATATTCCTGGAAACTTACTTTCACGGTTAGCGTTAGATCTGATTTCTCAGGTAATATTTCAGCGGAATTAAAACTCAATAAATCATTCGTTTTGTTCCAGCTTAAAGTACCAATTACAGGAACTCCATCTTTTTTGATCGTATATTCTTCCAGTTTGAGTCTATAGGTTTTAACTCCATCGTCACCTTCAATGTTAAAGTTTTTGTCTACCGGCATATTAAATCCAACCTGAGGAATGGTAAAGACATCTACATCTTTTGTTCCTTGAGCAGGAGTGATATCAGCAATAGATTTTAAACCTTCTAACGGATTTGCAGATAAAAATTCACACTGTTCTCCAAATTCCAGTTTAAAGCGGAAACTACCTCTCACGGCACCTCCAAGTAAACTGAATTCCCCTGCCATATAACCGCGAATCCACACCGGATTAGGCAATTTGGCCTGTAATAAAACGGCTCCTCCACCTTTTATGATGGATATTTTCTTTCGTATAAAAAACAATTTTATATTGATTCCAAGTTCTCCCTGAAGATATGCATACGACTGACCATTAGCATACCAACCGTTTATACCAATTTGTCCCGAACCTTTACATTGCGCTTCTCCATAATCTTTAACCATAATATCAAACCCGAATCCGGCTTGAAAATTAGCGTAAAACATTAAAAAACTTAAGTTTCCGGTTTTGATACTAAAATCAGAACCAAATGCAAATCCTTTTCCTGAGGCTATACTGTTTTCGTCCCGCATATAATCCAATTTGGAGAGGTCTACTCTTAAAAGCTGAGCAACAATTGCTGGTGGGGGTGGACTGGCGGGGATATCATCTCCAAGCATAAAATAACCTCCAGCTTCGACTTCTACAGGTCCAATGGTCATTTTTAGCCCTAATCTATCTTGAGGAGTTCCCATAAGAACATACCACTTGTCTGGGGCAAAATGTAGTACTGCCCATCCGGCTCTATTTTTAGATGCTCTTCCCTTTATGATGCCACCGGAAACATCTACATAGAGATCAAATGTTCCGTGTAGAGTTTTAGTGGTAAAATCATATTCGATTGCAGCATATGCATTAAGTCCTGCTTGACCAGATACCCGGTCTGGATAGACTTCTTTTGATGCTTCAATTAAATTACTTTCTTTTAATTTGTCTAAAGTTTCCTTAGGATAAGTACCTTCTTTTAAACTTACTTCTCGAAGATTTTGTTTCAAAGAACTTAAAGGAGTTTTGAATCCGAATTCCTGCATGACATGGCCTTCACCGTAAATACTGATTCTATTTATACCTCCATGATTGTTAAATGCAATTTCAAAACCTGCACCTCCCCAAAAAGCATTTGGACGTGCTGCATTGGCGAAATGAATCATAGCTTTTATTCCTAAGGAAGATGCCTCATCTGGAACATATTGAACTCCAGATGCTGTGAAGGTAGAGCTAAAACCTTCTTTTTTCATATTATAATACGCACCTCCACCAAAACCTTTAATGACAAATGCACTGCAAGGAATATTTAAACCATCAACCATGGCATCTACATACCAATACCTAAAAGTTGACATTTTGCCAAAAATAGCATTAGCTTCTACAATTATCCCACCTTTGAATTCTGCTTTTAAATTTCCTTTAAAGCCCTTACCATAAACAGGATCATTATCCATTATGGTAATGCTTCCTTCAAATTTTGCTCCTCCAATATCTGCCGCAAGATCTATTCTTTGAAATTTTACATAATCAAACTTCCATTTTTTGATCCCACTTTTTTCGTTGAATCTTCCAACTAGATCAAATTTGGTTCTTCCGTTAAATTGACCTTCCATCAAATTAATAGATAAATCAACTCTTAATGCTGCCGAATTATCATCTGCAATTAATGCAATTTCATGTATAGTGATAGGGAAATTTGCAACTTTTGACGATTTAGGATCTTCATCAAAATTGTTTTTATAACCAAAATAATCCGCTTTAATAATTGGAGTTACAGTTTGTAGTTGTAAATTTTGAAATATGACTCCATCAAAAAATACAATTTTTTTTGTATCATCAGTCTCCGTTTTTGACGTTTCTTTAGGATCGTTCGTGACGTTTTTCATGTCATAAAGCGGACCTGAACTTGCACCATTTTCATACATGTAGGTGGTTACCGGAGCTCTGGGGTCTTTTTCTTTACTTTGTTCAACTTCACTAGGCTCTGAAAGACCTACGGCAATTGTAATATTTCCATTTAATAATGCTTTAGGTAAAAAATTTCCGTCTTTTACCTTTAACTCAACATAGGAACCTTTTTCTATATTTGCAGTTGCTTTAAAAATTTGAAAACAGAGCTTTTTATTTACATCAGCTCTTAATAGATATTCATGATCTATCGGGTTAATACTAGCATTGTAAGCCAGCGCAATATTAGCTCCAGCTGCGCATTTTTTTTCAGGATCAGAGATTGGCAGTACAATAGATCCGCCAAACCCACCAGAAACCAATGTGTTTGCTTTAAAACCTAAATTAATACTATTAACAGAGAAAGCCCATCCGCTAGCAGAACCCTCTTTAAGATCTAAGATATTAGTTCCTGTAAAAGTACCAGAAACTCCCATTCCGTCAATTAGTAAATCTTTGGCCGAAAAAGAGATTCTTTTACTACTTCCCGCTATTTGAAATTCTTCAGGTAAAGTTATATCTACAGTATTTGCATACAAACCTCTCCATAATTGTTCGTTGCCCGGAACCAAATAATCAGTTTGATAATTTGAAGGCCAATTTATTTTATCAGGATTTCGAATATCACTTAAATCTATTTTAGCATTCTTAATTTCGAAGATTAATCCGTTAAATGTGCTGATCTGAAATTTGGGCAAGGAAAGTTCTATAAGAATGTCATTCCAGTTAGAAGCGCTGGTTTGAAAAGAGCCTATTACAGATTTATCAGGGATTACATTATTATCTACATCTACGGGTTTTATGATTTTTTGCGAAAATTGGACATCTGCCGCTAATCCAAGTTCCTTAAATCCACTACAATCAATTTTTACGTAAGTTTTGTTTTCGATATTACCAGTGGCCATATCCATTCCACCTTTTAAAACCAATAAAGCTTGATTTCCTAATATTTTAATTGGAACATCACCTAATAAAACTAAATTGGTATCACCAATTAAGCCACCTTTATGCGAAAGTTTAATATTATTTGCACCAAAAAAGAGTTGTTCTTGCTTTCCTGCAGCATTTATTTGAGGCAAAATAATTCTAACAAAGGCCGTTAGTTCAGTATATTCAGGAGTAAACTTTGCATTACTGATACCCAACATGTATTGTATACCGTTAATAGTTTTTTTAACTCCAATAGGAAGGCTTGCAAGATTTTTAGGCTCTAAGAAGTCTATAATATTGTTATTAAGGTCAATTTCCTTAAAAAGCTCAATTGCTTTGTTTAGGTTTTTGTTTGTTGGATCTGCAACAGGAAAGTTTTTCTTAATATAAGCTTCCGTAAATTGATATTCTTCATTTTTAGAATAATGAGAGAAATTACTGGATTTCTTTTGAGAACTTAATGTTATAGGATTGTTTGTCTTAACATCACTAATGGTATCCGTATAAGTATTAGAAAAACTATTAAAACTGATAAGGAATAAAACTAAACTGAATATGAAAGAGAGAAACTTTATAGTATTTTTTTTCAATTTTTTAGTAGGTTTGGTTTGATATTATTTTGATATACATATGAATTCGCAGGGTTAAAATAAGATATTTGGGGGCGCAAATATATATAAATTTTAACAAGAAAAGAATTATTTTCAAAATGTTATAATAATTCTTTCAGAATAGCGTTTTTTGATTTTTTGCCAAACTTAAACATTCTGATATTTTATTCTTTACGGGTTTCCTTATTTGCCAAAAAAAAAGCTCCAGATTTCTTTGAAGCTTAATTTATTAATTTAAAAGTAAGATTACTCTTCTTTGATAGTATAATAAACATTCATTCAAAAATTAAAAAGAAACTGAGTTCAATTCTATCATTACATTTATTAAAAATAGCTACGAATGTTGGTATTGCAGCTGTCAGATGCAGTTCCTATAAAAATCGCAATTCCGTAAATAAAAATTAAAATTTAGTTTAAACTTAAAAATGTTAAAAAGAAAACTATTTTTCAAAAAAATAGCCTTCTAAATTTGATTCTTAGAAGGCTTTTTTAAGTTTATAATTTATATGTTTTTAGCTGATAACGCTAAGAACTACAAATAAAATCACCAAAACGATAACTGCGTATCTTGTATATTTTGATGTTTGCATAGAAGTATATTTTAAAATAATTATTTGCTGAGATTAACAAATATAACAGTTTATTTTAATTAGCCTATATTCTTTTAAATGAATATCTGAGTCTATGATTTGCTTTATTAAGATGATAAAAAAAGAGTAGAAATGATGCCACAAAAAAAGCCCTGAAAAATTTCAGGACTTTTTGATATTTATAAAAAAGAGAATATTATGCTTCTTGCATAGTATGGTAAACGTTCATAACGTCATCATCTTCTTCAATTTTTTCGATTAGTTTTTCAACGTCAGCGATTTGAGCTTCAGTAAGTTCTTTTGTGATTTGCGGAATACGCTCAAAACCAGAAGATAAAATCTCAAGACCTCTGTTTTCCAGTTCTTTTTGCAAAGCACCAAAACTTCCAAAAGGAGCATAGATTAAGATTCCGTCTTCGTCTTCAAAAACTTCTTCAGCACCAAAATCAATTAGTTCAAGTTCTAATTCTTCAGGATCAAGATCACCTTTTGCAATTCTGAAATTACAAGTATGGTCAAACATAAACTCAACAGAACCCTGAGTTCCCATTGTACCGTTACATTTATTAAAGTAGCTGCGAATGTTTGCTACGGTTCTATTGTTGTTGTCAGAGGCAGTTTCAATCAAAATCGCAATTCCGTGAGGAGCATATCCTTCAAACAAAATCTCTTTATAGTTGGCAGTATCTTTATTACTTGCATTTTTTATCGCGCGCTCTACATTGTCCTTAGGCATGTTAGCGGCTTTTGCATTTTGTATTACAGCTCTTAATCTAGAATTGGCGTCAGGGTTAGGACCGCCTTCTTTAACAGCCATAACGATGTCTTTACCAATTCTGGTAAATGTTTTGGCCATTGCTGACCAACGTTTCATTTTTCTTCCTTTTCTAAATTCGAACGCTCTTCCCATTTCTAATTTTTAGTTTTGAGATGCAAAAATACGGTTATTCCTTTTTTTAGCAAAATCAATTGTATTCTTTTTTAAATTATGTTTTGTGAATAATTTAACCGCTAAGATCGCTAAGATTTACGCTAAGTTCGCAAAGGTTTTAAAGATTAATTCTTAGATAAGGTCAACAAGTTTTATCCATAATATCATTTTCAAAGTAGAAGACTTTGAAAATGTGATAAAATCTAAAATCTAAAATCTAAAATCTAAAATCTAAAATCTATTTCGCTCCATTAAACTCATTAATAACATTCACCGCTTCATTCAGGTACGGATTTGTTTTTAGATTATTAATCTGGTATTGATTGATGGTTTTGTCATTGGGATAAGCACCTAACAAAAACTGATTTACGGTTGAATTATAAACATCTAACGGATTATTCTCGTCATTAAATGTATTGATCTCTTTCCAGAGTGAGTTAACGATTTTTTTCTGATTAAAAACAGCATCCAAAGTCATCGGAATCTCTGCTTTTGGTGTATTAACAAGCTGATCAATTTTCAGATTTATCTTTTTAATATTATTAAAGAAGTAATTATCAGCCAATCTTGTAGTACTGTTTTTTGCCAGTTTATCAATAAGTGATCGTTTGACATAAGGTTTAAATTTTAGCAAAGCCTGAATGCTGTCATTTTTGATAGCGGTCGGGAAATCACTTTCTTTTTGGTAAACACCTTCATAAAATTCAGGAAGAACGACATCGGGTTTTACGCCAATATACTGATGGCTTTTGCCTGTCACTCTGTAAAATTTGTTAATCGTTATTTTCAAAAAGTCAGTGTTTTTAGTTTCGTCAAGCGAAAGTATGGTTTGCATAGTAGCTTTTCCAAGCGTATTACTGCCCAGTAATAATGCGCGATTATAATCTTGTAAAATCGAAGAGAAGAATTCACTTGCCGAAGCGGTATTACTGTTGACCAAAATCACAATTGGTCCTTTATAAATCAAACCTTTGTAAGGATCATTAATGACTGATTTTCCTTCTCTATTGTCAACTACAATAGAAAGCGGACCGTAATCGATAAACATTCCGGCCAGTTTTATAGCTTCTTCCATAGATCCGCCCCCGTTATCAATTAAATCAATTACAAGACCTTTTATGTTGTCTCTTTCCAGTTTTATGACTTCTCGTGCTACATCATCGGCACAACCTTTTCGGCTATTACCATCTAAATCAGCGTAGAAACTTGGAATTTTGATGTATCCAATTTTACTGTCTTTACCAATTATAAAACTAAAAACCGAATTATCTTCATCTTTCATCACCTGCTTCTCG
>Ga0247817_10000255_pt1 | contig 32974 bp, 35 predicted proteins | sample UWRJL212509R1_FD_178010 | JGI IMG/M metagenome (GOLD analysis project Ga0247817, IMG submission 178010) | Plant litter microbial communities from Arlington Agricultural Research Station in Wisconsin, United States - UWRJ-L212-509R-1 | ecosystem: Environmental > Terrestrial > Plant litter >...
TCGCAGCACGAGGCCGGTGACGGCGTCGGCAGACCGACCGTCGAGCGTCACCGAGACCTCGCTCTCGGTACTCGTGACCCTGCGCAGGAGCGCGGCGGTCGGCCCCGGCATCCCGAAGCCCGCGCCTGTCGACCCGAGCAGGATGCCGTCGGGCGTCGCCGAGGCGAAGCCGGCGAAGCCGCGCACGGTGAGGAAGTCGCTCGCGACGGGAACCCCGTCGGAGCCCCAGGAGCCGCTCAGCGGAACCGGCGGATCGAGCCGGCCCAAGCCGGGGTTGACGACCGGCCAGCCGTCTTCCCAGACGACTCGCGCGAGGTGAGTCTCGCGGCCGAGCACGTGGTGACCGTCGATCGGGCGCACAGCGAGCATGGCCATCCACCACTCGTCGTCGTCGCCCTCGAACAACTCGGCGTGGCCGACGAATTGCACGTCGACATTGTGCCCGAGGTGACGGTGGGTGAGGATCGGGTTGGTTTTCGCGGGCAGGTACGGCCCGGCGAGGTCACGCGAGCGAGCGATCATGACCGAGTGCTCGAAGGCCGTGCCGCCCTCCGCGGTGAGGAGGTAGAACCAGCCGTCGCGCTCGTAGAGGTGCGGCCCCTCCGCCCAGACTGCCCGGTACATCGTGCGCGTCCAGATGATGGTCTCGGGGCCGACGAGTTCGCCGCGCTCGAGGTCGAGTTCGCGCATCCAGACTTCCGTCTCGCCGTCGAACCGCTGCGGCTCGACCTCACGGCAGCCGATCCACCAGGCTCGCCCCTCGTGAAAGAACAGCGACGGGTCGATGCCGCGAGCATCCGAAAGGATGACGGGAGCCGACCACGGCCCCGCGGGGTCGGTCGCCGTGACGTAGAAGTTCCTCGCCTCGTCGCCCATGTGGGTGCACACGAGATAGAAGACGCCCTCGTGGTGCCGCAGCGTCGGTGCGAACATGCCGCCAGAGTCGGCGACGGCGCTGTAGTCGAACTGCCCGGGATCGTGCACGGCGTGCCCGACGAGCGTCCACGTCTTCAGGTCGGTACTCGCATGGATCGGGATGCCCGGCAGGTACTCGAACGTCGAATTGACGAGGTAATAGGTGCCGTCGACGCGGCACACGCTCGGGTCGGGATACATGCCGCGCAGAATCGGGTTGACGATCATGCGACTCCCGCACGCCGATCGATCACTGCCCTGCCGATGCGCTCGTCACTCGACGAGAGTATGTGGTTGGGCCCCGCGAGGTCGAGGGTGAGCACCGACTCCTTCGACTCGCAGGAGGGGCCGACCCAGAGCTCGAACTCGCCGGTCTCCACGACCCTGTCTCCCGATCGACCGGTGAACGCGAGCAGTGACGACGGCACCTCGAAGCGCACTGTCGCCTCCTCGCCTGCTGCGAGATCGACGCGCTGGTAGGCGAGCAGTTGCGCGACCGGCCGGGTCACACTCGCGTAGACGTCGCGGGCGTAGAGCTGCACGACATCCACTCCCGCTCGCTCACCCGTGTTGCGCACCCGCACGCTCGCGCGGATCGGCTGGCCCGCGCGCGGCGCACCCTCGACCGCGAGGTCATCGTGCGTGAACGTCGTGTAGCTGAGCCCATGGCCGAACGGCAGGGTCGGGGTGCTGTCGGCGCTCGTGATCTCCGACGGTCCGCCAAGTCGCGGGTGCTGGTAGGAGTAGGGCTGCGCACCGGCCGAGCGCGGGAGCGACACCGGCAGTCGACCCGACGGCGTTGCGGCACCCGAGATGATCGCGGCGAGCGCTGTCGCGCCCTCCTCGCCAGGAAAGAACGTCTGGAGCACCGCGGCCGGGGCTGCGGGGGCGGACACCGCCCAGTCCAGCGCGTAGGGGCGACCGGAGACGACGACGAGCACGACCGGGGTGCCCGTTGCGACGACCGCCTCGACGAGTTCACGCTGCACGCCGGGTAGGTCGAGCGACTCGACGTCGTTGCCCTCGCCGACCGTGCCGCGGCCGAAGAGGCCCGCGCGGTCGCCGACGACGACAACCGCGAGTTCGGCGCTCTCGGCGGCGGAGACTGCGGCGGCGATTCCCGACCGGTCCAGACCCTCGACGTCGACTCCCCGCTCGTGGCTGAACTCCGCCGCCGGGAACTCCGCGAGCAGTGCTTCGAGCACCGTCGGGATCTCGAAGCCGAAGGGAACCCCGGGGTGCGAGGCGAGCACGTGGTTCGCGAAGGAGTAGCAGCCCATGAGCGCCTCGGTCGAGTCCGCGTTGGGGCCGACCACCGCGATGCGACCGACCTCGGTCGCCAACGGGAGCACACCGTCGTTGGTGAGCAACACGATCGATTCGGTGGCGAGGCGGCGCGCGACATCCCGGTGCGCAGGAGTGTCGAGGTCGATCTCGGTGGGCGGCGAGTCGAAGGTCTCGTCGAGAAGCCCCAGCTCCTCCTTCTGGCTCAGCACGCGCAGAACCGCACGATCGATGAGCTCAATCTCGGTCGCGCCGGATGCCAGGCGCTCGGCGAGCGGCTCGGTGAAGGTGTCGCCCGTCGGCAGTTCGACATCGACGCCGGCGCGCAGTGCCAGGTCGGCGGCTTCGCCGCGGTCGGCCGCGACGTGGTGCATGTTGTGCAGAAACTCGACGGCGAAGTAGTCGGACACGACGACTCCGTCGAAGCCCCAGCGATCCCGCAGGATCTCGGTGAGGTACCGCTGTGTGGCGGCCACGGGCTCGCCGTCGATCTCGGCGTACGAGTTCATGACCGAGCGCGCGCCGCCGTCACGGATCGCCATCTCGAACGGCGGGAGAAAGACGTCGTTGATCTCCCGCTGCCCCGCGTGCACCGGCGCATGGTTGCGTCCCGCCTGCGAGGCCGAGTAACCGACGAAGTGCTTGAGTGTCGCGTGCACCCCGGCCTCCTGAAGGCCGCGAACGTAGGCGGTGCCGATCGTGCCGACGACGTAGGGGTCTTCTGAGATGCACTCGTCGACACGACCCCAGCGTGCGTCGCGCACGACATCGAGCACGGGTGCGAGTCCCTGGTGAATACCGAGCGCGCGCATCGACTCACCGATGAGCACCCCCATCTCCTGCACGAGCTCGGGGTCGAACGCTGCACCCCAGGCGAGCGGCGTCGGAAATGTCGCAGCCTTCCACGCCGCGAGCCCGGTGAGGCATTCTTCGTGCACGATCGCCGGGATACCGAGGCGTGAAAGCTTCATGAGGCGGCGCTGTTCGGCCCAGAGCCATCCAGCCCTCTCGACCGGGTCGACCGGCCTCGTGCCGTAGACCCGCGTGAGGTGGCCGAGGCCGTGCTCGGTCGCTGTCTCATAGCGATTGGATGCCGCGCGCTCACCCGCCATGGGTGCGACGACCTCGTTGCCCTGGTCGACCCAGAAGCCGACAAGCTGCGCGAGCTTCTCGTCGATCGTCATCTGGTCGAGGAGGACCTGCACGCGTTGCGAGACAGGTGGAAGTGTGACGTGGTTCACGATGTCTTTCTGTGGAGGAGAGGACGGCGATTGCCCGCCGATCTCGTAGAGCCCGGTCATCCCTTGACCGCTCCGGTGAGCCCGCCGACGATGCGGCGTTCGAACAGGCTGAAGAACACGAGCGCGGGGATCATTGACAGCGACGTGAACGCGAGCACCTTCGCGGTGTCGACCGAGTACTGCGACGCGAACGCCTGCACGCCGAGCGGCAGGGTGTACGAAGCCTCCCCGTTGAGAATGAAGAGCGGGAGGATGTAGCTGTTCCAGCTGGAGACGAAGGCGAGGATCCCCACCGTCACGACGCCGGCCTTGGAGAGCGGGACCACCATGCGCCAGAAGAAGCCGATGCGGCTGCATCCATCGATCTCGGCTGCCTCCTGCAGCTCTTTCGGAATCGCCTGGAGGAACGGCACGAGGATGATGATCGTCACCGGCAGGGCGAACGCGATCTGGGGCACGATGACCCCCGCGAGCGAGTTCATGAGCCCCAGGTTCTTGACCAGGATGTAGAGCGGAGTGATCGCGACGGTCATCGGAAACATGAGCCCGGCAGAGAACAACGCGTACATCGCGCCGCGGCCACGGAAGTCGTAGCGCGCGATCACGAAGCTCGCCATGAGACCGAACGCGACGACGAAGAACGTCGTGACGAGCGCGGTGATCGCCGAGTTGGCGACCTGCCGCCAGAACACTGGACTCGACAGCACTTCGAGGTAGTTGCTGAACTGCCACGCTATGGGGAACCCCGCGGGATCGACGGTGATCTCCGAGTTGCTGCGGAATCCGCCGATGATGATGTACGCGACAGGCACGAGCATGAGCGTGACGAGCAGGATCGCGACGAAGTACACCGCGGGAGTCGACAGCGAGATCTTCCGTTTGCGCGGGGGCGCCTCGAAGCGGGTGCCCACGGGTGTTGTCAGGGTTGTCATTTCTTCTTCTTCTTTGTCCCGGTCATGGCGCCTTCGGTGTCCCGGCGGAGGAGGAAGCGCTGGTAGAGCAGCGCGATCGCGAGAGAGATGATGAACATCACGACGGCGACCGCGTTGCCGTAGCCGTAGCTACCCGCGTTGCGCCCGTTCGCGACCATGTAGGTCGCCATGGTCGAGGTACCGGCGGTCGACGAGATGTACTGGCCCCAGATGATGTAGACGAGATCGAACAACTGGAACGACCCGATGATCGACAGGAAGGCCCAGATCTTCACGGTCGGGCCGAGCAGCGGCAGCACGATCGTGCGCTGCACCTGCCAGTACGACGCGCCGTCGATCGACGCGGCCTCCGAGAGCTCCTCGGGAATACCCTGCAGGCCAGCGAGGAAGAGGATGACGGCGAAGCCGATGTACTTCCACGTGATGATCAGCATGAGCGACCAGATCGCGATGTTGGGGTCGGAGAGCCAGTCCTGCTGCAGGTCGCCGAGGCCCACCTTCTCGAGCAGTCCGTTGGCGGCGCCGTTGGACTGCAGCATGAGGCTCCAGCCGAGGCCCACCACGACCTCGGAGATCACGTAGGGCACGAAGATGAGCACGCGGATCACCGACTGCCCGCGCATCTTGCGGTTGAGCAGAAGCGCAAGCCCGAGGGCGATCGGCCCCTGGATGACGAGGGACAGCACGGCGATGATCAGGTTGTGCCGGAGCGCCTCGATGAAGGCTTCGTCCTGCAGGATCGTTATGTAGTTGCGCAGCCCGACGAAGTCCGTTGCCGGTCCGTAGCCTGCCCAGCTGAAGAAGCCGTAGTAGGCCGCGAGTGCGACCGGGAAGATCACGAACGTCACGAAGACGATGAGTGCTGGTCCCGCGAGCGCGAGGATCTCGAGCCGCATGCGCCACCGACTGCCGAGAGGCTTCCGACGGCGAACCGGGGGCGTCGCTGCTGCAACGCCCCCGGCTGCCTCGAGATCCACTCGCGAGTCCTCCGCGATGCGCGGGGTCTCACTGAGGGATGTCATGTGTTTCTGAACCGCCTAGGACTTCTTGGCCGCGTCGTTGACTGCCTTGACGATCGATGCCGCGTCGCCCTGGCCCGCCATGAGGTCGACGACCGCGACGTTGAGAGCGTTACCGACGTTCTGTCCGAACAGGGTGTCGAGCCAGACCGTCACGTACGGGGCCTCGTTGTAGGAGTCGAGCAGGAGCTTGAGTGCGGGGTCGGTGATGGCACCCTGCGCCTCCTGGCTTGCGGGGATCGTCTGGAACGCCGTCGCGTAGCCCTCCTGCTGCTCTTTCTCAGCGATGAAGTTGAGGAAGTCCGGGCACGCATCGGGTGCATCCACGAAGCAGGAGAAGCCGTCGACGCCGCCCATCATCGCGCCTTCGCCGCCAGCACCGCCGGCAACGTCAGGGAACGGGAACCAGCCGAGGTCGGCGAGCGGCTTTCCGTCGGGCGTGAGCGAGGCGATGACTCCCGGGTCCCACGCGCCCATGAGTTCCATGGCCGCCTGGTGGTTGGCAAGGAGGCCGGCGGATGAACCGGCGCCCTGCTGTGCCGCGGTGGTCAGGAACCCGTTGTTGAACGGCTCCGTCTCGACGAAGTCGGCGAGCTGGTCACCGGCAGCTTCGAAGCACGGGTCGTCGAAGGTGCGCTCCGTCGCCGCAGTGTTGATGACGTCCTGCGAGCAGGCGCGGAGAGCGAAGTTGTAGTACCAGTGCGCTGCCGGCCAGGCATCCTTCGCCCCGAGCGCGATCGGCTCGATACCGGCGGCCTTGAGCTTGTCGTTCACGGCGACGAGCTCGTCGATCGTGGTCGGGGTCTCGGTGATGCCCGCCTCTTCGAACAGGTCGGTGCTGTAGTAGATGCCTTCTGGCAGCACGGATGTCGGCATGCCGTAGTTCTTGCCGTCGATCTTGAACGCGTCGAGCACGCCGCCGAGGGCAGACTTCGTGTCGTCGGTGATCTTGCCGGTGATGTCCATGACCTGTCCGGCCTTGACGACGTCGGCAAGCTTTCCGCCGCCTCGCGCCATGAAGATGTCGGGAGCGTCACCCGAGTTGAGGGCGGTCTGGAGCTTGCCGTCCATTTCCTCGTTCTGGATGGACTGGATCTCGATCTTGACGCCGGGGTTGGCCTTCTCGAATGCGGCAGCCGTGTCTTCCCAATAGGCCTTGCCATCGCCCGTTGTCGAGTTGTGCCAGAAGGTGAGTACGACGTTGCCGTCGGCGTCAGTGTTGCCGCCTCCGGCGCTACACCCGCTGAGGGCGAGCGCGCCGACGGCGATGGCCGCCGCAGCCGTGAGTAGTTTCCTGGATTTCATGTGATTCCACCTGTTCTCTTCGTTGAGTACGTGTCCGGCTGCGGCGCTGTCGGGATGCGGCTCGCATCCTTGGGCAGAAGACTGCGAGAGCCTTCGGGGCTGTGCGGATTTGCACCAGCGTTACACCGGCGCAGGGGAGTGTCAAACGTTTTCGAAAACGGTTTCGACGGAGTAGTGTTTGCGATCATGGCGAAGCGGACGACGATCCACGACGTGGCTGCGGCCGCGGGCGTCTCCGTGGCGACCGTGTCGAAAGCCGTCAACGGCCGCTACGGAATCGCGCCGGAAACCGTGAGCCGGGTGCTCAGGGTCGTCGAGGAACTCGGCTACGAGTCGAGCCTCGTCGCGAGCAGCATGCGCTCGCGAAAGACCGGAGTCATCGGGGTGCTCATCGCAGATTTTGAGCCGTTCAGCGCCGAGATTCTCAAAGGTGTCGGGGCCGAACTGCGCGACTCGCACTTCGACGTCATGGCCTACGCGGGGTCACGCCAGGTCGAGGGTCCGGGCTGGGAGGCGAGGTCGCTCCAGCGCCTCAGCGGAACACTCATCGACGGCGCGATCATCGTGACACCGACGGTCGTGCGCGCGTCGGCTGACATCCCCATCGTCGCAATCGACCCGCACACCGGGCGTGCGGATCTGCCCTCGGTGGAATCCGACAGCTTCACCGGCGCTCGGCAGGCGACCCAGCACCTGATCGACCTCGGCCACACCCGTATCGGCTTCATCGGTGGGCGTGCCGACCTGCGTTCGGCAGCGCTCCGGGATGCCGGCTACCGCCGCGCCCTCGCCGATGCCGGTATCGCGTACGACGCATCGCTCGTGCGCGAGGGCCAATACCTGCGCCAGGCCTCCCGGGAGCAGGCGCTCTCCCTGCTCCGCCCCGATACCCGCCCGACCGCCGTCTTCGCGGCCAACGACCTCTCCGGAATCGCAACACTCGAGGTCGCCGCCGAACTCGGGCTCGACGTGCCGGGCGATCTCTCGATCGTAGGCTTCGACGACATTCCCGAGGCCTCCCAGATCGCGACGCCCCTCACGACGATCCGCCAGCCGATGCAGACCCTCGGAGCCACCGCCGCGCGCATGGTCGTCGCCCTCATGGGCGGTGAGACCGTCGACCCGGTGCACGTGCTGCTGCCGACGCGGCTCGTCACGCGGGCGACGACCGGGATACCGCGATCCCGCTGACGTATCGTGAAGGCATGGTGCACATCGCCGACGAAGAAGACCCCTACGGCCTGCCCGGATTCCCGGGTGAGGAGACCCTCGTCGAGTGGGTCGACCACTCGGAGATCCAGTTGCGCAACATCCGGGTCTTCACGCGCGGATCGCTGACCGTGACGCTCATCCAGCATCCCGGGCTGTGGGACCTCATCTTCAGCGACGGCGCGGGGAACGTCGAGTTCGACATCCCCCAGACCGAGGAAATCGCTGCGGCGATGCACGCACGTGCAGCGCGAGCTGACGAGCTCTCCTAAGCCGCCGCGCGGGTGCTCTCGAGCATGGCGCTCACGACGTCCGCGTACCCGGTGATCATCCGGTCGCGTCCGAGGCGGCCGCGTGCGGCGAGGCTCAGGTCGCGGAGCCCCGGGCGCTCGGCCAGCACAGCGCTCCAGGTCGCGGCGATCTCGACCGCGTCGTGGCTCGTCACGAACCCGATGCCCTCGACGCTGCGCGCAGAGTCCCCCACATCCGTCGTCACGGGGGTCGCACCCGAGGCAGCCCCCTCGAGCAGGCACAGGGGGGATGCCTCACCGAAAGCACTCGTGAGTGCGACGATGTCGGCCACCCGGTAGACCGCGGGCATGTCATCGCGGATGCCGAGAGCGTGCAGGTTGACGGAACCGGTCACGCCCGAGGCATCCACCAGTTCACGGAACGCCGTGTTCTCGAGCGTCATGCCAGCGCCGCACACCACGAAGTGCGTGTCGGGGCGCTGCGTCGCGAACGCAGCTGCGGCACGCAGGAACAGCCCCGGATCCTTCATCGCATCGAATCGCGCCGCGAAGACGACGACCGGCGCAGTGGCGGGGATACCCAAGCTCTGCCGTGTCGCGGCCTGTTCGGCGACAGGTGCCGGGCGAAAGCGGTCGGTGTCGATGCCATTGCCGATCACGAAACGTTCGGTCGATGGCGAGAGGAACGACTCGTAGGCGCCGCTCGTCGACTCCGCGCACGAGATGACCGCGGAGAGCAGGCCCGTCGACGATGCCTCGCCGAGCCAGGCGAGCGCGGGCCCGGAGTGATCAGGGTCGGAGCGGTGCAGGCACGCGGCAACGGGAATCTCGGGCATCATCCCTCGATCGCGCAGCGCGAGCAGCAGGCCGAGCGGCTGCTCCTTGAGCGACAGGATGACATCCGCGTTGCGCACCGCTTTGGCCGCAAGGAGAAGCTCGCGATCAGTGAAGCTGGATGGCTCGAATGCGGCAGCCCCCGCGACCCGGCCCAGGGTTGCCACCTCGACGCCCGCGCCCTTGAGGCGCAGGTAGCGGGGATCCCGGTGCAGGTGCTGCACGGATGACTCGCGGCGTGCGGCCGACGCGATGGAGAGCACGCTGTGCTGCTGGGCTCCGCCAGCGTGGAGTCCGGCGACCACGTCGGTGTGCAGAATGCGCGCCCCGCCCGCGAAAAAGCCTTCGTACAGCGACAGCACTCGAATGGGACGGTTCATCGCGACGCCTTTCAACAGGTGAGCAGGACCGCGGCGACTCTGCCGTTCGGACAAGCCTGCGAGGTCGGCGCCCCGAAGTCGATTAACCCGTGGTGTGCATCGGGTGAACGGCCGTCTCGCTCATTGAGCAGTCGGGGCGTTGGCTCATGCGCGGTCGTGGAGGGTGATCTGGTAACCGTCGGGGTCGGCGAAGGTGAAAGTGCGACCGAAGGGTCCGTCGATGGGCGCGGACGTGATCGTGACACCGTCGGCGACGAGGGTGTCGTGCACCTCCTGGGCTTCGGGCGCGTGGAGCCAGATTCCGACGCCGAGGCCGAGCTGGGACACCGAGTCGAGGTCGACCCCGGGAGCCGCGTCACGAACCGCGAAGGATGCCGGCTTGGTGTCGTAGACGACGGCGTGGGGCGGGCCGGGCTGGCGCGTGAGGCCGAGGTACTTCTCGTAGAAGGCTGCCGAGGCCGCCAGGTCGCGAACCTGTAGTGAGATGAATCCGGGGCCGGATACTGCGGTCATGATGCGCTCCTTGTACTCGATTGGATGTCAGTTGGCTGACATAGGGAAGTCTATGTCAGAATACTGACATGAGTCAAACGCCGCGGCAGATCGACCTGGACACCTCACTGGGCTACCTCCTGAAGCAGGCCTCGAGCGCGCTCCACAATTCGATGGAAGACGTGCTGCGCCCGCTCGGCATGAACATCACGCACTACTCCTGCCTTGAGCTGCTCGCGCAGCGGCCCGGGCTCTCCAACTCCGAACTCGCCCGCGGAACCTTCGTCACCCGCCAATCGATGAACGTGCTCCTCCACTCGCTCGAGCGCGACGGCATCGTCAGCCGTCCCTCCCGCCCGGAATCCGGTCGCGCACTGCCCACCGAACTCACCGCGAAGGGTCGCTCGCAGTTGACCGCCGCGAGTGCCGCAGTGCGGGGCGTCGAAGACCGCATGAAGTCCGACCTCAGCGACGCCGAGAAGCTCGCCTTCGGCGACATGCTCGCGCGGTGCGTGTCGTCGCTGCGCGCGGACGGCGCAGCCTAGGAACCAGCCGCAATCACTGCCGCGTACGCTCCCTTGAGCGCGTCGGCGATCTTCTCCGGGTCTTCGAGGTACCCATCGATCATGGCGCCATCACGCAGCATCATCAGCTGACCGCCGGTCGTCGCTGCATCCAGCGCGCCGGTTTCAGCTGCCAGCGTGACGAATAGATCCCGCATCCACTGACGGTGGTCTTCGACCACGACCCTGATCGGGTCTTCTGTGTCCGGCGTCTCCGCTGCCGCGTTGATGAAGGGGCATCCGCGAAAGCCGGGCATGCAGCTCGCCTCGCCGATCATCCCCGCGATCGACAGCAGCGCCTCGAGACCGTGCTGCCCGTGGGTCACATGAGCGATGGCCTCTTTCTCCCGCGAGGCCTGGGCGGAGAGGTACGCCACCACGAGGTCGGACTTGGTGCTGAAGTGCCGGTAGAAGGTGACGCGCGTGGTGCCCACCTGCTCGATGATGCGGTCTGCGCTCGTGCCGCGGATGCCCTTTGCGTAGAACATGTCGGTCGCGGCGTCGAGGATGCGACCGCGCGTAACTGCAGCTCCCGGGCGCCGCACGGGTTCGGTCAGCGATGACGAGGCAAGGCTCACGATCTTTTCCTTCCGGCTCCGGGCTGGGCTTGCGCTAAGCCCACGTCCACTCTAGAGTCTCCCATGTAGACGTAGTACTCACCCTACATCGAACCACTCCAGAAACGGAACACAATGTCCACCATCGACCAGGGCTCAGCCACCATCGCGTCAGCCCTCCGCAAGCTCTATTTCGCCCGCTTCGGGTTCGCCATCCTCTGGGCGGTGGTGTTCGCCGTGACCGCGACCACGCTCAATCCGTTGAGCATCGGCCTCCTCGTGCTCTATCCGGTGGTCGACCTCGTTGCCGCGGTCATCGACTACCGGGCGTCGCGGGCAATCAAGCCCACTCCCGTGCTGTACATCAACATGGCGCTCAGCCTTCTCACCGCTGTCGGCCTCGCTATCGCCGCGACGTCGGGCGCGTCAGCAGTTCTCGCCGTGTGGGGCGCGTGGGCGATCACCGCCGGAGCAGTCCAGCTCATCGTCGCGATCACGCGTCGCCGCCTCGGTGGACAGGTGCCGATGATCCTGAGCGGTGGAATCTCCATTCTCGCCGGCACGGCTTTCGTGCTCATGAGCAGCGGTCCCTCGGCCACCGTCACAGGTGTTGCCGGCTACGCGGTGCTCGGCGGAATCTTCTTCCTTGTATCCGCCCTGCTCCTCGGCCGTACCGCCAAGGGTGGAACCCGATGATCACGACCGAGTACGACGTCGTCATCATCGGGGCGGGACCCGTCGGCGAAAACGTCGCCGACCGCATCGTGCAGGGCGGACTCACCGCAGCGATCGTCGAGTCAGAACTCGTCGGCGGCGAGTGCTCCTATTGGGCCTGCATGCCGACCAAGGCTCTTCTTCGTGACGCTGCAGCACTTCGCGCCGTTCGCCAACTGCCTGGTGCAGCCGCAGCTGTCACCGGCACGCTCGACGTGAGCGCGGTTCTCGCACGCCGCGACAGCTTCGCATCCGACTGGTCGGACGCTGGCCAGGTCGCCTGGCTCGACGACGTCGGCATCACACTCGTGCGTGGTCGCGGTCGACTCAGCGGCCCGCGCGTCGTCACGGTCACCGGCCCGGACGGCACCATCACGACGCTGACAGCGCGTCACGCGGTTGTCGTGTCCACCGGAACCAGCGCGGCACTTGCCCCGATCCCGGGCCTCGCGGATGCCAGCCCATGGACCAGTCGCGAGGCAGTGTCGGCCAAGAGCATTCCGAACCGGCTCGCCATCATCGGTGGCGGAGTCGTCGGAACCGAGATGGCGACGGCGTACACCGCACTCGGCGCGGCCGTCACCCTGATCGCGCGTGATGGGGTGCTACCCAACGTCGAGCCCTACGCGGCCCGACACGTGGTCGCCTCGCTCACCGCGGCTGGAGCCGAGGTACTCCTCGGCGCGAGCCCCACGCGAATCGACCGCGGCTCCGACGGGACAGTGCACATCGCACTCGCCGATGGCCGAACCATCGACTCCGACGAAGTACTCGTTGCCACGGGCCGCACACCGAACACGGGCGACCTGGGGCTCGAGAGTGTTGGGCTCGCTGCATCCAGCTGGCTCACCGTTGACGACACTCTGCGTGTCGTCGACGCCGACGGTGCCGTTTTCGACAACGGCTGGCTCTACGCGGTCGGCGACGTCAACCGCCGTGCGCTGCTTACCCACCAGGGCAAGTACCAGGCGCGCGCCGCGGGCGACGTGATCGTTGCGCGAGCTCGTGACGAGCAGGTCGACGCCGCGCCGTGGGGGCGTCACGCCGCAACCGCCGACGAGCGCGCCGTTCCCCAGGTCATCTTCACCGACCCGGAGATCGCCTCGGTCGGCCACACTGTGGCGAGCGCCACCGCTGCGGGCCTGCACTTCCACGCCGTGGAGTACGACCTGGGTGCGGTCGCCGGTGCTGCCCTGCACGCCGACGGCTACACCGGTCGCGCGAGCATGCTCATCAACGACGACACCAACACCGTCATCGGCTTCACCGCCGTCGGGCCGGACGTCACCGAGCTCGTGCACGCGGCAACCATCGCGATCGTCGGCGAGGTCACCCTCGACCGTCTATGGCACGCGGTTCCCGCCTACCCGACCATGAGCGAGATCTGGCTGCGCCTGCTCGAGACGGCCGGGCGCTAGTCGCCCACCAATTCACAATTCACCAACAAGTAAGGAGTGACCTCATGGCCACCAAGATCACCATCATTATCGACAACCCCGCGGATGTCGCGGCGTTCGACGCGAGCTACGAAACAGTTCGTGCGTCCGCCGCGCAGCTGCCTGGGCTGCAGCGACTCGAGTCAGCCAAGGTCTGGCCGAAGGAAGACGGAACCCCCACCCCCGCCTACCGCACGCTCGACCTCTACTTCGAGTCCTACGAAGCCGCGTCCGCCGCTGTCAACACCCCCGTGGCTGGCGAGTTCTTCCACGCGCTCATCGGCACCGGAGTGACCTTCACGGGTCTGTTCTCGGACATCGAGCAAAACTAGCTCCTCGGCACACGAAGGGCCATCGATGACGTCGGTGGCCCTTCGTGTTTCTCCCCCGACGATAATGGGGAGGTGGAGCCTTGGGAGATGCGCGAGTGGTTCGCCGACTACCTCGAGGCCTGCAATCGGCACGACCTCGAGGCCGTGCGCGCGCTGGTTGATCCGGCCGTACGGCGGGCCCACCTCCCGGGCGGCGTCGATGCGTGGATCGCCGACCTCGCCGGCCTGTTCGAGGCTTTTCCTGACTGGCAGTGGCGTCGCATCCAGCTGCTCGTGGAGGAGGACCGCCTGGCGGTGCACTCGCGGGCGAGCGGCACCCACGCGCGCACCGGCCGTCACGTGAACGTCGCCGAGTTCGGGTTCTTCCGTGTGGTCACGGGGCGGGTTGTTGAGTACTCGGGGACTGCGGAGTATGCGGAGACGGTGAAGTAGGACGCCGGCGCCGTCAGGCCTTGTCCAGTCCGGCGATAAGCAGCTCCACCGCTGCCCGCGACTCCGCGGCCCACGACGGACGGTCGGCTGCAGATCCGATCCCGTGGAGCACAATCATGACAGCGCCAGGAATAACGTCGGGGCGAATAGTTCCGTCAGTGGCCGCTCGCTTCATCACGTCGGCGACGGTGCGCTCGAGTTCGTTCCCGACGGACATGTGGACTGCTGGGTCAACCATTGCTGCGAGAGCCCGCGCGAGGGCAGCGTGCCCGACGAGGTAGTTCACGAAGCCCCGCAGAAAAGCATCGAGGTTTTCGCGCGGCGACAGTGCCGGGTCGCGGGCATGATCGCAGAGCGCGACCATTTCTCCTTCGTAGACCGCTGCGGCCAACGCCTCGCGAGTGGGGAAGTGGCGGTAGAGCGTACCCACGCCGACACCAGCGAGCCCGGCGAAGTCATCGAAACGCAGCTGCTCGTCGCGGTCGAACGCCGATCGCGCGGCCGCCACGATGGCGTCGCGATTGCGCTGGGCATCCGCTCGGAGTGATTTCGGCGCGCTCATGGTCCTCCCATTGACAAATGGAGATCGTCTCCATATTGTTCTAGATGGAGACAATCTCCATCTTACGTCTGGAGTCCGGTGTGCGCATTCTCATGTTCGGTCGCGGAACGATCGCGACAATCTACGGTCACGTGCTGCAGGAGGCGGGCCATGACGTTGAGTTCTACGTTCGCCCCGGCCGCGCCGCAGAGCTTGGCGACACGGTAGAGATCGATCTGCTCGACGCGCGACGCACGCCACTGGGCACGCGCGTGCGCGGGACGTTCCCGATCCGATTGCGCGAGTCAGTCTCTGCCGACGATGGGTTCGATCTCATCGTGCTCAGCGTGGGGCACCATCACCTGTCGGAGGCAGCGGAGTTTCTCGCTCCCCGCCTCGGCGGGGCCACCGTGCTGGTTTTCGGCAACATCTGGGAGGAGCCGCTGGCAGCTGTCGCGCCGCTTCCTGCCGACCGGGTCGTGTTCGGATTCGGAGGCGGTGGCGGCGGCTTCGGCGGCGACGGTGTACTGCATGCCGCTCTGATGCGATCCGTCATCATCGGTATGACCGGGGTGAGACCGAGTCAGCGAGAGCTCGGCCTGCAGGCAGCCTTCCGCCAGGCCGGTCTCGCTACCCGCACCGAGAAGGACATGCGCGGACGGCTCTGGGTACATTTTGTCTCCGACGCAGGCATGCTCTCCCAGGCGATCCGCAGCGGCTCGATGGCGAAGATGATCGGAGATCGGCGTGCCTTTCGAAACGCGTTCCTGACAAGTCGTGAGTTGCTGCCCCTGCTGAAGGCCCGAGGGGTCGACCTTCGCAGACACCGCGTTGCGATTCTCCCGTACCGATTTCCGGGCCTGGTCGCCGCACTGACAGCCCTGGCGACCACCAGGATGCGCATCGCCCAAGTCAGCCTCGCTGCCCACACCGATCCGCGAGCACCCGAAGCACGCGCGGTGCTGGATGACACAGTGCGCGAGGCTCGTCGGCTCGGTGTCCCCGTTCCGCGGCTTGACCTCTAGAGCGGCGTCGGGCTTACAGGAAGTAGTAGAAGAACCCCGCCGCGGCGAGGAGGTACATCGCGCCGCATCCGATGGGAGCGAGATGCAGGAGAAAGTCTTCGGTCATCCAGCGGGGAGTGGCGAATCCTGAACGAGCGAAGGCGAACAGAACTCCTCGCGCCCAGGCCCGACGAATAAGGTAGAAGAACGCGGCGATCAGAGCCGCCCGTACGAATCCTGTCGCGTACGGTCGGTTCCCCGGCCGTCCGAGGTCGGCCACGAACGGGTGGGTTGGCCAGCCGCCCACGAGGACTCTGGACAGCAAAAAACCGGCAGCGGCGAGGGTGACAAGCACCGCGAGCACGACCAGCACTCGGCGCGAGCCAGATTCCACCGGCGTTGCGGTAGCGCGCGACATCCAGCCCCCTCTTGTGCGGCAGCAAACAAAAGCCCCGCAAGTCCTGAGGACTCACGGGGCTTTTCTCAGAGCGGAACCGGTGGGATTTGAACCCTCCCCGACGCCGCGAAATCATGCGGATGTCGGCCCGGATTACAGCAAACAAGCGGCGGATCGATGCGGACCGATCACGTCGACACCCTACCGATCTTCGTCGTTTGTAGGGTTTTTGTAGGGTCGATCAGTTGGTTTCTTGCTCTCCCGGAGCATCTCGAAGGATGTCCGACGTCGAGCGTTGAAGTCAGCGCGGAGGGGCTGCGCCGACTGTGCGGGCGACGTGAGTCAGCGACCGTGCGACGATCGCGAGTTCGGCTTGGTCGAAGCCTCTAGTCAGGCTTTCGTTGAGCTCGGTGAGGGCGGTGTGTGCATCGGCGACCGTCCTGGTTCCCGAGGCGGTGAGCGTCAGTCGCGTGACGCGCTGGTCCTTTTCGTCGGCGACTCGAGTGACGAGCCCGCTGCTTTCCATCGACCGATCGCTGTGACCCCGACGGTGTGGGGATCGATTGAACGTCGCTCGACATGCGCGTTCATGAGGTGATCCGAGATCGCATCTATTTGCCGAGGTGTGGCCCACAGGTCGTCGGTGAAGCCGATCACGAGAACATCGCCGCGGACGTTCTTATTAACCCGCCTTTCACCCGGCTTGTACTTAGCGACCATGACGATGCGGTGAGCGTTTAACATCGGCCTCCTCGCAACCGGATTCATTTGCTTTGGCTAGCCAGTTCCGACTACGTCTTCAAGGATTTCCGAGCTGCCCAGAGTGTGCCCGGAGACTCCTTGTGACACGAGAATGTCGGACGGCAATTGGATGGCCGCGGTGCGGGAAGCGTGCACCCCGTGGCGGCTCTGCTTGCGGTTGCGCGAGGTTCAGTGCGGCGTCGCCCTTAAAGTGGGGCGAGGGTCGCGCTTTCGCGGCGACCCTCGCCTTCCATCGATCTTTGGTGTTACTAGATACCAGTCGCAGCGGTCTTGATGACCTTGGCGACCTTCTTCGGTTCCTTCACCATCGCGAGGTGTCCTGCCTTGACTTCGGTGACGGTGGATCCGGCGCGCTCAGCCATCCGCAGCTGGAGCGCAAGCGGGATGCTGGCGTCCTGGGTGCCCGCGACGTACCAAGACGGAAGCGTCTTCCACGCCTCGACTCCAGAGGCCTTCTCGTTCACGGCGCTGAAGGTGATGGGGCGCTGCTTGGCGTAGAACGACGCCTGCTCGGTCTTGGAGAGACCGTTAGCGAAGCCCGGTCCAAAAGCCTCCTTCTTGAGGTAGAGGTCGACGTCACCGTCGGGGGCACCCGGGTAGGGGATCGTGTCGAACAGCTGTGTCGGGTCGACGGGACCGGCGCTGTTCAGGAGGTCGAGGAGGCTCTCACCTTCGGCGGGGACGAATGCGTCGACGTAGACAAGGCTCATCACGTCAGGGTCGGAGAGCGCTGCTTCACTGATGACGGCTCCACCGTATGAGTGGCCGACGAGGACTACCGGTCCAGTGGTACGCGCGGCGAGGAATGATGCGAGGTATTCGGCGTCGCCGCTAAGGGAGCGGAGGGGGTTAGCGAAGTCGAGCACCGGGTAGCCGTCCTTTGTGAGGATCTCCTCGACGTCGGTGAACGAACTGGCGTCGGTCCACGCTCCGTGCACGATGACGACCGTGGGCTTCACCGGCTTCGTGGGCTTCGCCGTCGCGCTGCCGGCACCGACGGTACCCGCCAGGACGACGCTCGCGGCTGCGGCGATGCTAGCGGCGACGGTGAAGATGCGGCGTCTGGCGCCGCGTCTGGTGTTGGTTGTGTTGGTCATGATCTTTTCCTTTGTTCTTATTGTTTGTGCAGTTGGTGTTAGGTGACGCTCCGGTCGAACGGGGCGTTGTCGTTGATGACCTCGATAGTCGGTCGTTGGCTTGGTCTTACTCCTCTCTCTGGGAGATGACGGCGATCTGCTGGCCGAGGTCGTACTCCAGCGGCCCGCGCTTTTGCATCCCGTTTTCGAGGAGACGTCCGACGATGCCGCCGACTTCGGGACGGGAGACTCCAGCCCAGTAGGCGTCGGAGTGGAGTGGGTACTCGGTGTCAGGAAGGCGCGTGTATTTGTCGATGAACGACTTGACCTCCACGATCGCCCGGTGGTCCCATCCAGAGACGCGTCGCGCGAAGGCGGTGACGAAGTCCTCGAACTCTGCGTCGGGTATGGCGCGATTGACATAGCCATACCGTTCGGCGAGGGCTCCATCGAAGTCTTCGCCACCGAGCAGAATCTCCATGGTGCGGCCGCGTCCGACGAGCGACGGCAGCCGCCCGCTGGCGCCACCACCGGTTACCGCTTTCAGCGCGATCTCGACTTGGGCGAGCTTCGCCTTCTCCAGGCTCGCGAAGCGCATGTCCATGGCGAGGACGAGTTCACTACCGGCACCCCGCGTGATTCCCTGGATGGCCGCGATAGTGACGGCATCCAGTTTGCTGATCCGCACAGTGATGTCGACCCAGGCGGTGTATCCGGTGGTGCTCGGCAGGGCCTCGGCCGCGTCGTTGTCGACTTCTACGTCGTAGTGGGCGATGTAGAAGTCGGGGTCGGCGCTGTCGAAGACCACCACGTTGACCGTGTCGTTCTGCTCGAGTTCGGTGAGCAGCTCTTTGAGCTCGCGCATCATCTCGAGTCCAATCACGTTGATCGGCGGGTTGTCGAATGTCACTCGCCAGAAGGTCGGTGACTCGACGGTCAGTTTGAGCTGGCTGGGGTGGAACTCGTCGAGGAAGGTCATGCGGGCACTACGGCCGTTGCTGCGGCGACGATCACATCGGCGACCTCGCGCGGGTGGGTCACCATCGACAGGTGACCCGTCTCCAGCTGCGTGACGGTCGATCCTGCGCGATCAGCCATCCGAAGCTGCAGAGCCAGCGGAATGCTGCCGTCAATGGTGCCTGCGACGTACCAGGAGGGAAGCTTCTCCCAGCCCTGGCCATCAGCTGCCGGTGTGCCGACAGCGCTGAACGTGATCGGGCGCTGCTTGGCGTAGAACTCGGCCTGCAGTTCCTCAGAGAGCCCGGTTGCGAAGGCAGGCTCGAACGGGCCGCGCTGGATGTAGAGGTCGACGTCTCCCTCGGGGGCGCCGGGGTACGGGGCCATGTCGAAGAGCTGGGAGGGGTCGACTGGGCCGGCGCTGTTCAGCAGGTCGAGAAGGCTCTCTCCTTCGGTCGGGACAAATGCGTTGACGTAGACCAAACCGGTCACGCTCGGAACGGCGGAGGCGGCGGCTCCGATGACTGCGCCGCCGTACGAGTGACCCACGAGGACGACGGGCCCGCTGGTGCGGCTTTGCAGGAATGCGGTGAGGTAGTCGGCGTCGCCGGCAAGTGATCGCAGCGGGTTCGCGAACTCGAGAACGTTATAGCCGCCCTCGGTTAACAGCTGCTGCACTCCCGCGAAGGAGCTTGCGTCAGTCCAGGCTCCGTGGACGATGACGACGGTTGGTTTGGTGGCGGTGTCAGTCATGATGACCCTCTCTATTCGTTTGCCGGAGAGTGTCTCCGGTTATGAGATAGACAGCATCAAAGGGGGCAAAGTAATTCCCGCCAGCCGAAAGTTTTTTCTCGACTTTCGTGCACGCGCACGGTGTTCGGCCGATCGGCCCTACTGGCGCGGGTGGGAGAGCCCATTGAGGACGATTGCGAGCATCCCGCGCACCAGCTCCGGAGCCAGGTGCGCCTGGTCGGCGATCATCGCCACCCCAGTAACGAGAGCGCTGACTTCGAAGGAGTCGACGGGTGCCGCTACCACTGCAGCACGATGCGCCCGGGCGAAGACCTTGCTATTCGCGTCAAGAATGGCGTTTTGGGCTGAGCGCAGCGGCGAGTTCTCATCACTCGAGCTGGCTGCCATGGTGGACGCGAGGCCGTGGTAAATCATGGCGTAGTTTGCAAGACGCACCAGCCAATCAAGGACGCCGTTCCACTGGTCTGCCGCCGTGTTTTCGGCATCCGCCTGAATGTCGGTCACCCACCCAACAAGCAGTTCGCTCACCAGGTCTTCGCGGGTAGGAAAGTGTCGGTAAAGGGTCCCGGGACCAACGCCAGCGCGCTTGGCGACGTTATCGAGCGAGCACTCCGTGCCGCCGAGTTCGATCTCGATGCGGGCCGCATCCAGGATGCGGGCACGGTTCTGCAGTGCGTCAGCCCGCATACGACGGGGAGGTGTTGGGTCGGTAGAAATGTTGTGCTCCCTTTGTGTGGGCTGTGGTGTGTTCAACAATATGGTGGGGTGTCCCTCCGTACCGGGCGCGATGCGCGCAAACTACTCGTGCGCTGCAACAGTGTTCTCTATCGGGGGCTTCTTGACGGTGAAAATCGCGACGATGGTGGCCACCGCGGCGAGCCCTACGCCGACGAACATGGCACCGGCGAAGCCCGGCATGAACTGCCCCTCGATAGCTCCGGTCGCATAGACGCTGACCGCGACCGCGATTCCGATCGATCCTCCGACCTGCTGGACCATCTGCAGCATTCCCGACGCCGACCCGGTGTCCGCTTCGGGTACCGCATTCATCGTGGCGAGGGTGCCGGAGGTGAAGATCAGGGCGACCCCGAGCGCGTGGATGATCAGCGGGATGACGACGCCGTCGTACGATGCGTCGTCGTCGAGTCGCGCCCAGAGCAGAAAGCTCGCTGTGACGAGCACTCCCCCGATGACGAGCGGGACCCGGGCGCCGAACCGAGCGACGATACCGGGCACCCACCGGTTCACGATGAACACCGTTGCAGTGAGTGGCAGGAATGCAAGGCCGGCAAGGAGGGGACCGAGCTCGAGCACGCGCTGTAGGAACTGCACGATAAAGAACAACATAGCGGCATTGCTGCCGACGATCAGTCCCTGGTTGACGAGTGCACCGACACGGGGCGTGTCCTTCAGCAAGTGAATGGCGACGAGCGGGTTGGCCGAGCGGCGTTCGATGATGACCAGCGCGGCGATGAGAACGGCGGCGATGGCGAAGAAGAGCAGGGTGCCGATCGTGCCCCAGCCATTCTCTCCGGCGTAGATGAATGCCCACACGATTCCGGCCGAAGCGAGGCTGGCGAAGATCGCCCCCGGTACGTCGAAGGCTCGCGCCCGGCGCCGATCGTTCTCGCGGACGAGCCTGATCACAGTCGCGATGACCACGATGCCGACGGGCACGTTGATCAGGAGCCCCCATCGCCAGGAGAGCAGATCAGTCAGCAACCCCCCGAGGATCAGACCTGCCGACGACCCGATCGCGGAGGTCGAGGTGAACCATGCGAGGCCTTTCGCGCGCGCCGCTTCATCCTTCGCCATCGTTGCGATCAGCGCCAGCACGCTCGGAGCCGCCACGGCAGCGCCGACCCCTTGGAGTACGCGTGCAGCAACGAGCATGATCGGGCTGATTGCGAGACCGCCGATCAGCGATCCGAGTATGAACACGCCCGTGCCGATCGAAAACACCCGGACACGACCGAAACTGTCACCGAGTCGCCCGCCCAGAAGGATCAGCCCCCCAAACGCGAGAGCGTATGCGTTCGGTATCCACGACAACGATGAGGCCGTGAAGCCGAGCTCTGTCTGCAGGGCCGGTAGAGCGACGGTCATAACCTGAGCGTCAAGCTGCAGCATCAACTGCAATGCCAGCACCGCCGACAGGGCGAGGGCCGCTATGCGAGGCCGGTCAGAGACGAGTGACATCAAAACTCCTATACGTGAACGAGCGGAGGACGTCTCCGCTTACTCTAATAGATCCGGAGAACTGCTCCGTCTATTCCCTGCCTCACAAAGAGAATGGATGATTCGACGTTTCCTCCACGAGGAGGCTGATCCATGCCCGTCGCCGACAAACTCATCGGACCCACGCGGACGACGAAGTAATGCCCCGCTGTGGTCGTGTCCGCACTGGGCATCGCCAACATTGAGCTGGCGGGTCAGCTCTGCAGACGATGAGCTAACAGCCGCTTCATCGCTGTCGGGCTCTCCCCGATCCCAAGTGCCCGCAGCGCTAAACCCGGCGCGAACAGCGCTCTTCCCGTCGCGTGGGCGGCGAGGGGTTTAGAAGAGTCCCATGTACGCGCCGCCGTCGTTGATGATGTTTTGCCCGGTCACATAACCCATCTGTGTCGAACAGAGCATCGCGATTAGGTCGCCGACTTCATGCGGCTCGGCAAGTCGGCCGGCGGCTGTGCCAGCGAGGACTTCCCTCTCGATCGTCTGATAGGTCACGCCGCGTTCTATGGCGGAGCCCTGGAGCGCCGTCTGCAGGGCTTCCGTGTTGATAAGCCCGGGCAACACGCTGTTGATCGTGACGTTGCATGGCGCAACCTCGCGGACCATTGACGCGATCGCCCCGGCGAGAGCGAGTCGGGCGGCGTGTGATGGGACGTTCGTCTGGGGGAACTTGATGAAGCTTGCTGAGACGTTCACGATGCGACCGAATCGTCGTTCAGCCATGCCTGGCGCGTAGGCGTGGATCAGATCGATCGCAGAAAAGAAGTGGGCATCAAACCAGGTCAACCATTCGGCGCGTGCCATGTCTTGATAGTCGACTGGGCGCTGGGGCACGCCGGCATTAGTGACCAACACGTCGGCCTCGGGGTATGCGCTGAAAAGTGCGACACGCCCCTCCTCGGTCGTGAGGTCGGTGGCGAAGGTCTCGACAGCTTTACCACTTTCTGCTGAGATCTCTCGTGCTGATTTTTCGAGGCCAGCAGGCGTGCGTGCAGCAATCACGACCCGTGCGCCTTCAAGCGAGAAGCGTCGTGCGGCGGCTCGGCCCATGCCTTTGCTGCCGCCTCCGACGACAACGAGTCGGTCTTTCAGTCCAAGGTCCATCAAGCGCCTCCGTAGCGGTGTGTAGGTGAAATTTGACCGGGAACTTGCACGAACAAGCGGTCAGGGTTGTGTGACGATGACCTTGCCGATACCTCTCTCAGCAGCGGTGTGCGCGTCGATGATGTCGGCCAAGGGGAACTCGTGGTCAACTCGGGGCGTCCATAGACCGGCCTGCCCGAGTGCGGCCGCGTCCCGGAGGAGTGCCGAGTCGTGGCGGGCGACGACACTCGTCGCGCCCAACCGGGCAGCTTCTTGAGCGCCGAGGACGGTGACGACTCGGGCGGCGTTCCCAACGATCTCCACGATTTCGGGCAGCGAGTTGGACGGGGACGGGGCAGCGTGCAGCCCGGCGTCGACGCCGCCCGGTGCGAGGGCGGCAACTCGCTCCGCCAGCCCCGGACCGTAGGTAGTCGGGAGGACGCCCATCGCCTTGAGCTTAGGGAAGCTGCTTTTGCTGCCCGTGCCGATGACGGTGGCTCCCGCAGCAAGTGCGAACGCTGCGGCTGCGCCGCCCACAGCCCCGGAGGCGCCCTCGATGAGAACCGTCGCGCCCTCGAGGTCGCCGAGGGCTTCAATGGCTGTGGCGGCGGTAGCGCCCGCGAGGCCCGCTGACGCGGCCTGCGCGATTGTCCACTGTTTCGGCACGGCGCTCCATGCCGTCAGAACGGCGAACTCTGCTGTTGTGTCACTGACCTTGCCGTTAAGCCCGAAGACGACGTCACCGACCTCGGTGTCGGTCACTCTCAGGCCGACTTCGTCTACGACGCCGACCGCGTCCATTCCGGGAACAACGGGGAGGTCCAGCGGCAGAAGTCGCGCGAGGCGGCCGGCGCGCAGCAGGACGTCGATCTGGTTAACGCTCGTGGCACGGACTGCAATGCGAATTGAATCCTCGCCGGCGTGGGGCTCCGGTGCGTCCTCGATGACGAGGACATCGGGGGTCCCGTATGAGTGGTATCGAGCAGCGCGCATGGTGGTTTAACTCTCTGCTGTAAGGCGTGACAGCGAATGCTTAGGTCGCGGGAAGGAACGGAGGGCTTCTCCGGTTATGCCTAGAGTCTAATCGGAGGAAGTCTCCAGACGCGTCTGAAGATTGAGAATAAAGGAGATTGTGATGGAGTCCTCATTTGAAAGGGTTGCTCTTGTGACCGGGGGGTCCCGAGGAATCGGTGCCGCCATCGTGGAGCGCCTCGCCGCAGACGGTTACACAGTGGCATTCACCTTTACGTCATCGCACACGGCAGCAGACACCCTGGTCGACACCGTGCGGGACGCCGGCGGGACAGCGATCGCCTATCAGGCCGACGGTACAGACGAAGCGGCATTCGCCTCGGTCGTCGAGTCCGTGGTGAATCGCGCCGGGGGACTGGATGTGCTCGTGAACAATGCCGGCGGTGGCACTTGGGGTCACCTCACCGAGTTGCCCGTGACGGAGATCGACTCGATGATCGCGATCAACGTCCGAGCCCTGGTCATGGCAACGAGGGCCGCTATCCCTCACCTTCGAAAGGGCGGACGTATTGTCAATATCGGCAGCGTGAATGCTGATTACACGGGATTCGTCGGCGGCTCGGTTTACTCGATGACCAAGGGAGCGGTCGCCAGCTTCACCAAGGCCCTCGCTCGAGAACTTGCACCGCGCGAAGTGACGGTCAACAATGTGCAGCCGGGTCCCACTCACACTGAGGCGAACCCCGCCGACGGTCCCGGTGGGGAGATGCTTCGTTCACGGATCGCCATGGATCGATTCGGTTCGGCTACCGAAATCGCAGCCCTCGTGTCGTACCTCACCTCGTCCGAGGCCGCCTTCATGACCGGTGCTTCTCTCAACATCGACGGTGGCTTTAGTGGCTAGCCCATAAGAATCCGGGCCGAAGCGGGGATCGGCGATAGGCATCGGCGCGGCCGCCGCTGAGCGGCGGCCCGGATTCGCCCGTTCGCATCGCGATGGTCGGGTAGCGGGCCCGCCGGCCGGGGCTTCGCGATGCATCGTTCCTTGGCGCTAGCTCCCCGCCCGCCGCGTGGCGTCGATTGTTCCGAGCAGGGCCAGCGCGTCGGCGCTCGGCGACCCGACGGGAGCGGTGGCGACGGTGAGCTGCTGGCCCGGCGCATCCCGGACGTCGAGCGTCTGATACGTCAGTTCCACCCGGCCGATGTCGGGATGGTTGATGACCTTGTAGGTGATGTTCAGTCCGGACACGGTGTGGTCCGCCCAGAGCGCGGCGAAGTCGCTACTCTCCCGCAGCAGTCGTTCGACAAGCGGCGGGACGGCGGGGTATGGGACAGCGAAACCGGCTGCGAGCCGGATGGCGCTGACGGAGGCGCGGGCGACGACGTCCCATTCGACGAAATAGTCCCGGGCACCGGGCTCGAGAAAAATGTATTCGAGGCCGCCGGCCTCGAGTTGCGTGGGGCCGAGGAGTGCCCTCGCGGTGGCGTTTGCAGCGATCACGTGGAATGCCGGGTCGATCACGTAAGCGGCAGCGCCCGGAAACGCGTCCATCAGTTGCAGCAACTCAGGGCTGACTGTGGCGGAGGACGGGTGGAAGGTCGGGGCGAGCTTCGCGAGTCGATACGTGTGCTGTCGCGCGTCGGGGCTCAGCCGGAGCGCCCCGCATATCGCGTCGACGACCTGCGCCGACGGAGTGCGCTCACGTCCCTGTTCGAGCCGGGTGTAGTAGTCGACGCTCACGCCCGCCAGCACAGCGACCTCTTCGCGCCGGAGGCCAGCGACACGGCGTCCGGTGACATCCGGGAGTCCCACGTCCGCAGGGGCGACGCGGGCACGCTGCGCCCGGAGGAATTCACCGAGAGGGCTGGGCTGGACTGGCATGGACTTCACGCTAGCCGACCTCGGAGTGCAGCAGGCTCGCGCGTATTGTGTGGCTCGGCACCTGGGTATGGGTGTGGGTGCAGCATCAGGCGTCTTCCCGCTCGGTGTTGATCATCGTGAAGTCCGCGCATAGCTCCAGCGTGCGGAAGGTGACGGTCCAGTGATTGTCGAAGTTGCCGAGCTTCGTGTACCGGCCCACTCCGGTGATCACCGCGGTGGCGCCGTCGATCGAGTCGATCTGCCAGTCGAAGTCCCAGCCTCCCTGCTGCCAGTCCCAGCGGCTGCGCCAGCCGGCGACAATTTCGTCTCGTCCGATCCAGTCGGTTTCGTATGGGCCTTCGTGATATTCGCCCTCCTCTGTGAAGAGCCCGGCGATGTCTTTCGGGTCGTTGGTCTTCCATGCGGTGAGGTAGCGGTCGACCCAAGAGGTGACGGTCTCAGTGGTGATAGCGAGGTTGTTCGTAGAAGTAGTCATCTGTCGAGAGTGATCCAGTCCGCCGACCGCTGGAAGGGTGAGGCTGCCGGGGTGTCTGGCACCCACCCTCGGCTATGGCACATGGTCCTCTGAGGGGGTGTGCGGCACCCCCGGTGGCTCGACCTTCTTCCGACCGGAGTCCCGCCAAAGACTGGATGTATTCGGCATCCACCTCTCACTTCGGAGACATCATGACCATCACCTCCTACCGCACGCTCGGCACGACGGGGCTTCGCGTCAGCCCCCTGGCGCTCGGCGCTATGAACTTCGACGACGGCACCTGGGGCTCTGCGCCCGAGACATCCTTCAACATCCTCGACCACTACCTCGATGCCGGCGGCAACTTCATCGACACCGCCAACCAATACAACTCCGGCAAGTCCGAACAGACCCTCGGCGACTACTTCGAGCAGCGCCCTGGCCGCCGCGACCGTGCGGTGCTTGCAACGAAGTTCGGCGGCACGCTTCACCCGTCGGATCCGAACGCCGGCGGTGCAGGCCGGAAGGCCATCTACACGCAGCTCGACGAATCGCTGCGCCGGCTCAAAACCGACTACATCGACCTCTACTGGATGCACCAGTGGGACCGGCACACTCCCATCGAGGAGACCCTCTCGACGCTCGACGACCTGGTGCGGTCAGGGAAGATCCGCGCGATCGGCGTCTCGAACGTGCCGGCCTGGTGGGTGGGACAAGCGGTCGGGATTGCCGGAGCACGCGGCTGGGAAAGCATCGCAGCCCTCCAGGTCGAGTACTCGCTGCTGGCACGCACTCCCGAGGGAGAGCAGTTCGGCGCAGCCAGGGCACTCGGCCTCGGCGTCACGCCGTGGAGCCCCCTGGCATCCGGCGTCCTCTCCGGCAAGTACTCTCGCGATGTCCGGACGGTGGAGGGCTCCAGTCGGTCCGGTTATGCTGCACCCAACCTCACCGAAGACACCTTCGTACTCCTGGACGCACTGGCCAAGATCGCCGACGAGCACGACGCTACCGTGGCGGCGGTGTCGCTCGCGTGGGTCAGGCAGCAGTCCGAAGTGACATCGACGCTGATCGGTGCTCGAACCGTCGAGCAGCTCCATGCCAATCTCGCCTCGGTCGACGTCGTGTTGTCCGCCGAGGAGATCGCGCGGCTCTCGGCGCTCACCGAGCCCACCCTCGAATACCCGATGAATGTTATCCGCAGCTTCGCCACGGGCTTCCTCCAGGGCGACACCACGATCAACGGCCTCGGCTCCGCTGCGTTCGCACGCGCATGAGCGCCTCTGTCGAACCCCGCGACCCATCCCCGTCAGGCACGCAGCCGGTTGGGGACCAGCGTGCAACCTCGCTCGAGCTGTTCTTTGACTTGGTCTACGTATTCGCGTTCACCCAAGTCACGCACCTGATGGCAACGGGCGCGAATCTGACGAGCGTCCTCGGCGGCGCCGCTGTCCTGGGTGTGCTGTGGTGGTCCTGGGCATCCCACGCCTGGCTGGCGAACCAGAGCCCGGCGGACCGCGGTGTGGCGCGAGTGGGGATCCTCATCGCAATCGCGATCGTCCTCGTGCTCTCCATCGCCATCCCCGAGGTCTACCCCAGCCCGGGCGAAAGCCCCTTCGGTGCACTGCTTTTCGCGGTCGGATTCGTTCTGTCATCACTGGCTTACACCGCAGTGAACATCGTCCTAGCCGGCCATGACATCCCGCTCCGACGGCAGGTGCTGCGCACGATGGGTGTCACGATCGTGCCCGTCTCTGCGGCGCTAATCGTCGGGGCGGTGCTTGGCGGCACTGCGCAGATCGCCCTCTGGCTGGCGGCAGTCGCGATTGAGGGCCTCACCGTCTATCTGACCTCCCGCAACGGCCGGTGGCAGCTACCCTCAGCCGCACACTACGCGGAGAGACACGGCCTCGTCGTCATCCTGGCCCTCGGCGAATCCATCATCTCCATCGGACTCGGAGCCGCCCACGTACCCCTCTCCCCCCTAGTGATCGTCGGCTCGCTTCTCGCCGTAACCGTCGCGCTGGGCATGTGGTGGCACTACTTCGACCGGCTTTCGATAAACGCCGAGCGTCGGATCGATGCACTGGCGGGCTCGCGACGCACGGCGGTGGCTACCGCCGGCACCTACCTTCATTTCGGGATCGTCGCCGGGATCCTGTTCACTTCCCTGGGAATGGGAGGCGCCATCGAACATCTCGGGGAAGCCGACCGTCTAGGAACCTTCAGCACGATCGCGACGACCGGTGGGCTCGCACTTTTCTTCACCTCGACAGCTGCGTACGCGTGGAGCACATCAAGCCGCTCCCCGTGGTCGGGCATGATCGCGGCAGCGATAGCGCTGGCTTTGACCCCGGCGATCTTGGTCGTTCCGCCCGTCGTAGCACTCGGAACCGTCGCACTGTTCTCCCTCGGTCTCACTGCATACCAGCGCGTTCGCGCGGGAGGACGTGCCTGACGCGTCGCCTGAGCCACATGAAATTTGTAGCGGAGATCGACAGGTCAAAAGTTCAGAACGATCTATCCCAAGGTGAGATGTTGTGGCACCATTAGATTCTGTACCAATTGGTAAGAAAGAGGGAGGTGGTTAGCTGTGGCTGTTTCAGGACGACCCCGCGGCTTCGACGCGGACCTGGCCTTAGACGCCGCGGTCGACGTCTTTTGGCGGCGCGGCTACGACGGTGCAAGCCTGTCCGAACTGACCTCAGCCATGGGCATCAACCGGCCGAGTCTCTACGCGGCATACGGCGACAAAGCGCAGCTGTTCCAGACGGCGCTTCGCCGCTACGTAGACCGCAACATGGGCTACGTCACAACCGCCCTCGCGCTACCAACCGCGCACGAGGTGGCATCGGCATTCCTTCTCGGCAATGCAGTCGCTGTTACCCGGCCCGGACTTCCCCCAGGATGCCTATCGGTGCAGGCTGCCGTAGCGACGGAGGGATCGTCCCAGTCGGTATTGCTCTCAGAGAACCGAGCAACGATCGAGGCTCTCTTCGCCGACAGGTTCCGTCGCGCTGTCGACGAGGGCGACCTCGCCGCGGACAACGACCCAAACGAACTCGCAACATTCCTGATCACTGTCTCCAGCGGCTTTGCGATCCGCGCAGCCGACGGCGCATCGCGCGATTCTCTGCTGGCCATGGTGAGCCGCGTCATGGCCGTCTTCCCGCCAAGCGCCACGTCTTCCACGCCCGCGCATCCCCGATCCGCCGCCCCGAAGGAGCAAGCTCGTGCCTGAGCACACATCGTCGCTATCCGTCGCTCGAGAGCAAGCCCTGGCGGTCCGTTCGCAGTACGAAGTACTCGAGGAGCGCTTCAACGGCAAGACCTGGTCGCTGCACGAGCTGATGATCGGATTCTCTAACGACGTCGGCTACATCGGCCGCCTCCTGCTCGCCCACGACGGAACCTGGGGCATCGACGGCGACCCACGCGCCGAACTCAAGCACAAGCTCGCCGAATCGATGTGGTGGACATTCGTCCTAGCCGACAAGCTCGACATCGATCTGGACGAGGCGTACGCCGCCACCATGGCCAGCATCCAGGCCGGCCTGGAATCCACCATCGCCCGCACCGAACCCACCGGGTCGAACTAAACCTGCTCGACCCCGCCCCAACCGAAAAACCGACAGTTATAAGGAACAATCATGACGACCACCCAGCTAACCGAGCACCTGCACGCGTCCGATGCACCCGAGCACGTGCAGACCCCTGACGTGCACTACGTCGCCGTCCTCGGCGACGGCGCCCCCGGCAGCGACGAGTTCTACCGCAAGAAGATCTTGGTCTCCGACATCGCCCGCATCCTCAACCAGAGCGACGAGATCCCCGTGGTGGAGATCCAGTTCTGGTACCCCGAGAACTCGACGCCCGTGGAGATCGCGGACTTCTACAGTGTCAACCCGATCCCATCCCTGCTCTACCGAGTCCTCGCCCAGATACCAGAAGGTACAACCGAGGCAGAGATCGCCGCGGCACGCACACAAGCGGCGAGCACCGCTGACACCGCCTCAGACGACGTGACGCCGTTCTCGATACCTGCGCAGGATGTCGTCCAGGTCATGCACCACGGACCCTTTTCCGAGGAGTTCGGGACCCTCCAGCAGCTCGGAAAGTTCGCAGCCAGACTCGATCTGCACCGCGCCGGCCCACACCACGAGATCCACCTCGACGCATTTACCCGCACCACCCCGCAAGACACCCTCCGAACGATCCTCCGAGACCCGGTCACCTAACGCCGCCCGGCTCGTCTAATACAAGAGTTCCATTTCGCTTAGTTGGGGCGAAATCAGCCGAGTTTCGTGTTCGCTGGTCCTCGGCCCAGAGCGTGCGCCGCGTCATCACCTCTGCCAAACGAGATACGGAATATGAACATGCCTTTTGCAGACGAACTTATGGGGAATCACGTCGCCGAAGCGCTCGTCCGCAGTATTTCGGTGGCCCTCCCCGAAGCGCACCTCACTCACCTTCGTGCCGCTCCTGCAAAGCTCGACGGGCAGGGGCTTCGACAGAGATCGGATGTGTTGCGAGATGCGCTCCTCGCAGACATCCCGGGCAGCTACGCGGAGCTCGACCCCGTTGTGCGGAGGGCGGCGAACCTGTCACCGTCCTTTTCAGGCTGGTTGATCTGGCCCGTGACCAGTGCGGTGGCTACTCGCGCAGTCCAAGAGAACACGGATGCCTCTTTTGATTCTGCGCTTGAGCTCCTTTCGGTGCTTACCAGAAAACTCTCTTCAGAGTTCGCGATCCGGATACTCCTTCGGCACGACCCGCCCTGAAGGTGATGCTTGGGTGGACCACGTCGACAGATGAGCATGTACGGCGGCTGGCTTCAGAGGGTTCGCGACCGTATCTTCCATGGTCCGTGCGCGTTCCGGCATTGATCAGGAGCGGTGGCGCTACCATTCCGATTCTTGACGCTCTGCGTCAGGACGAAAGCGGGTATGTGCGCCGATCGGTGGCTAATCACCTCAATGACCTCAGCCGTGACGAACCGGAGCTAGTGGTCGCCACGGCAAAGCGCTGGCTATCGGAACCGGACGCCACCACGTCGGCGCTGGTCAGGCACGGGCTGCGGACATTGGTCAAACGTGGCGACGTCGGCGCCTTGGCACTGATGGGCTACCGAGGAACGAATATTACGTTCGATTCCCCCCAGCTCGAAGAGACCGAGATTCCGTTTGGCGGAGAGATCCGTTTCAGCTTCACCATCAAAAACGACGGGCCGCAAGTGGCCCGACTCGCGGTCGACTACATAATCCACCACCGCCGCAGCTCCGGGCTCCAGACTCCAGACTCCAGACTCCAGACTCCGAAAGTATTCAAATTGACGACCGCGGAGGTAGCGCCCGGCGAAATCGTGAAGATCACGCGTACTCACTCCTTTCGCGCAATCACTACCCGCCGCTATTACCCCGGAACACAGGCTGTCAGCGTGCAGGTAAATGGTCTTGTTTCACAACTGACCAAGTTCGAGCTTATGGATCCAGCTGTTGCTGGACGCCGATTGGGTGATCCGGGGCCGGCTACGGCCGACTAACGCCGCGCGATCCCGCTAAATGTGAACACTTCGGAGAATGTGGAGACACAGTTCACCAACATTTGTGGGCTTCTTGTGGGCGAAATGCGAACAGCCCGCCTGAACAGGCGGGCTGACCAGCACTTTTGCTGAAGAAAATGGCGGAACCGGTGGGATTTGAACCCACGGTGGTCTTTCAACCACACAACTTTTCGAGAGTTGCACCTTCGGCCGCTCGGACACGGTTCCGTCGTCGAGTGTAATACACAATCGCTCACAGGCTTTCTTCAGGTGGGGCATAAGGCTCGCATAAGCGCGGCCAGCACTATCGGGCCATGAAGATTTCCAAACCCGTGCTTCTCAACAGCGCCCTCGGAGTGGTCATCGTCGGCGCGATCGTCGGCGGCGTTCTCATCCTGAACCCGTTCTCTGCAGCGAGCGCGGATGACGCGACCCAGCTCACCACGACCGTGCAGCAGGGCGTGGTGTCAAGTGCGATCACCGCGAGTGGACAGATCGCCGCCAAGTCGGAGGTGAGCGCCGACTTCGCGACCTCGGGCACCATCGCGAGCGTGCGCGTCGCGATCGGTGACACGGTGAAGAAGGGCGACGTGATCGGCACGCTCGAGACCGACGACCTGGATGACGCGGTGTCCGACGCCGCGGGTGACTACAGCGACGCAGTGAGCGCGATCTCGAGCGCGAACGCCGACATCGCCGCCGCGAAGAAGAACGCGAAGTCCACCGACCCGAGCGTAAGCGGCAACGCAGCGCAGGAGCTCAGCAGCGCGAAGTCGCAGCTCAGCAACGCAGAAGACCAGCGCGACCAGGCCGCCGACACCCTCGCCGACGCGAAGGAGGCGCTCGCTGGCGCGACCCTCAAGGCGCCGATCTCAGGGCTCGTCATCGCGGTCGACGGTTCAGTGGGCGGCACCGCCGGCAGCTCCGCAGGTGCCGAAAGCACCGGCTTCGCCACCATCGCGGATGTCTCGGCCATGACCATGACCGCCAACATCGCCGAGGCCGACATCGCGCTTGTCGACAAGGGCCAGGTGGCGACCGTCACGTTCCCCGCCCTCGAAGACGTCACGGCGACAGCCACCGTGACGAGTGTCGCCCCCACGGCGACGGCGACGAACTCCGTCGTGACCTACGCCACGGTCATCACCCTCGACGAGATCCCCGACGGCCTGCGCCTCGGCCAGACCGCCGAGGTGAGCATCACGACCGAGTCATCCGCTGATGACGCGCTCTACCTGCCGACCGCCGCGATCACGACGGCGACGGATGGCACGAGCACCGTCGATGTCGTCGGCGACGACGGTGAGACCACGACGACGACTGTCACGCTCGGGGTCGTCGGGGACCAGGGCACAGAGATCCTCACCGGTGTTGAGGTGGGCCAAACAGTTGTTCTCGGTGAGGTCTCGACAAGCTCGACCACCGA
>Ga0247817_10000256_pt1 | contig 32951 bp, 40 predicted proteins | sample UWRJL212509R1_FD_178010 | JGI IMG/M metagenome (GOLD analysis project Ga0247817, IMG submission 178010) | Plant litter microbial communities from Arlington Agricultural Research Station in Wisconsin, United States - UWRJ-L212-509R-1 | ecosystem: Environmental > Terrestrial > Plant litter >...
ACATTCAGGATACCGTTGGCATCAACATCAAATGTTACTTCCACCTGTGGCATACCGCGTGGTGCCGGTGGGATTCCTTCGAGAACGAATCGTCCGAGAGATTTGTTATCAGATGCCATCGGACGTTCACCTTGAGTGATATGAATTTCTACAGAAGTTTGGTTATCTGCTGCCGTAGAGAACACCTGACTCTTTGATGAAGGAATAGTTGTATTGCGTTCTACGAGCTTTGTAGCAACTCCTCCGAGAGTTTCAAGACCGAGTGAGAGTGGGATCACATCCAAGAGCAACACGTCGCGTACGTCACCTTGGAGCACACCACCTTGCACTGCGGCACCGAGCGCTACTACTTCGTCTGGGTTGATGGTACGGTTTGGTTCTTTGCCGAAGAGTTTCTTCACTTCTTCAACGATCTTTGGCATACGAGTCTGTCCTCCAACGAGAATAATTTCATCAATGTCTCCGATCTTAAATGGAGATGCTTCGATCGCACGCTTCGTGATTTCGATTGAACGAGTCACGAATTCGTCTGCAAGATTCTCGAGCTGAGCACGAGACATCTTCAAGAGAAGGTGTTGTGGTCCGGCATCAGTTGAAGTGATAAACGGAATGTTGATTTCTGTTTCTGGAGTTGTAGAGAGTTCAATCTTTGCTTTTTCAGCTGCTTCGTCGAGACGCTGAAGTGCGAGTGGGTCTTTGGTTACGTCTACACCGGACTCTTTTTTGAATTCTGCTGCGATCCAGTTTACGATAGCGTGGTCAATATCACGTCCACCCATCATTGAGTCACCGTCAGTAGATTTCACTTCGATCACATCGTTTCCGATTTCAAGCACTGACACGTCGAATGTTCCGCCTCCGAAGTCGAACACTACCACTTGTTCATCTTTCTTTTTGTCGAAACCATACGCAAGCGCCGCTGCTGTTGGTTCATTGATGATACGCTTCACATCAAGTCCAGCAATCGCACCAGCATCTTTTGTGGCCTTACGCTGTGCATCGTTGAAGTACGCAGGAACAGTGATGATCGCTTCAGTTACTTTCTCACCAATCTTTGCTTCAACGTCAGTTTTAATCTTTTGCAAGATCATCGCAGAGATTTCTTCCGGACGATATGTTTTGCCGTCGAGAGTGATTTCTGCACCACCGTCAGCACCAGCCATTACAGGAAACGGCATGTGTGAAATTACCTTATCAATACCTGCATCAGAAAACTTGTGCCCCATCAAACGTTTAATACCGTACACAGTGTTCTGTGGGTTAGTTACTGCCTGACGCTTCGCAAGAAGACCCACGAGACGGTCGCCATTTTTTGCTTGCGCGACAATAGAAGGAGTAGTGCGAGCACCTTCAATGTTTTCAATAATTTTTGGCTGACCACCTTCAATGATGGCAACAGCGCTGTTTGTAGTTCCAAGGTCGATACCAATGATTTTAGCCATATTGTTTAAATAATTAGTTTTATAATTGCAGTATTTCCAAATAATTACAGAAATTCTACCGTTTTTTCACGGTCGTGAAATACTTGTTGATAGTATAAACTAAAAATGCTAGTATGCAAGTATTAGCAATATCGTAGGAGCTCAACTCCTCCGAAAATTAGGAGTTGAGCTCCTACAAATTTCATTTATGCAGAAAGAGTCGTATTCCAAGAAAATACTCGCCTTATTGGCTTCTAAGCCAGCTGTTTCAAGTGTAGAACTTGCGAATGGTATTGAAGTCGCAAGTGAGCGTTACGCTCTTGCACGCTCATTAAAAGGGCTCCAAGAGTCAGGATTGATCGAAACACACCATTCCGGACAACAGTCCTATTCCCGATTAACTCCGGATGGTAAGCGTAAGGCACACAGCCTCAAACTCGAGAATGAATCAGTACTCTTTGACCCAACATGGGATGGTAAATGGCGAATTATATTACTCGACCTCCCAGAAGATCGTAAAAGTGAACGTGACGGGCTTCGCTACCTCCTTAAGAAGGCAGGATTCGTCATGCTCAAGAACTCTGTGTGGATCTCCCCTCACCCATTCGAACATTTGTTTATGAATATCAAAAAAGACCTCAACCTTACGACTGAGATCATGATCTTCACTACCGACACGATCGACAGTGAGACTGAAAAAGAATTTATTGAACTTTCGAAATAAAAAATCTCTTGGCATAAAACCAAGAGATTATTGTTTACTAAGAAAGTTTCATTCCAAAAGAAAGATTATGTTGCTTCAGTATATCTTGAATTTCTGTAACAGTTTGCTTTCCAGTGTTTCTCGCCCGTAAAAGATCGTATACATCAAGTTTTGTTATCTCCCAAAGAAATTCAACATCAAAATGTTTAAGTGTGCCAAGTGCCCTTACACTTAAATCAAGATCAACTATAGGTATATACAAATTCGCTTTTGGACTGTTATCCTCTTCAACCTTAAGAAGAGTAAGCATTTCCAAAATAAATTGGTCTTTCGGTTTTTCTTTGTGCAATCTCTTCAGAATAGAAATAATTTTCATCAAAGTACCATTAGATCCGTGTTCCAAATCCGCATATTTCTTTTTGATATCTTGAAGTTCTTCTGTGCTCCATGATAGCTTTATCTCCAATTCTTCAATTTCGGGCAGCAAAGTTCTTATTCGATTCATGACCCAACTCCGAAGAATTCTCAATCCTTTTGTATACGAAGCTCGAACTGTTCCGGGAGCTCTGTCCTCGTGATAGCTAGGGTGCTTGTGTACAATTAGATGATGATGTTGAATATCAAACAAAAGCCTTTCATCAAATCTTTTCATTACCTTTTGTAACAATAGTACAAAGCTATCATCAAAATATGTTCCGAATGTATTCTTTGGAACTAATGCTGTAAGAATAGATACGCATACTTTTTTCGATGAATTAATATTAACTGCATCAGGAAATGAAATTTCTTCAAAATGCATTTTTTTCAGCATAGCTTCTAGTTGCTGTTTTCCAGAGATTTTAATTTTTTCTGGAGGAAATAATGCATCAATGAGACTTCTGTATTCTTCCTGCACGTCATTACTAAACCTATTTTGGTTCATCAGGTTATAGGTAGAGATAGCCCCATCAATAAAATCTTCATGCTTTTTTAATGACAAATATGAATGTAATAGCGGTATTAATTTTGTTATAGATTTTACTCCTGTACCTACTACACATCCATCTGGCTCAGAAATAATCCAAGCATAGAGTTTCAATAACTCAAGCGTTTTTTCTTTCTGTGTTTCTCGAGCTACGTCACTATCAATCTTTTTATTAAGATACTTAAGTACCGCAGATACAGATACTTCAGCAAATTTTGCCAGTACTTTGATTGGAACACCGAGCTTATCTAATTTCTTCAAATCCTGTATCACCTCTTCTGGTGCTTTCTTTTTGTAGTTCATATTACGTTGTTAAGGGTTGAGGGCATTATTGCCGAGTATTTTTTACTTACTTTATATAGTATTTTACTAAATTGTCAATAGAATTAGATAAATAAAAATCCCTTCGTGTGATAACGAAGGGATTACTATTAGATTCTTGTAGTAAGTTTAGAATTTCTATTTCTCTGAAAAACAATTAAACAAATGGTTCCTGCGGCGCCCATAACTACAGCAGCAGTCAAGGTAGCGATGTATTGATTGGCAGTAAACGTTGTTCCTACACTTGCCCAAATAACACATCCAGCAAAACCAAATAATAAAATCCATCCAGGAATTTCTAAGTTCTTTTTCATATATTTTCTTTTTAAATTTGTACTCTTGTTTATTGATTAAATAATAGCACAAATATATGAAAAAGTCAATAGATTACTTATTGAGAGAATACACAGAAACACGAGCTGCGCGGAGAATATTGTCGCCGAGTTTGTAGCCTTGTTGCATAACAGAAGCGATAGTGTTTTCAAGAGCTGCATCATCAGTTGGAGCCTCTGACACTGCTTCATGGAGCGTAGGGTCAAATTTCTCCCCCGCTACACCGAAGGCTGTGAAGCCTTTTTCTTTAAGCGTATTCATAAGCCCTGAATAAATATATTCCACACCCACACGCCAGTTCGCATCCACCTTTTCCCATGCTTCCTTATTATTCATTGCGAGAGCGAAACTATCTACGGTCGGAATAAGATCTTCTACAAAATTAGCTTCAATGATTGAACGGAGGCGTTTCTTGTCGTCATCTGCAGTCTTTAAAACATTGGCATAGTCAGCACGAGAACGCTGCCATCCATCGAGATATTCTTGCTTCTCTTTAGAAAGGATTTTGATCTTTTCACGAAGTTTCTTTAGTTGGTCAGTACCCGAGAGCTCTGTACCATCTTCGTTACTTTCTACTATTTCTTCATCGTACTGGATTTCATCTTCAGTGGTCTTTATTACTTCTTCTTGTTCGTCCTTCATGTCTTGATTATACAAAAAAAACCCAATAAAAAAAGCCTTTATAAAAGGCTTTTAAAAGTTTTTTTAGTTACTTATTTACGGAAACGCTACGGTGAGGGATAGATTGCATACGATACATCATATCAATCGATCTTTGGATATCCTCTTTTAACGCTTTGTCTTTAGCAACCTTATCCCTTTTTTCCTTTGCAATTGCATCTTCGCGAGTCTTAACGACGTGATCAAGATACATAGCATAAGACATTTTATCCATTGTTGCTGATAATTGTTTTTTAACAAATCTTATAACAACAAGAGAGTCAGTCTTATGAACAGAATCCGGAAGAAGATTTTCAGTAATTAGGGAAATTAACTTCATATCACTTGCTAAAAGTTTTTGAATGCGTATTTCACTTTTTTTAATTGTGAAGATGGCATTAAATTCTTGAGCTGAAACAGAAGTTATTCCATAAGCGCAAATAAGTAAAGAAAATAGAATAGTTTTCATATATGAAATTATTAAGGTGAACTCAGAATTAAGTTTGATTACATTATATCATTTATATTGTAAAAGTCAATATCATCTATGCTATAAAAAAGCCTCGCACATGGTACGAGACTTCAAGGGGTGTAGTGCCAAACTACTCTGTTTCTTTTTTACTTTCCTGTTGATTCTTTTTTATCGCGCTCTCCCGCTCTTTTACCCGAGACTGATACGCTTCTAACTGTGCAGGGGTTAAGTCAACAAATTGAGCATGGTATTTGTTGTAGTACAACGCATGTACGGAATCTTTTCCTGTAAATACGCTTGCTCGAGTACTCGCACGCTCGCCAGTTGCAAACGCAAAAGCTGCGTTATTTTTTTGATCAAATGTCAAAAGTTTTCCATACATCGGCTGCGGTTGCAGAACCTTCCGGTAATCAATGTCTGATTTTTGAGCATATGCCCCGATTACTGCAGTAGTTAACAACACAGCAAGTAAGAGAATCTTTTTCATATTTTTATTTTTTTGTTTAAAATGAACTATTTATATTATAACTTATTATAGTAATAAGTCAATATACACTCATATAAACAAAAACACCCCGTTTCCGGAGTGTTTTTGAGAGAGTATGCGATTTAACGCTTTGACCATTGTGGGGCCTTTCGAGCCTTCTTAAGACCGAATTTGCGGCGTTCCTTGGCACGTGGATCACGCTTAAGGAATCCTTCGCTTTTAAGCTTGGTTTTGTCCTCTTCGTTTTCCTTAACAAGGGCGCGCGCGATACCGTGGCGTACAGCTTCTGCTTGAGAGTGGATACCACTTCCCTTCACATGCACTGACACAGCGTATACTGTTCCTACGGTCTTGAAAGGATCAGTAACGATCTTTTGCAATTCTTCGGTAACAAAGTATGTTGCAAGGTCCTTGTCATTGATGACATACGACTCTTTGGTTGACGCGGTAAGGCGTACGCGAGCAGTAGCTGTCTTGCGACGACCGATTGCTTCAATATATCTTTTCTTTGTAGTAGTTGTTTTTTCCATATATACCCTTGATTAATCAGTTACAGTAAGAGACTTCATCATCTCGTTACGGAGCTTGTTAGCAGGAAGCATGCCTTTGACAGCAAGCGCTACCACTTCTTTGTAACCTTTCTTTTCGACAACATGGGCCATACTGGACTTTTTAAGTCCACCTGGGTATCCACTGAAAGAGAGGTATGTTTTTTCGATCATTTTCTGACCTGGTACTTTGAGCTTACCTGCATTTGTTACAGTTACGGTGTTTCCTGAAAGGTTGTTACGAGTGTAGGTAACACTGTTTTTCCCCATCAAAAGCACTGCTACTTCTGTAGCGAGGCGTCCCAATGATTTTCCTGTTGCGTCGATAGTGTAGTTCATATATTCAAAATTATGAGACGAACTCAATTACTGCCATAGGACTGGCATCACTCTTTCGGAGAGCGAGTTTGATAATACGAGTGTACCCACCAGCACGATCTGCAAACTTCGGAGCGATGTCTGAGATAAGTTTAGTAGCAACAGATTCGTTGTTGTAGAAACCTGCAACGATAAGGCGGCGATTTGCCAATGTTGGGTTCTTCGCCTTGGTAACGAGTTTTTCTACATAAGGACGAATTTCTTTCGCCTTAGCTTCTGTTGTCATGATACGTCCGTGTTCAACAAGAGACGCAGCGAGGCCCTTCAAAAGAGCGTTGCGCTGGTTCTTGTCGCGGCCGAATTTTCTGTGTGCGTCGTGATGTCTCATAGTAAATAATTAAATAGTTCTGGTAGTTAAGGTCTGGGTTCTCGTATTAATCCTTCAAAGACAAGCCGAAGGTTGAAAGCGCTTCACGAATTTCTGTGATGCCCTTGTCTCCGATGCCGTCAATTTCAAGAAGGTCATCTGCATGCTTGCGTGCAATGCCGCCTACAGTGCGAATGTTCGCCGCTGAAAGAGCGTTAAGTGTGCGAGTCGAAAGTCCGATAGCGTCGATGCGGTTTTTAAGCACATCAGTAACGTCTACTGAATCTTCGTCTGCAGTACTGTCCATAGTATCAGAGGCAATTTCTGCTTCTGCACTTGGTGCTTTTGCCTGGATAGCTGCTTGCACGTTTGCGATGATTTCACCACTGTCTACAGATACAATAGCTGCGAGTTGATCGATCATTGTTTTCACTGATGATTCGAGTGCAGCACGTGGTGCGATAGTCCCGTCAGTTTCAATTGTGAGGCGAAGGCGGTTGAAGTTGGTCTTGTCTCCTACACGCATTTCCTCTACGTCGTAGCTCACGCGACGAATTGGAGAGAAAATTGCATCCAAAAAGATAGTACCGATATCAGCCTTTTGCTTGTGATGCGCTTCGCGAGAAACATATCCAAGACCGCGCTCGATAGTAAGCTCGATGTTAAGCCCCACCTTACCAGTGATTTCACAGATGTATTGATCTGTGTTTGCTACAGACACTGCTCCGTTCGGAGTGATGTCAGCCGCAGTAATGATTTTTGGTCCTTTTACTGAAAGAGTTACTGTTGCACTTTCTTCAGTTGCAAGAGCAAAACGGATGTTTTTAAGGTTGAGCAAGAGTGTGATTACGTCCTCCTTCACTCCTTCGATAGTACTGAATTCATGTGACACGCCGTCGATTTTAACTGCAGTAATAGCAGCTCCTTCAAGTGAAGAAAGAATAATGCGGCGAAGACTGTTACCAAGGGTGTAGCCGTATCCCGGTACAAGACCGTCGATCTCGAACACGCCCTTATTTGCTTCTTCAAGTACTGCTTTTGGTTTTGATGGTAGGATTATTGTTTGCTCGCTCATGGTGTTTTATAATACAATTAATTTGTAATTATTGCAAATGTTGTGTTCTATTATCGGCTGTAGAACTCGAGAACCGTATCAAGCTGCAAGAACTGCTCGTTGTTCTTTGGCTTTGCAACAACTTCTGCAGAAAGTGCCTCAGGAGTAAGCTTGAGCCATGTAGGCCAAGTGTAATCCTTAACTTTAGTACTAAAATCAGTAAAGATTGGACTCTTGCGAGATCCTTCACGCACAACAATCATGTCACCGATGTGCACCTGCTGACTTGGGATTGTTGATTTCTTACCGTTTACAACGAAGTGACCGTGACTGACGAGTTGGCGGGCAAAACGGCGTGTTCCTGCAAATCCAAGACGGTACACCACGTTATCAAGACGATTTTCGAGCTGTTCATAGAGCTTGTCAGTTACGAGCATACCTTTTACGTTTGTCGCTACTTCTACGTAGTTACCGAGTTGACGTTCACTGATACCATAAGAGAAACGAACTTTCTGCTTCTCAATAAGCTGAGTACCGTAGTCACTCATAGCCTTAGGACGCTTCCCTTTGGTTGTAATGCGAGTCTTTTTGTCTGCACTAGCTACGTATTTTGCTGTCTGACATTTCTCGAACATTCCTGCTCCAAGACGACGACACATTTTGTATTTTGCGATGGTATTCATACTACTTTATATTAAAAACTAAACTCGACGAGGCTTCTTAGGCTTTGGACCGTTGTGTGGCACAGGAGTTTCATCCTTGATTCCAACAAGTTCGATTCCAGGTGCAACGAATGCACGGATCAACGGTTCACGACCGCTTCCCACTCCCTTAACAAGAGCACGGCAATCCTTGATTCCGATTGCAGTCGCTTTTTCAGCAAGGATTTCCCCTACCTTTGATGCAGCAAAAGGAGTTCCCTTTTTTGCCCCCTTGAATCCAAGTGAACCTGCTGATGACCAGAAAAGTACATTTCCTTTTACGTCACTCACAACAGCCTTAGTGTTGTTGAATGTTGCTTCAATAGCAAGAATACATGATGTAATCTTTTTCTTTGGAGTACGCGCTCCTTGACGAGTGCGAGCATTCGCATCTACTAACTGTCCTTCTTGTGTTGCAATTCGTTTTTTACCCATAGTATTATTTATTATGTCTTACTCTCCTTACGGCGACCACTACCCATAGTATTACGAACGTTTCCGCGAACTGTACGTGAGTTTGTCTTTGTACGCTGTCCGTTTACCGGAAGACGCTTTGTGTGGCGAGTACCACGGTAGCATTTGATATCCTTGAGACGCTTAACGTTCGCAGAGATTTCACGCTTGAGGTTACCTTCGATAGTGCGGTCTTCGATATCCTTACGGATTGCACTTTCTTGTTCGAGTGTTACGTCAGAACCTTTTGTCTCAGGAGTAACTCCGTGAGCAATCAGGATTTTAGTGGCAGTGACACGACCAATACCATAGAGGGTAGTGAGGCCAATATCAAGTCTTTTTTCATTCGGGATGTTTATACCAAGGATACGCATGTTTAATACTAATTATTTAAAAGGCTTATTGCTTTTGCTTGTGTTTAGGGTTGTCACAAATCACCACCAAATGACGATTGCGTTTTACAATTTTACACTTTTCGCACATTTTTTTGACTGTTGATTTGACTTTCATAAATAAAAAATTTAACCCGCAGATTTTTGAGCATTAGCGCTAAAAATCGAGTTGCGGCCTAGTATACACTATCTACATTCTTCTGACAACACGTCCCTTTCCACCGTAGGGGTCAAGGATCATTTCGACTGTATCTCCCACCAAAACCTTGATGCGATGAAGTCTCATTTTACCGGCCAAATAAGCAACGATAAGGGTGCCATTTTCAAGCTCCACCCTAAACATTGTGTTTGGAAGTGCTTCTTGAACTGTACCGCGAACTGTTTCTGCTTGTGTGGCCATGTGTTACAAAGGACACTATACTAGAATTCTAGAAATAGGTCAACTATTACTTCACTATTACGGTGATTCTGTCCTGAATGCTCGGGAAAAAAGGCGCCCAAAACGGGTACAACGTGTATCGAGCCTCCTCTATTTCCGGAATTGTCTGCAATTTTGCAGCAAATGATTTGCGGGGAATACCCAGGACTGCCTGTCTGACTTTCTCGAGCGAAACCTTGGTAATGAGTATTCCGGAACCTGAAAGAGAAATAGTGAGCGTATCGGGAACTTTTGTAGGGTCAGTAGGAATCGCCGAAATAGGCTCTACCACGATGTCTCCGAGCGCGGGAATCGAAACATCCGGATATACCCGGTCGCTGATTATCTTACTCGCGATCGCACTCTCAAGCGTATCTCGATGGATCAAATATGAAACCATGGTCCCCTTCATTGAAGCCGGAAATTTTATATCATTCCCTTTGATCGTCAAAGAGTCACGGTCGATGGTGATGAACTGAAGATTCGGGAACGTAACATATTCGGACGGAATTGCGGTTCGTGTCTCTCGTTTGAGTTTTTCTGCAAGGTCAGCCTGTAACGTGAGAATCGCGCTTTCGCGGTCAGCATCCGTAAGCACATGAGCAATACCAGCCTCTCCTCCTGTAATTGCGCCGGAACTTCGTGCGTAGAGCTGCTTACTGTTGTATCCACTCACCGTAAAGCTCGTACCTTCCGCATTATAACTCTCTCCCACATCTGCCGCAGTAACAGCAACCTGGGGACTGGTGCCTGCCTTTTTTAATTTGTTGACCGTAGTGTACCCAGGAACCGTAATAGCGGCTTGAGTGGTATATTTTTTACCATTTTCACCGGTAACGGTCGTACCCTTTTTAATAGTAAGTGCCTTTGTACTGTATTCATTAAATATGACGATGCTTCCTGAAGCCCGACTATTGCTCTGTTGTAATGAAGAAGCGTATACCTGGCGAGTTACTTCGGTGTCTACCACCATTACTTGAAATGACAGTCGACCCGGGCCTGCAGATTTTTCTTCTTCCATTTCCAGTTGCATTCTGTCGAATGAAAACGGTATATGACGCTCAGTAACGGTCGCCCGTGCATAAACGAACTTCATTCCGAGTACATAAAGAAGCGCAATAAAACCAACTGCTCCGAGGATCACTATCATTTTGCGCCATGAGAACGTGCGCTCAGGCCCTTCAGTAAAGGATGTGTAATTTGTCGTCACCTCGGAAGAATATTCCGGTTTCTGCACCTCGATTACTTGCCCTTTTTTTTCCAATTGCTCCTTCCGAATAACGTCATACAATTTCATATGACTATTGTATTACACTAATCGATCAATAAAAAGTAATCCGAGAGCGACCGGTACGTCAACAGGGACTTCGTAGAGTCCTTTTACAGAAGAAAGAAGTTCCGGTGTCACCATGGTGACCTGCGGAGCATTTGTGCTTTGATGAATGACATATGCGTCGGACATGATGGCTTTCTTGAGTACTTGTTCAAATTTTGCATCAACGACGCAGTACCATTGTTTAGGTAATACAAAACCATAATGTCCCTGATCAACGACTCCTTGCAACCCTTTTTGCCACGTAACAACAAAAGAAGCGAATGCTTTGTCTATTGCCGCCGTAGTAGTCTTTGAAAGCTTATGTAACCGATATGCTTCGAGCATTCCTTTCACCTCGGCAAAAGAACTTCCCGTACTTGCTGCAACTGATCGATAAAGTTCATAGGTTCCTGTAGGGAATGAGTGCTGATACAAAAACAGTTCGTCTTTGATAAATGCGACGTCGGTAATTTCTTCTCCGACATCCACGATGACAGCGTTTGGCTCAGCGTGTTCTGCATACTGCCGTGTAGCAACAAAAGTCGTATACGCGCTCGTAGTGACACCTATTTTTCGAGTGCCGTATATTCGGCGAATCAAATCAGTGAACTGATCAATAATACGCTTTGGAGCAACGGTAACCGTCAGATAAAGCTCAAGCGATGTCGCACGCTTACCATAAGGAGCATGCGTCACATACCCGTTGAGCTTGATAAGGGAAACTTGTTTTTCAACAATGGAATATTCCCTGCCCAAATCCCCGAAACGATCCTTTTCATTTGCGATAATATGCTCTATCTCTTTATCGATTAGTCCTGAAACCATTTTTTCAGTGCACAAGAACGGCGTGGTTTTGTTGTAGAGAATAGTTCGTGTTTGTGAGCTGTACCACGGAGACGCAAGCACTACTTGAATATATTCCGGGAGATGCGCATCAACTCCGCGAATGGTTGTAGCGACGGATTCGATACCTTTAAGTGTTTCTGATACAAAACGTTCTATATTGAGATCTTCTTGCAAAGTCGCATCAACACGAGATTGTGCGAGTATGGAAATTGTTTCTATGGTTGCCTGAGGACCTTTTTTGACCAGCGCGTGAGCACCGCCGACACTTGAAGAACTGATATCAAATAGAGCGACAGGAATAGTTGCTGTGTTTTTGCGCGACATGTCTACAGTATAAGTTATAAAGAAGAAAGCTGAAAGGTAAAAAGAAATTTATTGCACACAGCGAATGTAACCAGGGTTTCCTTTTGCTGAATTAGCTACGCCACCTGTCGCGCTATTCACATAGTGTGCGTTCCCTGGAGTGGTTGGGACAGTAACAGATGACCAATATCCATAACTACTGTTTGATGTAAACCCTGCAGGTGTTGCAATATGGGTGTCGTACAGTGATTTTAATTGCTCTAGTGTCGGCATTTTCTTTCCTACATTCGAACAGGTACTAATTCCCGTACTCCATACCAAGAAACCGCTGTCAGCCGCATCCCACGTCACTACTCCGCTCCCATCCACCGACCAGTTCTTGTCTTTGGCTGCATTCGTTGCTGATACACCCCACCGCAAATATACGTCTGAAAGGCCGCTGCTATTATAAGAAAAACATTTTGGTGCAATAGTAGTTATTTTTTGTATCGCATCCATCATCGGTTGCACTGCAGCGCAAGCACCGGAATAGTTTCCTGTCGCTTCATACGAGAGCTCAGCTGCCGCAATCATGTTTCTGAGATTAGACTTAATTGATGCCTCCTGTCCTTTTACTCGCGCGCTATTCAGTGACGCCAGTACAACCGCTGCAAGTATCCCTATAACGGCAATTACAACGAGAAGTTCAATAAGGGTAAAACCCTTGTTAGATTTCATGAAAAAAGTATACCACGGAGATAATACTAGATACTATACAGGACTAAGAAAGTGTGGCTTTGATACGACGAACACCGGCAGAAGATGCTTCTTCTTTAAGAATCTTGAATGTGCCGAGGGTACCTGTTCGCTCCACATGGGGGCCGCCGCAAAATTCGATGCTCACCGACTCATCCATTTTTTCTGGTGTTGGACAAATCGCATACACAGATACGACATCAGGGTATGTTGTCCCGAATTCCATTTCTGCGCCAAGACCTTCCGCCTCCGCTTTCGGCATTTCCTTGCGTACGACTACATAGTCTTGGGTTATTTTTTCATTTACCCAATCCTCTATGTTTTTCTTCTCTTCATCGGTAAGTTTTCGATCAAAATTAAAATCGATACGAAGGCGCTCTTCGGTGATATTGCTTCCCTTTTGATGGATATCGGGACTCACGATCTGTTGGAGCGCAGCAAGAAGCAGATGGTGTGCTGTATGAAGCTTTGTAGTCGTCTCTGAAGTGTTTGCGAGTCCTCCCTTGAACTTGTTCTCGGCACCCGCACGAGATGCATCCTGATGGGCTTTCATCTGTGTATAAAAACTTTCAGTATCGATCGTCTGTCCGTTTTCTTGTGCAAGCTCTAGGGTGAGTTCTATCGGAAACCCGTACGTTGTAGCAAGTGTAAACGCATCAATGCCTTTTGAAAATTCCTTAAGTCCAGACTCGAGGGTCTTCTTAAATTTTATTAGCTCCGCAAGAATAGTTTCTGATACCGCATCATTACCAACTTCTGGATAGTGTTCTTTGTATGTAGCGACAAAAAGTGCGATAACATCGATCAATACCTGGTCGGTGAGCCCGAGGGCACGAGCTTGAACAGCTGCACGGCGAATAAGACGGCGGAGGATGTATCCTTGGTCTTTGTTGCTTGGAAATACACCGTCTCCCACAAGAAATACCGCACTTCGAACATGATCTGCAACGATGCGAGCACTTCTTTCATTGTAATTAACGGCGGTACTTTTTATAAGATCCATTATCGGAGCAAACGTGTCCGCTTCAAAAACATTCGTCTTTCCTTGTACCAGCATTGAAACGCGCTCAAGCCCGCTTCCTGTATCGACGTTCTTTTGCGAGAGTTTTCCAACAACGACACCGTCTTTCTTTTGGTACTGCATGAAGACGTCGTTCCAAATCTCAACCACTTCACCTCTGTCATCTGCGGCAAGATATCGCTCATGCGACATTTCTCCGAGACCATGCTCTGTGACATCATAAAACATTTCAGTATCCGGACCACATGGGCCGTTCTCTCCCGGACTCCACCAGTTGTTTTCTTCTGGGAGGAAATAAATATGAGACTCCGGCAAATACTGTTTCCAGATTTCTACTGCTTCCAAGTCCCGAGGTGCGTTTTCATCACCTTCAAAAACTGTCACATAAAGACGGTTCGGGTCAAGGCCCAAGCCTTCTTCTTTTGAAGTGATAAATTCATAGCTCCATTTGATCGCATCTTCCTTGAAATAATCTCCCAAAGACCAGTTACCAAGCATTTCAAAAAAAGTCAGGTGACGACTGTCTCCCACATCTTCAATGTCTCCGGTGCGCACACATTTCTGAGCACTCGCAAGACGCGCCCCTTGTGGATGTGGTTCGCCCATTAAATACGGCACGAGCGGCTGCATACCTGCAGTATTAAACAATACCGAGGGGTCATTCTTGGGAACAAGGGAAGCGCTCGGCAAGATGGCATGTCCGCGTTTTTCAAAAAATGCTAAAAACCGCGCGCGAATTTCAGAACTGCTTAATCCTTGTGTCATATAGAGATACTCTACCAAAAAAAAGGTAATAAAAAAAGCCGCCGATATACGGCGACCTTTAACACTAGTAACAAGTTGCACTTCCAAACATTTTTAAAATTTCCGGATTTAATCCTTCTATTTTGTTTCCATTCTTTTTGAAAGCCAAAACTCCGCCATAATTCACTAGTAGTGCGTCACTGAGTTTTTCTAGTGAACCACCCGTAGATTTTGCAGGAGCTAATCCTTTTGCATTAAAACCATTTTCTTTTAGTAAACCAACTAACTCTTCCCTCGTTTCAGTAGAGAGTACTCCTTCTTTTTCCATATGTTATTTTATTTTTCCTGATACTACCATACCATACAAAAACAACCAGAAACTTCCTGATTGTTTTTGTATGCGTAGGACTTTCCTAGACACTATTTATTTTTCTGCTTTTTGAGCCAGTTCTTTGAGAGTTTTTCGAGTTTATCAATATCTGCTTCGATACCTTTCAGGCCTGCTTCAAAAAATGCTTCATTGGTATTGATACCGATAGATTTGAAGATATCTTTGGGGGACATTGACTGACCGGCGGAAAGAAACTGTTCGATCTTTTTTGCGTATGAAGGATCAGCTTTCCATCTCTCATACAACGAGCGACTTACGAGTTGTCCGTAGGCATAACTGTATACATAGAAAAACATTCTTGTATGCCACCATGATACGAAATGATATCCGTCATCCGTAGTGGTTTTTATTGCACTACCGGTATAAGATCGAAGGTGCTTAGCGAGTAATTCTGCCATACCGTCAGCGCTTACCTGACCTTCGGCACGTATTTTTTCGTGCAATTCAACTTCATAATTAAACCCTGCAATTTGTGCAAAAATTGAAGTGATGTCTCCTAACAACTTTCCATGAAGCAGTATCGTCTGTTCATCTTCGGTGAGCGTCTTTGATAATTCGTCAGTAACTAACTGTTCAAAAAAAGTACTCGCAACTTCTGCGGTAGCAGTTGAATGCCCTCTATACTGAGACGGTTGGAACTTACTAAGCATTCCATGGATTGAGTGACCCATTTCATGCGCCAAAGTTTCAACTGAACGAATATCATCAGTATGGTTTAGCAGAACATAAATGGGTAAATCCCCCATCCCCCAACAAAATGCGCCCCCGGCCTTGCCGTTTCGAGGGTATATATCCAACTGCTTGTTATCGACAAACGATTGCACGATATCAGCATATTTTTTATCAAGTCGAGAAAAAGAATTCTTAACGATTTCAACGCTATCCGAAAAAGTAAAACTTTTATTAATCCTCCCAATCCAAACAGCCCGGTCTGCTCTAGAAAGAACCTTTTCGCCGAGTAATTTTGCATGGAGCTTATAAAACTTCTGACTGATTTTCAAATATTTACCGACGATTGACCGCAGATCTTCAACTGTTTTTTCATCCATCTCGTGTGAAAGCAATGTCGAGCTATATGATTTTTTATACCCGCGACGCTCGTCCAATACTTTTTTATAATTAAAAACGGCATTCATTTCTGCTTCAGCAAAAACACTTGCTTCTTTTTGTACCCGAAGTATTGATTCATACAGTTCATTACGGTCATTCTTTGGCAGCTCAGATAAAATTTCATGTGCCTTGCTCAAGGGGATATTTTCCCCTTTAAATAAAATAGTTTTTTGTCGAAGCGCCTTTTGTTGCCCATCGATCCACATTGAATAACTGGTTTGCGTAAGAAGATTTATTATTTGTTCTTCTTTTTCACTCAAATCATATTTTGATTGATCAAAAATTTTTTTAAGGAAGTAATGATATTCAGACAATGATTTTTCAGACAAATAGGTCTTCTGCGTCTTTGGTTCGATTTTACCCAATTCCAAAATAAAGAATGTTATCTTGTTAGAGGCGTGACTCAGGCGTTGTTGCATTTTTGAAGAGGATGCTGAGGCGACAGTGTCTTCACTATCAGCTTCAGATCGTAATGCAAAATACCACCATGGTTTTGCCGTGGTAGAATCTTCGATTTTACTGTAGTGAGTCAGAGCAGTGAGAAGTTTTTTAGGTGTACTGATAAAATCTTTACCTTTATATTTTTTTTCAAAATTTGCACACATGTCTTCCAAAAAGGAAATATCCTTCTCTATCTGAGGATCCTTATCATTCTTATACAAAAGCCCCAAATTCCACTCTGTTTTCATATACACGAGTATAACAGAAAACCGCCGATAGGGCGGTTTTGGAGTCTTATAACGGATCTCGTTCTGTTTGTTGGGTAAGGGGGATTTTTCTAATCTGTGCCTCTATGAACCATAGCACTACGAACGTAAAGAGTGCGAGGATGGTCACGAGTACTGCCAGACCATACAGACCGAATCCGCATGCCATACCAATACCTGCTGCTACCCAAAGCCCGCTCGCAGTGGTGATACCACTCACGCGACCTGAGGCGTGCTGAAAGATCGCTCCAACCCCAAGGAACCCTGCGGCTGCCACTATTTGTGCAGCGATACGAAGCGGATCAAAATTTCCGAATGAATACTGGGCGGCGACTTGTTGTGAAATGATCACGAACAATGCAGATCCGAGAGACACGAGCGTATACGTGCGCATGCCGGCTGTCTTGTGAGCAAGGAATCGTTCCACTCCGAGTGCCATACCGAGTGCCATCGCCAAAAACAAATGGATATAGATATCCTGTAAAAGAAAAGAAATCGAAAAATTCATCATTGGATAAGTATATCGCAGTATTGAAAATAAAAAAGCTGGACATTTTTATGTCCAGCTTTGTATAGTGCATTATCTTCTTATTCGCTTTTTATTATATTTTTTAGATATGTTTTTATAATACGCAGCTTCGTTTTTCTTTTGCACTTTTGTCATATGTTGCCTATACATGTATTGGTAGAGAGGCGGCCGTACAGCGGATGGTTTTTCTCGGTATCTATTAAGACGAGGTGACTCAATTCCGGAATGCAACAGCGCTCCAAAACCTTGATACAAAAGATTTCCAAAATTAGATTGAATATTTGGATAAAGCCCGGGAGAATAATATCTTCCATTATAGAAGCCATCACGCCAGACCATCTGAGGAACATATTCGACCTGAGGATTTCCGTTGAAGGTACCGGAGAATCTTTGTTGACCCAAATATGAGTAAGAATTACAACTCCCTAGGAGCAGTATTCCTATAAAAAAGACGATATATTTCATTGTTTAAAGATTTATCTAATAGCACTATTAGATAAATTCTGTACTTTGTCAATGATTCCGGCTCCAATGACAGAGTTACCTTCATACATAACGACTGACTGCCCTACCGGCAATGCTTCGGTCGTTTGCAGGGTGATAGTTGAATCATTGACCACTGTTACATTCAGTAATGCTCCGTGATAACGAATCTGTCCTGAATATTCCTTATCCGCACTCGGTCTGTGATGCCAATTCACTTCTCGCAGTGCTACGGTAACAGTATCCGCTCCTGACGAAGACTCATCTTTGACACTATCAGACACGATCAAGGTGTTCGTTTCAATGTCTTTCCCTACCACATAATACGCGGGTCGTTCGACACTTTTTTGTGTGATGCGAAATCCGTGACGCTCACCGATTGTGTAGAACCACACGCCGTCGTGTTCTCCTAGTACGCACCCCTCAGTATCCACAACAGCACCTTTTTTCTGTTCGATGTAATGCGAGAGAAATTCGCGCATATCAACATCCCCAAGGAAACAAATTCCCTGACTGTCTTTTTTTACCGCAGTAAACAGATTAGCTTCCTCTGCAATTTTGCGTACTTCGCTTTTTTGCAATCGCCCCAAGGGAAACATGATATGAGCAAGCTCCGGTTGAGTGATCATCCACAAGAAATACGATTGATCTTTACTCGGGTCAACTGCTTTCATAAGTGATACACCGTCAGTATGCGCATAGTGCCCCGTTGCAATCTTTGTTGCCCCAAGAGTCTGCGCGTAGTTCCAAAGCACACCAAACTTGATCACACGATTACACAAGACATCAGGGTTCGGTGTTCGGCCGGCACGGTATTCATTGATCATGTATTCGGCAACACCCTGCTTGTACGCTTCTTCAGCATCAAGAAAATAAAACGGGATATCGAGTGCAGCACAAACACGCATTGCATCGCGCTTCTCGTCTACCCAGGTACACGGAAGCCACTCTGGTGACCAGGTTTTTACAAAGATACCGATAACATCATAGCCTTGCTGTTTGAGTAGATACGCAGCAACAGACGAGTCCACCCCGCCTGAAATACCTACTGCTATTGTTTCTTTTTTAGTACCTTCATTCATTAGACTTTGATACTAACATGAAATAAAAAAACCGTCTTTATTTAAACGGTTTTAACCTAACTAATACAATATGATTGAAATGTATTAGTTTTTGCTATGTAGCTCATAGATCCGGGGTAAGAACCTCCAACTTGCATATGAATATAGTATGCCGATGCAGGGCTTACATATTCACTCGAAGTCCAATACACGGCTTGAGTAAAACCTGCGGGTACACCATTGTCGTTTGCAATATATAACGCCTTCATTTGTTCAAGTGTTGCGAGCCTCTTACCTATTCCTGCACAATAAGCATTTGCATTATCCCAAGTCGCCAATGCTCCAGGAGTAGGATCAAATGTCCCCGCTCCACTGGAGTTCACACTAAGATTGGTACCTGCAATCGATGCAGAGGCTGCCCACCTCGTCCCATCAAGTGTATAACAGGCAGCCTTACCACCCGCATTCACAATAGCGTTTATCATTTTTTCCACCTGTCCTCCTGCATTACATAATGTGGAGTAATTTCCATTGTTGCTGTAGTGCAATTCTGCTTCGGCAACCATACTTCTCAGGTTAGATTTAACAGAAGCAACTCTTCCTTTAGCTCGCGCACTATTAAGAGATGCAAGAATAACTCCGGCAAGAATTCCAATGACTGCAATAACTACTAACAATTCAATGAGTGTGAATCCGCCAGAGAGAGATATGCGATTGAAAGTTTTTTTCATATACATATATTAAAGACCACAAAGCACTCCTCCACTAATGGTCTTTGCATTTGCGTACACCAATCCTGAGGTGAAGTTTGAAACATACATACTAGTAGGAATTGTTGTGTGCTCAGTTGAGGACCAGTACCAGTTATTAGCTATACCAGGTGGAAAGGTGCCATAGATATCATATAACGCTTTCAATTGTTCAACTGATGCAAAACGTTTCCCTGCCGCATAACATGTAGTCATTCCTCCATCCCATGTACCTGTAGCACTTGCAACTTTATCAATAGTAATAATACCTTGAGAATTTACTCCATAATAATTACCATCAAATACTGCTGCAACACCCCAGCTTCTGTCATGGAACAGCGAGTTGGTATAGCACGATGCTTGCCCTCCTGTAGCAACAATTGCATCGATCATTCCTTGTAACGGCCCACCTGTATTACAAAGGTTGGCATATGTAGCATTATTAGTGTAGTACAACTCAGCTGCAGGAATCATATTTCGAAGATTAGATTTCACGGCGGCGATCTTTCCTTTTGCTCGTGCACTATTGAGAGACGCCAATACTACTGCTGCCAGGATTCCAATGACCGCTATTACCACAAGAAGTTCGATCAATGTAAAGCCTTTTTGTAGCCTGGATTTCATAAAATGATTATATCACTGATTTTTATTTCAAGTTCATCAATTTCTTGAAGACTTCGTACGTTGCATAGGCGTCTGCAAATGCACTGTGAGCTTTTTTGTTTTCAATACCATATTTTTCGCAGAGTGCACGAAGAGAGAGTTTTCCAATATCATCATTGGTATGAAGGATTCCGAATGCGAGCGCAATAGTATCGAGCTTGTGATAATGCATTTTGTTTTCTACACCAGTTTTCTTGAATGCACTTTCAATAAATCCGTAATCGAATGTTAAATTGTGCGCCACAAAAACACATCCGTCTGTTTTATCAGAAAATGTTTTCATCGCGTCTTCAAGGGATACCGCAAACAACCATTCCGCTTCATCATACCCATTTACTCGTAGTGCTTGAGGCTCTGCGTCTTCGATACGTTCGGGATGGATCTTCACATCAAGTTCGTCGACAACGGTGAATACACCGTCTTTCATGCGAGCGATTACCACACCGAGTTCGATTATTTCGTGCTTATCACGATCGAGACCAGTGGTTTCGACGTCTATAAATGCAAGTGATTGTTGTAACATAAATTATTTAAGATAGCGTGTAATGTTTGCCTGATGTTCCTTATAGGTAGACGCATAATGTATCGCGCCGTCACTGTCATGTAAATAGTACAGGTACGGGGAACTCTTCGGATTAAGTGCCGCCTTTATTGATGCAAGACCCGGGTTGTTGATGGGTCCCGGGGGAAGCCCTTTGTATCGATACGTATTGTACGGAGAATCCGTCGCAAGGTCCCTCATCGTAAGTTCACTGCTTTCTTTATCAAGCAAAAAGAGGAACGGTGCATCCACCTGAAGGGCCATATCTATTGAAATGCGCTTCCAGAGAATCCCTGAAATAATCTCCCGGTCTTCCGCACCTCGTGCTTCCTTTTCGATTATCGATGCCATGGTGATAATGTCCTTTTTTGAATGTTTTGACTGGGCAAACTCCTCATCAAGCGTCGTCATCTTCTTTTCAAAGTTTCGCTTCAACGTCGTCACTACCATATCAGGTGCGAGTGAGGGGAAGAATCCGTAGGTATCAGGAAAAAGATATCCTTGATCACCGTCTGCAAGCTCTAAAAACAATGATGCATCAAAAGAAGGAAACAGTTGTACCAGGCGGTCCGCCATGTTTTTATTTGTAAATCCTTCCGGGAAAGTCACCCGTTGGCGGTCAATACCGAATTGTTTTCCTGAGATTCGCATCGCAACCCCAAGCACACTCATCGGTTCTGAAAAATAATACTCGCCTTCACTGATACTTTTTTCGTTTCCAAGTGACAACATAAACATCTCGAACAATCGCTTGGATTTGATGATGTTGTCAGTATGCAACTCTTCAGACACTGAAAACAACGTTTGCCCGGACTCAATGGTCAAATGATAAGGCACAGGAAAACTTTCCGGCGCGACAAAGAGTGATCTGTAGCCTACGTAAAACAAACTGATTCCGAAAATCAAGGAAAGTAAAGTCTTTAGAATAAAACCTTGCGGTGAAATTTTTATCATGATTAGATCGGAAGATTAACAGGTGCCTCGCCCTTTTTACTCTCAATGCGTTCGAATGACGGAGTTTCTGCAACGCGCCCCGGCAAGTGATAGATGGTCGCGAGCTCCTCGGTAGTCAAAATAAATGGTTTGCCGCCATTTCTGGCAGGATTGGTAAAGTAGGTTTGGATTTTTTTGAAATCAAATCCTCCATACAAGAAGTCTCGCCCCTTGTATTCAAGGAGGATGTCTTTTTTCTTTTTAATAATTTTTTTACCCATGATGTCCTGCCACGCAAAGTCGAATGATGTCGCGCCAGAAGGCTTGAAACCGTTGAAATCAACCGTGTTGTATTGGCGAAGCATTCCGGTCAAACTTGAAATGCGGTTGGCATCAAACTTATCCTTATCCGTGACATACAATGCTCGGATACCACAATCAAAACCGAGTTTGTTGAGGTTTCGCTCAATGGAATCAATTACTGCCATTTCTCCTTTTGTGGCACGCCTGTTACCGACAACCTTTTCTTTCCCTTCGGCGTCCTTTTCCTTTTCCTTCAGACTGTCATTAAATTTTGTGATGATATCCTTTGCAGCATCAGTCCATTTTTTATTTTCTTCAACGACTTCCTTGCCGTCTTTTTTCTTTGTTATGGTAAAGCGGTCCGTTGCACCGCGGAGAATGATTTGAAACCAAACATGTTCACCTGCACCAATCGACCCCATGAATTCGAGCGTCGGTGTTATAGGGTCGATACGTTCCTCTTCAGCGAGGGATCCTATCGCCTTGTCGAGACCATAATCAATGTATGTTTTTATAGGATACGGATCGTCTTTTGTCAGTACCAAATTCGTACCCCACAAGTTAATAGGTCCGCCTTTTTCAAAATCAGGAATTTTGACCGCATAGTCTTCGACTTCGCGAACTTCAGCCTGAGGATACTGCGCATATATCTGACTTTCAATCAGTTTCTTAAACTTATCAGAGGTTCGAATATAAAATTTGATGGTTCCTTCCGTTGAAACTATTTCCAATGAAAAATAATTGCGCAAATTGCCTTTCCAATAGCGGTCAAACCAATTACCCACACCACCCATCTGATACAATGAGTTTAATACGAGCTCCATGGCAAGCGGACTCTTAAATACATCTTTTGGAGGCTTTATTTCAAGTAACACCCATTTAATGTTACGCAAAAAAACCGTCTGTATGTAGGTGAGCCAAAGATTCCACGCAAGTACCCCTACGATAGGAAAAGCTACTATTACGATAATAAGGTTGACGAATGCATCAGGCATATAAACGTGCCTTTAGTATAGCAACGGACTATTGATTCACAAAACGAATCGGGATGCGTGCACCTTCTTCTGCGCGCTGTGTACCTGTGTTTGAGATGCGAGTAATGATTACATACCCTGTTCCTGTTCGAGGAACCGCTGTAAATGCAACCGTATCACTGAAGGAAACAGAATTTTTGTTTACGACAACAGGAAGTGTCGTGGTACTTGAAAGCGGTGCGCCGCTTCCATCAACAACCACAATCGAAAGTGAGTCCGGTGCAACCGCAATTGTGTCGCAGTTCTTGATAGTTCCTTGGACCAAGACATAGCTCATTCCCGTAGTTACCTTCTGGAGCGGCTTTGGTGTCGTCACCAATACCTTGCCGCAGTCGTTGAATGCGGGAGTCACTGTCTCCTGCTTGTCTTTGTAGGTTGCAACGTCCGGTACTTTTTTATTGATACCCAGACCAAATACTCGTCCGAGAATGGCGATTACCAAAATAAGAACGATGATGATTTCAAGTGGACTCCAATCACCCCCCATGACAAAACTCTAATTAGAGGTTCGTATAACGACCGTCTTCTAATTTTGCAAAGTAGGCAGGGTTTTGAAGGTTAACAAGGATGGTGTTCTTTTTAAGAAAACGTTCCTTGAGCACGCGATCTACCACGTCATCTTTTGTAAGCGGTCCTTCCTTTTCGAGAATTTCAGCGATAACTTCACGAACAACACCAGGCTTGTATCCCCATTCTGAAAGTGCGTAGTATCCGCGACCGACAAGAACAAAACGACTGTCCTTGATAAGTTCGTTGTGAGTAGTAGCGACATGTGTCTTGCGACCAAACGTGTCAACGATCGCCTTTGCTACTTCACGGAAGTGCATTGGTGAACCGTGCTTGCGCATCATAAGGAAGGCATAGTCCTTGATACCGCGAGTTTTGATGTTTTGTGATTCTGAAGGACCCCATTCGCCGAGAGGGTTTTTACCGATTTTCTTGGAAATATTTAACCAACGACGTGCAACTTCTTCATTTTTGTATTGAGTTGCAACTTCCTTGATTTCATCAATAAATCGAGTAACCAGGTCGTCTTCTGAAAGAAGTTCCTTGTCATCGAGACCTCGATAGACACTTTGAAGTGCATCATGAACAACTTCTGAAAGTTCTTCATCCACGGTCCAACGCTTTTCGAAATGATCATCTTCCTTGAGGTGTTTGAATTCTTCACCGAGCACGAGATAGAAACGGAGGTGATTTTGGATCGCCTTATCCTTGGTAATGTGAGAGAGGAAGTCATCTTCATGCACCATAGCACCCATAGCTTCAACAAGGGTTTTGATTTCACTGAATACTTTGTCTTCAGTTTTGTATGTTTCGCTCTTGCGAATGCTTGCAAGTGCCGCGTTCTCGATCTGACGAACACGTTCACGAGTAATGCCGTATTTTTTACCGATTGCTTCAAGCGTTTTTGAGTCCGCCGTATCACCCAAACCGTAGCGGTTGACAATGATGTCATACGCTCGATCCTGAAGATTAGAAAGTAGTCGTTTTGTAACTTGTTTTGGTTTGAAGCTTATAACTGCCATGGTTTTATATATGTTTTACTCTATTTGTTATACTCCATACTTTATCATACTTAGGCGAATACGTCAACATTTTGTCAAGAGCAATCTAAAACAAACGCCTCACATCCCCCACCGTTAATACGAGCATCAACAGGAGCAATAACAAGAAGCCTGCGGTATGAATAATTCCCACTACTGTAGGTGAAAATCTTCGGCGAGTGATCGCTTCGAGAAGCACCACAAGGAGTCTTCCGCCATCAAGTGCCGGGAACGGCAGGATATTAAGAACAGCAAGATTAATGGAAATCGCCGCAGTAAATGCGAGAAGGTACGCAAACCCGATACTTGCCGCCCCTCCGACTTCGCGCGCGAGACCGACAGGCCCCATCAAACCTTCTGTACCTCCGCCGGAACCAAACAGTCCCCCGATCAATGTCCCGAGCGTAGTCCAGATACCTGAGGCAATAGACATGATCTGAAGCACCGCTGCATGCATCGCCGTACCGATAGGCAACCTTACAGTTTCAATAGGTTCGACAGCTATGCCGATACGACGATCAGCTGATGCGACACCCATAAAATCATACGTAACGGATTTTGTTTCCCCGCCTTGTATCACATCAACGACTACCGACCCTTCACTCGCAGTGATCGCTTTGTGAAGATTTTCAGTAGTAAGCGGAGCGATATCCCGACCGTCGACTATCACGCTTGAAATCGTGTCACCTACGGATATGCCTGACTCTGAAGCCAGTCCGTCCGGCGTAACAGAAATAATGGTAGGCACTCCTCCTTCAACGGTGGTCGGCATACCGATACTGTATGCTGCGGTAAACAATACGAATGCAAGAACGATATTCATGACCACTCCGGCAACAAGCACGAATGATTTCAAGTACCATGGCTTTGTATCAAACTGACGTTCAGGCGCGACCGCACCTTCCAAGCCGTTTTCTCCTGCGATCTTTACAAACCCTCCAATAGGAAGTGCGTTAATGGTATAGAGTGTTTCGCCTTTTTTAAAAGAGAATAATCGTGGCGGAATACCGAACCCGAATTCTTCAACCATCATTCCGCTTTTGCGGGCAGCATAAAAATGTCCCCATTCATGCACGATGACTGTTACGAGGAGTACGATGATGAATATAATGATTGTCATAAATTTTACCCGAGAATTTCAGCTTCCTTTTTCTTGAATAATGATTCCGCTGAATTGTTTGCGCCGTCAGTGATTTTTTGCACGTCTTCCTTTGCGTTACGGACAGCATCTTCCGGCAGGCCTGCATCCTTGAGGCGAGTAAGAGCGTTTTCACGTGCCTTACGGATAGTAATGCGCGCGTCTTCGAGTCGTTCTTTTGCGATCTTTACAAGATTCATACGAGATTCAGTGGTAAGTGCCGGGATGATCACACGAATTCCGGAATCATCGACTACAACGGAGAATCCGAGATTTGCCGCATGCAAACTGCGCTCGATGTCTTTGATCTGACCCTTGTCCCACGGAACTACACGAAGTGTCTTCGGGTCTTCGATGGTCGTCGAAGCAACGTTTTTAAGCGGTTGAAAACTTCCGTATGCTTCAACCGTCACGCCGTCGAGCAAGACTGGTGCCGCGCGTCCGGTGTGTATTTGTGAATATTCTTTTGCAAGCCACTCTTCGGCTTGCTTTGCTTCTGTTTTGAATGGTTGTAAATCGTACATAGGATGGATTATAGCACAACACTTGCCGCATATTCGAGGACAAATTTTGTCGGCAAATTTGCCTTCAAAAGCATTTTTTTTGCGTCGTACACCGCAGTAGCCTTTGCGGGATGTTTTTGTATATGGTGCTCAAGTGCATCAAGGAGTTCAACGGCTCGTGCGCGTCGAGTTGCCGCATTGTCATCGGAGTCACTGCCGAATTCATTCTTGATAAGTGCAAGTACATCCTCCCGATTAGTAATAGCAAAGCCTGCAGAAAATATTTGCGTGTCTAGAGAGTGCATGAGTCGTACACGGGAACGAATGGTTGCCGGTACCGTATATGGATATGGAGTCATCAGTACAATAGTAGTGTCGTCATCAGGCTCTTCAAGTGATTTGAGCAATACCTGTGCAGCGTCGGGAGAAAAAACTGAAAAAAATACAACATAGGTTCGAGACTCTCCTGTTCCCTCCGCAATGAATGCAGCAAGTGCTCTAGCATGATCAATAGTGAACCGCGGAACGCTCAAAGAATGAACAAAAGAGTCAGTAACAAGTGCCTCAGCCAAAAACGTGTCAAAAAAAGTTTCGCTTCCTTGCAATAAAAATGTTCTCTCAGGAAGAAACGTGGCAATATCAGAAAAATGCATGCTAGCGTTTTACTAAAATAGAGCGTTTGTAATCGTCCAGGTGTCCGAGCAATATTCCGGTCCCTTTTACTACACAGTACAGCGGATCATCTGCCAAGCGAACTTTTACTCCTGTCTGCTGCTCAATAAGTTCATCAAGGTGCTTAAGCGCGCTTGTCCCCCCTGTCATGACGATACCGTGGTCGATGATATCGCTTGCGAGTTCGGGCGGTGTTGCTTCGAGCACGGTCTTGATGGCCTTCACTACTTCCTTTAATTCGTAATCGATCGCTTTTACCAGTTCATTGGTCGTGATAGTAAGCGTCTTTGGAAGCCCGGTCACCACGTCACGCCCCTTTACCTCTCCGGTAGCGTCCGGAGTCACCGGGAGCGCTGATGCGAGGGTCTGCTTTAACTCTTCCGCACTTTGATCCCCAATGATTACACCGTATGTACGACGAACATAATCAATGATCGCTTGATCAAATTTTCTTCCGCCTATTTTGACCGACGTAGAGGCAACGATACCCCCCAGAGAAATAACCGCGACGTCAGTGGTCCCGCCTCCGATATCTATTACCATCGCACCGCGCGCTTCATTGATCTTGATCCCGGCACCAAGGGCTGCGAGCACCGGCTCTTTTACAAGCATTGCGGTGCGTGCACCTGCTTTCATCGTAGCCTCGATCACTGCGCGGCGCTCTGTCGAGGTAATCCCCACAGGAACAGAAACAAGCACGTCTGGCTTAAAGAGTGTGGTAGTACCGAGAGCCTTGGCAATAAAATGACGGAGCATGGCATAAGTCACGAAATAGTCCGCAATCGCACCGTCATGCATCGGACGATACACGATCACCGACTCAGGGGTCTTACCGATCATTTCCTTTGCTTCGGTACCGATAGCTTCGATGGTTTTAGTGGTTTGATTGACCGCGACAACAGTCGGCTCGTTTACCACGATTCCTTTTCCGGCAAGAAAAACAAGGGTATTGGTAGTTCCCAAATCAATTCCTATTTTTTTAGAGCTAAAGAGTTTCCACATGGACAATACAATAGTATAGTGAGCGCATACCTCCTGTAAAGGCGGCATACTTTTTTTATGCAAATCGCAACAGTCATCCCTATCGCGCGCGGAATCCCCTTCGATACACTTTCATACTATGTGAACGAGGATCTTTCACCTGGAACGCTCGTTACCATGCCGTTTGGCAAACAAACCATTTATGGAATCATTACAGAAACGGTATCCATTGCGGAAGCAAAAGGAATGATAAAGTCCGCAAGCTTTACTCTTAAAAAAATAAAAACAGTCATCGGGACCACACCCGCGATACAGGCCGCCGCACTCGCGCTTGCCGAAACATCCCTCCTGACACTGACCCCGATTGGTACGCTTGCAGGGAATGTCATTCCACAGACATTGTTTGAATATGTTTCCGGTGAAAAAATTATCACCGAACAGTCGCTGACAGAAAAAACAACAGACAGTTTTGAGGAAACGGTTTCTATCGGACCTACGGCAGAGCGCGTGGATCACTACAAACGATTGATTCGAAGCGCCTTCGCTGCTAAAAAAAGCATCATCTTCACGGCGCCGACAATTCGCAGTCTGGAGCGATTCAAGGCGCTCTTGGAAAAAGGCATTACCAATCATACGGTCATACTTCACAGCAAAACGACAAAGAAAAATCTCAAAAGCGTATTTACACTCCTTAAATCAAGCGATCGACCGCTTTTGATCTTTACTACGCCCGGATTTTTTATACTGCCGCGCACGGATGTCGGAATCATCATCGCCGAAGACGAGAGCCAAAACCTCTATCACACGAGCGACCGGTACAAAAGCGACTTGCGGATATTTATCAAGCAATACGCGGAACGACTGGCTGTAAAACTTGTGTGGGGTGACACGCTGCCACGATTCGCAACGCTCAAGCGCCTTGGTGCCGACCACGTACCGCGCACGTTTGTTCCGGACAAACTCACGGTCGTACCGATCGAACCTTACAGAACAGCACTTCCTACCGAAGTAGTCGAAATTCTTCGACACGCGCAAAAAAAGGGTCGTCGTCTCTATATATACGCAAACAGAAAAGGTATCGCGCCGCTCTCTCGCTGTTCTGACTGCGGAACGATCGTAAACTGTACCGATTGTTCTCTTCCAATGGTGCTTCGTTACAAAATAAATTCCGAAGGCGAACGATTGCGAACATTCGTGTGTACTCATTGTGCAGCCACGCTTCCCACCACTCATACCTGCGTTCATTGCGGAGGATGGAATATCACGCCGAGTGCAATCGGTACCGAAAGCATCAAGGACGAGGTGAGTGCGATTGTCGGAGCCGAACACGTAGTCACGATAGACGACGACCTCACTCCTGACAGTGCGAGCATCCAGGCGCTCATAAAAGAAAGTGACAACCTCAAGTTCGTCGTGATCATCGGGACCATCAAGGCATTGCCGTACCTGAAACAAATTCATTATTCCCTCTTTCCGTTCTTTGACCGACTGCTTTCGACGCCATCGCTCTACACTACAGAAAATGTCCTAAGGCTTTTGTTGGAATGCAATGAGCGATCAAGCCAGGGAGTGCTTGCATTTGCGCGAGACCCTGAGTTTCCGATGACCCGCAACTTGGAAACCCAAAAGATTAACGCCATCATTCATGACGAATTGCAACTGCGAAGCGAGCTTGGGTATCCGCCGTTTGGATCAATCATCAAGATAAACATCACCGTACCCGAAGGATACCGTCAAAGCGTCATCGAACGTGTGCAGGAATTTTTCGGAGAAACCGAAATCACCATGATGCCTGCAAGAAGAATCAGCCAAGGAAGCATGAAGGTCTTGTTGTCATGGATCATTACCGCTCCAACCACCTACATAGAAGAAGAAGGTCAGACGCTTTCAAGTTTCTTGCAAAGCCTCAGATATCCGTATCTTATCGAAGAAAACCCTGAGCGGTTGTAATTTTGACATGCGTGAATATCGTGTTATTATGTAATCAAATTAAAAAACTACATAATCATGAGATTTTTCCGTTCCTTATTTTCGTTATTTATTCAGAAATTTCCTAAGAATTTTGATGCCCAGGCCCGACTCTGGCACAGAATAGCGCTTACCTCTTTTGGTATATGTCTCCTGTTTGTCATTTTAGGCTTTGAGAAAGACTATCTATGGTTCATCCCTAGCTTGATATTCCTCGGACTTTCGCTTATCGCGCGCCGTGAAGCCCAAAAGCACCCCTGGTATCGATCAATAGAATAATTAGCTGAAGGCCACCTCGTGTGGCTTTTTATTATGGTTGCATACTATAGGCTCTCATGGTACGATAATGCCCATGTCAATGACTAATGTTGAATTACAACCAAACAACCACGAGAACGCACTAAGCCTTATCCGTCGCTTTTCACGCAAGATGATCGAAAGCGGAGTAATCCCTAAGGTTAAGGGAAAGCGCTATGCGGTACGCCCTTTGTCTAAACTCGGACAAAAGAACCTTGCGATCAAAAAAATCGCTCGTCGCGTAGAAGTAGAACACTTGAAAAAGCTCGGTAAAATGTAATTATTGTACTCTCATATGGTTGAAGAATATTCAAATCTCACTGTATCTGGAAAAGGCACGCTCCCAAGCGTGCCTTTTTTGGCTATCAAGGAAGCTGTTCTCGGTAAAAAATACGAGCTCTCTGTTCGCTTCGTTGCCCCACAGACCGCACAACAACTCAACATCACACATCGCCAAAAGGACTACGTGCCGAACACCTTATCTTTTTCACTCAGCGAGACGAGCGGAGAAATCGTCATGTGCCGTTCTGCGATCCGTAAAGAATTCAAAAAATTCAACATGACGCATCGCGACTACCTTGTCTTTTTACTCATCCACAGCAGTCTGCATTTGTTAGGAATGGATCATGGGGATATAATGGAGCGTAAGGAACTTTTTTTTCTAAAAAAATTCTCAACAACTAACTAATGAAACAATCACTTTCAGTCGGCATTGATATCGGTTCGAGTATGACGCGCGTCGTCGTAACTGAAAGCGTTGCACCTGACGGCGGACACCCCCGCATCATCGCGGTCGGTACTGCCGAAACTCGCGGCATGAGACACGGCTACGTAGTGAACCGTGACGATGCGACGATGTCTCTCGTCGCCGCACTTCGTGACGCGGAACGCGAACTCGGCACACGCATCAAGTCAGCGGCAATCGCGATAAGCGGTATCGGTCTTCAAAGTGTCTATTCAACCGGAAGTGCGATCGCAAGTCGTGCCGACGGAATAATAAGCAAGCTTGATATCGAAAAAGCAATCCAGGACGCCGAAGGTCAGATTGATCTCAAGAACAAGGCGATCCTTCACGCCTTCCCTGTCGTATTCAAAGTCGACGGCAAAGAACTCCCGACTCGTCCTGACGGTATGCAAGGACTTCGTCTCGAAGTAAAGACATTGTTCGTGACCTGCTTCCAACAGCACCTCGATGACATTCTTGCCGTTGTTTCCGATGCGGGGGTAAAAGTCATAAACTTTACCGCGACCCCTATCGCCACACAAAAACTCCTCCTAACTGATCTTCAAAGAAACTTCGGTTGCGCTCTTATTGATATCGGTGCAGAAACAGTATCGTTGTCAGTATATGAAAACAATACCCTCACCACCCTTCACGTGTTCGGTATCGGTTCCCTCGACATTACCAAAGACATCGCACTCGGACTCCGTATCACGCCCGAAGAAGCAGAAAGCATCAAACTCGGCACGGTGAGTTTCCAAAGTGTCCCGAAGAAGAAGCTTGATGAAATCATCGAGGCTCGCCTTTCGGATATCTTTGAACTTATCGACAAGTTCCTCCGCAAGATCGGACGAAGCGGACTGCTTCCTTCCGGTGCGATCATCATAGGTGGTGGATCATTAAGCTCGATGATAGAACCTGTTGCAAAGACGATGCTCAAAATCCCGGTACGCCTCGGGCATGTGGACATTCCGAGTACAAAAAGTCCGATCAAAGACCCTCGATTCCTTCTTGCCTACGCTATCGCGACCAACAACGTCGAACAGCAAGGAAACAAACAGCGTATTCGCTCGAGTGCTCCCGGATCCGACGAAGGATTCATTGCAGTCATCAAGGACTTCTTCAAACAATTGATGCCGTAAGGGTTGTGTGAATAAAAAAAATCTCAGGGCATGCCCTGAGATTTTTTATACGGTGTAATTTATTTTCGTTCGTAATTTGAAACCGCAAAGAGTACGTAGAGTGCCGAAAGACCGACAAGAATATATATCATCATCGCAAGTGTTGAACCTGCGCCAAATACCGCATCAACAAGATTGAAGCCGAATGCACCGACAAGGCCCCAGTTCAAGCCTCCGACAATAATAAGAACAAGTGAGATCCAGTCCATTGTAGTAAGTTTTTTCATAGTATAATTTTTTATTAGTACCTGATAAAAATCCGTTACCCGCAAAAGAGTTTCCTTTGCTCTCCTTAAGTGTACACCCATCTTTACCAAGCATGGCTAAAAGTTTTCCACTTTTTAACACTCAAACTCAATTCGTCAACTATCATTGCCCTTTTATATAGTTCTGCTACTATTGTCGGTATAGCAATAAACCCTGTGGAAAGGGAGTAAGAGAAGAGAATATATGGCAAAAATAACTACAGATATTGAAACGGCTGCCCGTATCAAAGTGATCGGTATCGGAGGATCCGGCGGTAACGCGATCAATCACATGATCAGCAACAAAGTTCGCAGTGTTGAATTTATCGCAATGAACACTGACGTGCAGGACTTGCACAAGTCACTCGCTGAAAAGAAAATCCATCTTGGGAAAAATCTGACAAAAGGTCTTGGTGCCGGCGGTAACCCAGATATGGGAATGCGCGCCGCAGAAGAAACAAAAGCAGAAATCCAAGACGCCATCAAGGGTGCGGACATGGTATTCATCGCCTGCGGAATGGGAGGCGGTACCGGCACAGGCGCAGCCCCAATCGTCGCTCAAGCAGCAAAGGAAGCGGGTATCCTCACCGTCGGTGTGGTGACCAAACCATTCTTCTT
>Ga0247817_10000257_pt1 | contig 32887 bp, 23 predicted proteins | sample UWRJL212509R1_FD_178010 | JGI IMG/M metagenome (GOLD analysis project Ga0247817, IMG submission 178010) | Plant litter microbial communities from Arlington Agricultural Research Station in Wisconsin, United States - UWRJ-L212-509R-1 | ecosystem: Environmental > Terrestrial > Plant litter >...
ATAATCCTCCCCACGGTTGAAACCGTGGGCTGTCTTATACTCAAAAAGCTTTACATTTAACAAAGAAAACCTCCAAGGTTCTTTATCGATCGTATCAGCTTAATGAATATTATCAGCTTTTACTATGATAAAACCTTGGAGGTAACGTCTTCATAATCCTCCCCACGGTTGAAACCGTGGGCTGTCTTATACTGAAAAAGCTTCGCATTTAACAAAGAAAACCTCCAAGGTTCTTTATCGATCGTATCAGCTTAATGAATATTATCAGCTGTTACTATGATAAAACCTTGGAGGTAACGTCTTCAAATCCTCCCCACGGTTGAAACCGTGGGCTGTCCTATACTGAAAAAGTTTTACATCTGACATATTATTCCTGCATAGGCTTTACAGGTTTGATTCATATTACTAAAATACGTTTACATATGTATGTAATTCCTAAATAGACTTTACATAGTTCATTCAGCATCGCATACTCGACTAAAAAACAGCTTTTTCAAAGTTATTTATCGACATTTGTGTTACTTTCTACCTACTTATAAGTATATATGCTTGTAAAAAAAGGTTATCTAAATTAAACTTCTACATACAATTTTATTTTGAGACCGTATACACCTTACCTATTCCAATGCGCGCAGTCTTCTGTATCATAGTTTTCTTTATCGGATGGTTTAATACTGTCGGACAAGAGCTTACCGTTAATGGAGGCGCTGAAAGTCCGCCGTGGCTCGGATGGTTTCAACCGGATATGCCATGGAACAGTGTTGAAAGTGGTACTAATGCAGGAGTTGGTCCACATAGCGGACAATATTATTTTGCACCAGGCTCATCTGGAATCACTGTAGGTGGAGTTACAACTTCTGAAGCATATCAGAATATAAATCTAACATCGTTTGCTACACAAATTGATGCAGGTACTGCCAGTTTTACTTTTTCCGGATGGAGAAGAGGTTATACACCACAAGGAGATAAAGCGCAAATTATTGTTGAGTACAGAGATGCATTCGAAACTGTAATTGATTTTTACGATACCGGCAGTGCTAAGTTTAATACATGGATAAATAATACTGACACCAGAAATGCTCCTATTGGTACCCGCTCGGTTCGAATCCGTTTAATAAGTACCATGATAGTAGCTTCCACTAACGATGGCTACTACGATGATATATCTTTTAAATACAACTCTCCAACCTGTACACCTCCAACCAGTGTTGTATTAACACCTGGCATTGCAACAAGTTATTGTTTGGGCAGTCCCTTAACGATCTCCGCAACGGTGAGTCCTGCAAATGCAAACTATTATTATACGTGGTTTAAAAACAGTATTGCACAAACTACTCCCAGTACAACATATGCACCGATAATCAAAGCTGCAACTGTAGCAGGTGATGCCGGCACGTATACCTTGCGGGTTGAAGATGGGAATGCGGGTTCTGCAACATGTTATAAGGAATCAAGTGTTGTCATTACTATTGATGCACCACCTGTAGCCGGAAGCATTGCTACAAATCAAGAGATCTGTTCAGGTTCGTCTGCAAATCCATTAACGGGAACGGGAAGTACGGGAGGAACTGTGGTAAAGAATTATAAATGGCAAAGCTCTACAAGTTCCGCAACAGGTCCGTGGGCTACTGCTCAGGCATATAGTACTACGGCAACAGGTTATTCTCCTGGCGTACTAACAACGACTACTTATTACAGACGTATCGATTCGTCCGGAGCTTGCTTAGGTGTACCGACCTCAAGCATTACCATTGCTGTAGATGCACCAACCATAGCTGGTACAATAAGTTCCGATCAGGTAGTCTGTATAATGAAAATACCTGACCCTTTAACAGGTACTCCAAGTTCTGGTGGTACAACATCCAGATATTATAAATGGCAACGCTCGATTGGCTCCTCATTTGGTCCATGGGTAACTGTACAACCATTAAGCACAACAGGAACAGACTATACCCCTGTTACAATGGCAGGAATCAGAAGTTACTACAGAAGAATGGACTCATCGGGTACATGTCCGACAGTACCTACAAATATTATTACAATCACTGGAGGTAGCAGGGTTACTCCAGAGCCAATTACTTCTTCGCTTCGTGATACATTGTGTATAGGAGAAAATTTCCAATTAACGCCTCACATACTGGCGCCCCCGTTTTCTGTTCCTCTTAATGGAGGATTTTATTATTCATGGAGAAAAGTACAGGGAGCATCAAGTACAGAGTTGATCCCACCCACTATTTTTCCAATGGCCTCCTATCCCGCTATACCCAAACCTGCGACACTAGCAGATTCAGGAACCTATTATATTATTACTCAAGACGGGCCAATGCCTTCGCAATGCAAAGACTCTGTTAAAATAGTTATTCGCATCAATCAAGCACCGACCCAAAAGGCACTCATACAGAGCAACCAGGAATTTTGTTTAGGAAGCTCTTCTTCGCCGCTTACTGAATTAAGCCCATCTGCTGGCTCAACCGGAGTTCCTTTATATTATCAATGGTATAAAACAAAAGACACTACAGGCACGCCTGTCTTAACAAAAATCCCTGTTGCTTCGACTTCCAGCAGCTACGATCCAGGTACTCCTGCAACTACAGATTATTTCGTTCGAAAGGATTCTGTAAAATATTGTCCTGCAGTTGCAAGCAACTTTTTAAAAATCCGCGTTAACAACAAACCGATCTTAGATAGCATACGGGCAACAGTGAATGACACCTTGTGTGTAAACTTTGGCGACCAATTTCAATTGAAAGGATATATTGATAGCATTACTCCCGGTAAAGCTTCTATCAACGGAGGTTATTACTTCACCTGGAAAAAGCTTCAACAACCGGCAACAGTTCCGATAGAGTTAACTACTGCAGAAAAATATACCGATTACCCTGCCAACAGCAGAGATGTAATTGAAGATGATTCAGGCACCTATTATTTATATGTGCAGGACGGAATTGGAGCAAAACAATGTATGGATTTTATTACCTTCAAAGTGGTGGTGATCAAAACATGTATTGCAATAACATGCACAAAACCAATCGTAGTTTCTGCTAAAGTAGCGGCAGGCAGCAACGATACATTATGCGTAGGCAGTAGTTTGGTATTACAAAAAGGTACTATCAGCGTACCAGCTACTCCGCCTACATTTGGCTATACGTATTCATGGATCCGAACCAACACATCAGGAACAGTGATCGTTCAGCCAGCATCAACTACCTATCAAGATCTGGTTATCAATTCTGTGTCACCAATTGATAGCGGACGATATCAATTGGTTGTTCGGGATGGAGCCATAACACCTGCTATCTGTGCAGAAAGTTCGATGCCGATCTCCATTGTTATCCAAAACCCCATTACACAGGCAGGTATTGGAAATGATACTATTATCTGTAAAGGAAACGCAGTATTACCATTTTTAGAAAAAACAGCAAATACCGGCGGAACAGGTGTATATAAACATCAATGGCAAACTTCTGCTGATAACAACACTTTCACAAATATTCCTGCGGCAACAAATGTGAGTTACCAATCACCTCCGATTTCAATACGCTCCTATTTCAGACGCATTGATGAATCAGGAGTTTGTGCTGCTTCTACCAGTAATACGGTTGAAGTAAATGCGTACACAGGTGTTGATCCTGGAACAATAGAATTAACTGCAGCAACGCTCTGTTACAATACAGTTCCTACACAAACGATACAAAGTGTAACCGGTGCTTCAGGAGGTACAGGCGGCAGCGGTTCGGAGACGTATCAATGGCAAATATCTAAAGACAATACAACATGGACGAATATTGCAGGAGCAAATACACCAACATATAAGGAAACAAACCTATTAACCGATACCATGTATTATAGACGCGCTGTTGGCATGGGACCTGGAAATTGTGATACAGCGTATACAACAGCGGTTGCGATAAATGTATATGCACCATTAATAACAGGAAGTATTGACAACGACACTACAATTTGCAGCGGAGACTATGTACACATCAAAGAGCAAACTCCTGCAACAGGCAACAACATCACATATCAATGGATAACATCCATTGATAAAGGAATAACATGGGCTACAGCTCCGGGAAATTCAACATCAAAAGAATATATTACATTAGGTTTAGCTGATACTACCTGGTATAAGCGGGTTTCAAGATCTTCATGCGAACAGGATTCTTCAAATGCGATACATATTAATGTTGTAAAACGCCCTATCGTTTTTGCCGGCAATGATACGATCGTATATAAAAACAGTGTTATTACATTGCATGGAAAAGTAACTGGTTCTACAAACTATTTTTGGACGCCATCAACCGGATTGAGTAACCCGAACGTATTAAACCCTGATGCAACTATTAAGTATACAATCAACTACATACTAAAGGCAATAGATCCCACAGGTTTGTGTAATGCTCAAAGCAGTGTTACGATTCGCGTTAAAGCACCACTAATCATCCCAAATGTAATTACACCCAATGGTGATGGAATAAACGACACGTGGAGTATCGAACATATTGAAGATTTTCCACATGCTACATTCATGATATACAATCGTTGGGGCAACATTGTATGGAAAGCGGAAAATAATTCTTTTGAATGGAATGGCACGAATTACCGGAATGGTGAGCTATTACCGGATGGAACATATTTTTATATTATTGATTTAAAAAGTACTGCATACGATGAACCCTATACTGGTTACATACAAATTGTAAGATAATTATGAATTATAAATTATGAGTTATAAATTAAAAAACAAGAAGGAAATATAATTCATAATTCATAATTCATAATTCATAATTTATAATCCATAATTTTATTTCCCCGACACCCAATCAACAGCCAGTTGCTGATCCTTGTGTTCAAAGACTTTAAATTCACCAGGCATTAAGACACTAAAGATATCTGTAAAGATCTTTACACCCTGAACATCCGAAACGATTGCTGCACGGTTCCATTTTGTTAGTTTTTTAATTCCCATTACAGCATCTTTAAACCAGGCGCCTGCTGTGAAATTCTTCACGGATGTATCCAGTACTAACATATAATTTAAGGTATCAGTAGCTGAAACGAGCTCTTTAACTTTAGGTATTACTGTATTATCAAAATCATTTTCCGTTACTTCGCCTGTAGCTCTAAAGCCAACCATATTGGCAGGTAAATTATTAATTTCTGTGATCATAACTGTTTTGTTTATATGTTTAAATTTATTTGTTGAAGATTCTTTAAATTTATTTTTCCGGAAGTGCTCCTCTGAATAGATCTTTACCATCATATTTTTTCAACTGCACAGGTTTATTCTGTTGGGCGGATAAATAAATAGCTTCAATGATCCTCATATCCTGTAAACCTTCTTCTCCTGGTGTGTATGGCTTTTTATTATTTCGAATACAATCAGACATATGATCCATTTCCAAAGCAAATTGATTTTCTGAAGATCGTTTAGGCATTTCATAAATTTCCATGTCACCTTCAGCAAAGGATCTATACATTTGTATTCCATGGTATGGAAATGCCGGATCTAACCCTAGAAATGCGCGTTCCGCATAGATCCTATAATTACGCGATTGATGATGACTATAGCTTGAACTGCACATAGCTCTCATGCCATTAGCAAAAGTCAATTGAAAATTTACCGTGTCTTCAACTTCTTTAAAACGCGGATCAGACGTATCTGTAAAGATCTGTGCATATACTTCTGTGGGTTCTTCCCCTGTAATAAAACGTATGGTATTCAGGCAATAAATCCCTACATCCGGCAAACTTCCACCACCTGCAAGTTTTTTATTTAACCTCCATTGTTTGGGATCACCTATATTCTGACCATTTACTGCTACAATATTTTTTACCTTTCCATATTTTTCTTCCCGAACATATTTTTTAATCTCTGTATTATTACCTTCATATTGAATCCGATATGCGATCATTAATTTCCGGTTTGCTTCTTCACACGCTTTTATCATCTGTTCACATTCTGCAACAGAATTGGCCATTGGTTTTTCGCACAATACATGCTTCCCGGCTTTTGCACTACGAATCGTAAATTCTGCATGCATGCTATTGGGAAGAATAATATAAACAACATCAACTTCTTTATTATTTTTAATTGAATCAAAATTCTGATAGTCGTAAATATTTTTTTCCGATACACCATATTGCTTTGCTACAGTGAGCGCCTTGTCTTTATCTCCGCTAACCAGCGCAACAACTTTAGATTTTTTACATGCACCAAATGCAGGAAGAACTTCCTCAAGTGCAAGATGACCCAAACCAACTATTGCATAACCAACGCGCTGGTCTATCGGATCAGGATTAGGTAACGGACCTTTCTGCTGTTCCGTCTTTGCTTCCAAAGGAGTCAAAGTGATCTTATCTCCAGGTCCAGTACTTACTAAGGCATCATGGGAAGCGATCATACCCGAAGCATCTGCACCATAAGTTGCCATGCCTCCTAATAATGTTGCTGACAGAATGGTTTGAGTAGAACGAAAAAGAAAATGCCTACGCTCTATAGGTTCTTCTAATGTATTTAAAACTGATTGTGACATAGCTGACTTATAAAGTGATGATTGATTACAGATTTCTTTTATTACTATTGAATTTCAAAATACAGATTGCGTATCTCATTATGGTTTTAAAATAACCTTAACACAATCTTCTTCTTTGTTTTTGAAAATGTCGTAGGCATGTGAAGCTTCTGCTAATGGCAATATATGCGTAACAATATCATTCAATACAACCTTTTCACTTTCTACCAATTTAAATAAATGATCAATGTATTTTTGAACCGGTGCCTGACCTAAACGTATTGTAAGGCCTTTGTCAAAAATTGTATGTAAGGGGAAATTATCATATGGACTTCCATATACACCTACTACAGTAACTGTCCCCCCTCTCCGAACAGCTTTGAAACAATTTTCTAACACCTTATCTGTTCCTTTTTCAAAATGAACAACAGCTTTGACTTTATCGAAGAACGTGCGTTCAGCTTCAACACCCACTGCATCTACACATACATCAGCACCTCTGCCATTCGTCATCTCACGAATTGCCTGAATAACGTCAACTTCATGAGGGTTCAACGTCTCTACGTTATTCACTTTTTTTGCTTTATTCAATCTATAATTCAATGGATCAATTGCAATTACTCTGCCGGCCCCATTAAGCCATGCGGCCTTTTGAGCCATAAGACCTACCGGTCCTGAACCAAAAATGGCAACCGTTTCGCCCCCTTTTAATTGTGCCCAGTCAATTGCCGACCAACCCGTTGGAAAGATGTCCGTTAAAAAAAGCACCTGTTCATCACTTAAAGAATCCGGTACTATGCGTGGTGAGTAATCTGCATACGGAACACGTACATATTGTGCCTGACCTCCGGAATAACCTCCATATAAATCTGTATATCCAAATAAACCGCCACCTTTGCCATCCATCAAACCGCCATCCGGGCCATAATGATCAGGGTTGCTATGCTCACAATTCGGCTGCATGTTATTGTTACAGAAATAACAATGCCCACAGGCAATAGGAAATGGAACTACTATGCGATCACCTACTTTCAAATGCGTAACCGATTTACCTATTTCTTCTACAATACCCATGAATTCATGCCCCATAATAAGAGGCTTGGTTTGAGGAAAAAACCCATCATATATATGAAGGTCGGAGCCGCAAATGGCTGTAGATGTAACTTTGAGGATCACATCATCATTCTTCTCAATTTTAGGATCATCTACTGTATCAACAGATATATGCCCAGGTCTATGAAATACTGCTGCTTTCATAATAATAAATTTTAGCTGGTTGAAAGATTATTTTAAAATTTTAGATATATATATTTGTAAGAATACTATTACTTATTTAACTGATGCTTCTTTTAAGTGCTTAAGTATACGCTCCTGTACAGCATTTTTTACTTCATAATATGATAGCGCATTTACCCATAGTTCAACAATAACAACGTACCCATCAATATCTAATGAAAAAACACCAGTGCGAGGTTTAGGGTCCGGAAGAATATCTGTGGAATCTTTTACAGCATTATTGATAACGTCCTGAACAGTATTAACATCTGAAGTATAAGGAAATTTCATTTGCAGATCGAGACGTCGTTTGCCTTGCTGACTCATGTTTACAATAATCTCATTAGACAATTTGCTATTAGGTATAATCACCGTTTTATTATCAAACGTAGTTATAACAGTAAAAAAAATCTGAATAGATTGTACAATACCATCCTGACCTTGCGCAACAATATTATCCCCTACTTTAAAGGGCTTTAATAATAAGATCAATACACCTCCTGCAAAATTCTGCAGAGTACCTGACAAAGCTAAACCAATAGCAACGCCAAATGAAGCCAAGCCTGCTGCAAATAAAGTCATTTGTATGCCAAGCAGCTGCATAACGAGCAACAATAACAGTATATGTAAAGACGATATGATCAAACTTTGTATAAAAGGTGCCAATGATGAATGAACATCTTTTTTCTTTAACAAATTATGAAGCCATTTCTTTATCATTTTTATAACCCAAAAGCCTACAAACAAAATAATAAAGGCAAATACAATCCTTGGCCCGTTGCTTATCATCCAATCTATAGCTTTTTGATAAAGCTCATCTACGTCTACATGCATTTTCATCTCATTTATTTTACATATAAAATTTACGAAAACATGCATAAGTAAAGCAAGGACAGATGGAAAACATGCAACAATTAGATTATATTGTGATATATTAATCGAAATAGTCAAACTAAAAAAATCAGACAAAACGTATAGCAGATTGAATAATTACCTACACCGAACGTACATTATAAAAGGTATTAACATTGATGCATAAAAGATAAATCAAAAATAATTATTTGCCAGGCTTAATTTTTTCAACGGTATTATTCCAGCCTTTTTTAAAAAAAACCGGCGCACTAAACCGATATCCTAAACTAAGGGAGACGCTTGCGAAATTTGTTTTAATACTTGCTCCTTTTACCTGCATGATATTTATATCTCCATTAAAACTTATCCCTGCGAACAATCTTTTGGAATTATATCCGAATCCGGTGGAAGTCTCCGTATAAATATTTGCATTTCCCCGCCACGAGCTATTCTCATCAGACCTGGTACCGTATTGGTACTCAATAAAATTCCCCATGATAAAATAATTTAATGAAAAATAAAAACGTCTGAATACAATCAAATTTATGCCTACGCCAGGCCCTGCTTTAAGCAACAGGGCATGTATGGAATTAATATCATTAAACGATGTAAAATTATTTGTTTGTACAGGTGATAAAATAGTTGAATTTGTAGAATAGATTGTGGTATAATTTATTCCACCTTTTACCAGAAAACCTATCCTGCTTTTTAATTGTCTTTCATTATATGTAAGCGGTGCATTATAAGAAAACTTCCTCCAGGAGAAATTATAAATTCCATTTAAGCCAATATTTTTATAATGAATATCAGGACGAACATAATAGGCACCTGAATCATGAGGAAGATATGATGCTATATTATCATCATAATATCCTTCATAACGTCTGTATTCAGCAGCCATTGTTATACGGGGCTTTCGAATACGCAACGTAATCCCTGTACTTGTTGATCTCCCTTTACGGGAATCTTCTGAAGGTCCGAAAGGTGTTTTAAATGCGTAATGAATATAAATAGAACGGTATGAAAATGTAAAACCCAGCAAATCTGAAAAATTCCCCCTAAAGTCACTTTTATACTTATCGTAATCTTTATTTACCGGATCTACTATTATTTGCATTAAAGGTGACGCAGTATATATACCCAAGCTAATATACTGAGGGTAACTTATAATAAAATTTGTATCAGGCACAGATTTTATTTTATCTCTGCTATTCTGCTGTGCGTGAGCATGCATATGCATGCAAACAAATAAAAACATGAAAATATAAAATCGCATATACTGAATGGTCATTACTTAACTATTTCAAGACACTTGAAGACTAAGTCCGTTCTTAATACTTAAAATGAAGAATTACTCTTTGCATGCATGCATCTTTTTAAGGGCCGCCCTGGCATTATTCCATTTTAATGGCCTGAAAACTTTTTCTTCATGTTTGTTATAGGTAATAAAAAACTTTTCAATATCATGAATCAAAGTTTTGTTGAGATCTTTAACATCTGTTATATTCTTATATAACTGAGATTCGATAGAAACTGCAATCAGCCGATCATTTCGTATTGGCTTTTTATCATCACCCGTCTCTATTGCCTCCAGAACACCTATCAACCGGGCAGCCAATACACATCCCGGATATGTTTGTCCTTCAATCAATACCAAAGCATCAATTGGCTCACCATCTGTACACAATGTATTTGGAACAAAACCAAAATCAAAAGGAAAAGTATTTCCCCGAGGCAGAGTCTTTTCTAAACTGAATTCTTTGAGTTCAGGATCATATGCATATTTATTTATTGAGTACTGAGGAGTCTCTATAACAACATGCACTATATCACTTTTAAACTTTTCGTTTTTTTTAAGTATCATGATTTATAGAATATAGTTTAAGTAGATTGCAGTTTAATAATGCTGTACAAACCGTCAATTATTTCGTTGATATATACCAGCTTCACATCTAATGGATGTTTATCTTTAGTTTTTATTTTTCCTTTCTTTAAAATTTTATTTTTATAACAAATCGCATAATATGCAAATAATTCATTATTAGATTGAGGAACAGGAGCTGCGTAACCGGTAACAGAAATACCCCAATCGCTATGAAACATTAGACATACATGTAATGCCATTTCTTCAGCAACTTTTTCGGACACACAATTATTTGATATTGCATGAATCGGTTCTACATTTAAATGCCTTGCCTTTTGACCAACATTGTATGCACTAATTCCGCCTTGAAAAAAAAGTGACGCATCCTGAGCGCTAGCAAATGCTGACTGTAAAAGACCTGAAGTGACACTTTCAGCAACAGATATTGTTTGCCCATGCGCGACCATTAAATCTTTAATCGCATTTATTGTTTTTTCGTCAAACATATTGGGATAATTTACACACGATATTAGATGTAAAAAAAATAATTTAAGTTACATGATATTTGGAATTATTTATAAAAAATACATTTTAAATATAATTGAGAACATCAGCCTTATTTCACCTTCTAAGTTTTTTCTTTTGATAAGATTAAAAGAAAAATTCAACCAAAAATGTATTAGATCTAAACTTTAATCTGTCATCTCGCATAATAAATTTTAACTTTTTATTTGCATACTACAAGTCATTTAAAGTCATTATTTAAAAGTCATTATATATATTTTTGGATATAAAAATAACTCAATTACATGCGTGGCATAAATATAATAGAAACTCATTTTTATATAAATAGCTTATTTTCATTTTGAACTACCTTGTATTCTGTACAGTACAATTGTACAGCAGTTATTAATTCTATTCACCAAAACTTAAAATTATGAACAATCAAAACCAAACCGTTCTGATTACAGGTGCTACCAGCGGCATTGGATTAGAACTCGCCAGATTATTCGCAGCTGATAGTTATAACATGGTACTTGTTGCAAGAGATGAAGAAAAACTCAACGTCGTTGCCTCTGAACTTCAGGATATAGGTGCAGGTGCTATTACAGTCATTGCGCAGGATCTTTTTTTGCCTGATGCTCCTGAAGCAATCTATGAGATCACACAACAAAAAAACATTCACGTAGACATATTGGTAAATGATGCCGGTATGGGTGAATATGGTTATTTTATAGAAACAAATCTTCAGAAAGAATTATCCATTATTCAACTAAATGTAGTTGCATTGGTACACCTGACGAAACTCTATTTAAGAGACATGGTAAAAGCATCTGGCAGCGGTCGCATTCTACAGCTTGCTTCTATCGCTTCATATCAGCCGACGCCTATGCTTGCAGTATATGCTGCAACCAAAGCATTTATACTTTCTTTCAGCGACGCTATCCGTACAGAATTAAGAGAAACAAACATTACAGTTACTTCACTGATCCCATCTGCAACGGATACAGATTTCTTTAACAAAGCAGGTATGGAACACACCAAAGCTGCTCAAGACAATCCGGAAGATCCGGCTGTTGTAGCAAAAATTGGTTATGAAGCATTATTACATGGTGAAGCGCATGCGTATGCACCTGGTGCAAGACAGATGGCTGCTATGAGCTCATTGCTTTCAAATGAAAATGTTGCAAAAATGGCAGAAAAACAAATGCAGCCAGTAGAGAAAAGATAAATTTCTATGCATTTAACAATGTAAATAAAGTCCTGATCACTTTCCGGATCAGGACTTTATTTATATATCTGTAAACCTTCATGTTATTTTATTATGGGAGTAAAATCAGGCATTTACATAGGCACCTCCGGCTGGCATTACAAACATTGGAAGGGAACTTTTTATCCCGAGGATATTAAAGAAAAAGACCAGCTTGCAGCGTATATACAAACATTTGATACGGTAGAAATAAATAATTCCTTTTATCGATTACCTGAATCAGAAACGTTTGTACAATGGAGAAAATCTGTACCGGATCATTTTATTTTCTCAGTAAAAGGAAGCCGTTATATTACACATATGAAAAAGCTGAAGGAAAGCACTGCAGCTTTACACGCATTATTAAAAAACGCATCTGGCTTAAAAGAAAAACTAGGTCCAATACTTTTTCAATTACCGCCTGGCTGGAAAATGAATACACAACGATTAGAAGATTTTCTAAAACAATTACCCAGCCATTTTCGCTTTGCATTTGAATTCAGAAATACGACCTGGTATACAGAAGAAGTATATGCATTATTACGAAAATACAATTGCGCATTCTGTATTTACGAACTGGACCGGCACACGTCTCCAATAGAAATAACAAGCCGATTTTGTATACATACGTCTGCATGGACCGGAAGGCAAATATCAGGGCAGTTATAGCAAAACGCAATTAAGTATCTGGGCGAAACAGTGCATCTCCTGGCAACAAAAACACAAAGACGTTTTTATTTATTTTGATAATGATCAAGAAGGTTATGCTGCTTTTAATGCACAAACACTGAAAGAACTATTGGCACTGAAAGAAAAACAAACGCGCAAAAAATCTCTCAACATGTCTAACGTATGAAATATTATTCTATCATTTTAAATTTTCTGATTGGTATCACTGTCACTGCCGCGCCTCAATATCCTGATGATATAATAGATTCTCTGTGGTATAAAAAAGCAATAGTTTACAGTGTAGATGTTGAAGTGTTTAAGGATTCGGACAATGATGGTATAGGTGATTTCAACGGACTTATTTCCAAACTTGATTACTTAGACAGTCTAGGTATTACAGCATTGTGGCTATCCCCTTTTCAACCTACGCCGCACAAAGATGATGGTTATGATATTTCTGATTATTATACTGTTGACCCACGTTTGGGAACAATGAATGATTTCATCCATTTGATGCAAGCTGCTAAAAAATACAATATGCGAATTATCATGGACCTGGTTGTCAATCACACCTCTGATAGTCACCCCTGGTTTCAGCAAGCACGAAGCAGTAAAAATTCACCTTACAGAAACTGGTATGTATGGTCGGAAGAAAAACCAAAGAACATCAATACCGGAATGGTTTTCCCGGGTGTGCAGGAAAGCATATGGACCTATGATACATTGGCGGGTGCTTATTATTATCATCGGTTTTACCAGTTCCAACCGGACCTCAATATGCAAAATTCTGCTGTTCAAGCGGAAGTAAAAAAAATAATTGCCTATTGGCTGCAAAAAGGAATCAGCGGATTCCGACTGGATGGTGTTCCTTTTTTCATTGAAGTACCTGAAACGAAAGGTGATGCCTTCGAGAGACAGTTTGATCTGCTACATGATATGTGCGCCTATGTAAAATCACAACGTTCCGATGCCATTGTCTTAGGTGAAGCCAATGTACCGCCCAAAGAGAATAAACAATACTTTGGTGAGCATGGACAATCACTTGATATGATCTTAAATTTTTATGTGAATCAACATGTATTTTATGCATTGGCATCAGGGCAAACGAAATGTTTAAGAAAGTCAATCCGGCAAACCTGTACCAATCTTCCGCAGGGTGCACAATGGGCAGAATTCCTTCGCAACCATGACGAAGTGGATCTTGGAAGGTTAAGTAGCCGAAAGCGAAACAAAGTATATGATGTAATGGGTCCGGAACCGGACATGCAATTGTATGACCGCGGAATCCGGCGCAGGATGGCACCAATGCTAAATAACGATCGCAGACGCCTGGAACTGGCATACAGTCTGATGTTATCATTACCCGGCACTCCGATACTACGTTACGGAGATGAGATCGGTATGGGTGATGACCTTTCTTTAAAGGAACGTATGTCAGTGCGTACTCCCATGCAGTGGTCTTCAGCACCAAACGGTGGATTTACAACTGCAGACTCCTGTGTGCTTCCGGTAATCGCAGATCCTACTTATGGATATAAAACGGTACAGGTAGCGCAGCAACTTCATGATACAGCTTCATTCCTTCATTGGACAAGAAAGATGCTGTTGTTGCGAAAAAACTATCCGGAGATCTGCATGACTACATGCCAGGTTTTGCCTTCAGGCTCACCACATGTGCTTATCATGCATTATACATTGAACGATTCAGAAACATTTGTGATCCACAATTTTAGTTCTCATGAGCAGAAAATTTCATTATCTGCGTGTGAAGCTGGAACATGGAATCAACAAGCAGGAATGCAGAGTAAGCTTACTGTAAAAAAAGGGGAAAATAATATTACAATCCCAGGTTTCGGTTACAGTTGGTATAAAACAAAATAACATGGTGTGTACTTATTTTATTTACACATCCAGTCATAATTTAATCCACATTCATTTTAATCTGAATTAAAAAAATATTCGTTAAGCAAAATATTTTTTTTTGCTTAACGAATATTAAATATATTCCTCAACTGCAGTTATTCCGCCTGCATGAGCTAAATAGAATAACACCTGTAAGAATGCGACAATATAGTATTGTATTTATGTGCATATTAAAACAATAATCTAGCCTTAAATTAATCCTGCTAATTATTTATCTCATTCACGCAGGGATGTATTATTATGTAACAAATTTGAAGAACCAAGATCTATTTTTCAAGATCTATTTTTTATAAATCATTTCAACATTATTTTCCTGCCATACTTTTTCAAGATACGCTGCGTCCTCTTCCGTATTAGGCTGTATACTCATAATGATATGATCATCTTTTAAACCGGATTCAAATTTGTCCGCATGTCCATCTGGAATTCCTAATAGTGAATCAATAATTCCTGTACTGAACCCACCGGTTCCGGCGCCTGATAAGCCAGCAGAAACAGGCCCTGCGACATATACAGAGCACTCGGGTATAACCAAACCTGTCTTTACTATATCATTAATGCCATTGATATTACTCATTGGCGAATCCATGCCTACAGGCTTTTTATTTTTCATTATATCAACAGTAAAATATTTTTCATGGGCATTGGTTGACATAATCAGATTTACATTTTTAACGTTATATCCTTTTTTGCATATGGATTTGTATACCTCTTCTATGCTATTTCTATCTTTAAAAAGGCCTGTATAAATTTGCTGAACGCTTTTAGTTTCCATGTCTTTACCTTGATTGTTAGATCAAATTTAAGATTAGTGATTTTATTATTTTTACAATTTGTATTCTAAGATTTATAATATTTCCATTTGATGTTTAGACATCAAAGGGCGTTAAATTTTAAGCAGACAAGTCAAAAAACATACAACAGATATTTTAAAATATGTAATTCTTTAAACGTTGATACAAGCAATTTGCATAATGAATAACATTTGCTTTAATCACGTTTAACATAAAAGAAATACTTTATGAATATTACAATTTATCCCGGGGTTCCATTTCCTTTAGGTGCAACATGGGATGGTAATGGCGTTAACTTTGCCATATATGCAGAAAATGCAACTGCTGTTGAGTTGTGTTTGTTTAATTCAATAGAAGACGATACAGAATCTGTTAAAATAAAGCTACTTGAACGATCGCACCAGATCTGGCATATGTATTTACCTGACGTAAAGCCTGGACAGCTTTATGGATACAGAGTACACGGCCCTTATGAACCATCTAAAGGATATCGTTTCAATGCGAATAAATTATTACTTGATCCCTATGCCAAAGCAATCAGTGGGACATTTACCTGGAGCGATGCATTATTCGGTTATGAAATAGGAAATGAACATAGTGATCTCAGTTTTAGCGAAACCGACAGTGCACCATTTACACCAAAATCTGTAGTAATAGATCAGCAATTTGATTGGCAAGAAACCAAAAAGCCCAATATTCCTTATCATGAATCCATTATTTATGAAGCCCATGTTAAAGGATTTACAAAGCTGCATCCGGACATTCCGGAAAATATCCGCGGCACATATGCTGCCATTGCACATCCAGTAACTATATCCTATTTAAAAGAACTTGGTATCACGGCACTTGAACTGATGCCTGTACATCATTTTATTGATGACCATTATCTTACAGAAAAAGGTTTGGTAAATTACTGGGGATATAACACCATTGGTTTTTTTGCCCCTGATTCCCGTTACTGCAGCAGCGGAGTAACAGGCGAACAGGTGATTGAATTCAAGACAATGGTGCGTGAGTTACATAAAGCAGGCATTGAAATTATTCTTGATGTGGTATACAACCATACAGCAGAAGGAAACCATCTTGGCCCAACACTTTCTTTTAAAGGCATAGACAATGCTTCTTATTACAGATTGTGTGATGAGGATAACAGACATTACATGGATTATACAGGTACCGGAAATACATTAAACGCAAATCTTCCAAATGCATTACGGCTGATCATGGACAGTCTTCGCTATTGGATCATTGATATGCAGATCGATGGCTTCCGATTTGATCTGGCTGCTACACTTGCGCGCGAATTACATGAGGTAAATAAATTGAGCGCTTTTTTCGATATTATTTATCAGGATCCAATAATCTCACAGGCAAAGCTTATTGCAGAACCCTGGGACATAGGAGAAGACGGTTATCAGGTAGGGAAATTTCCGCCGGGCTGGGCAGAATGGAATGGAAAGTTTCGTGATCATATACGCAGCTATTGGAAAGGAGACGAAAGTATGCTGGGAGAATTTGGATTGCGATATACAGGAAGTCCGGATTTATATCTGGATGATTACAGAACACCTACTGCCAGTATAAACTTTATTACTGCACATGATGGCTTTACATTAAACGATCTTGTTTCTTATAATGAAAAGCACAACAACGCCAACGGTGAAGATAACCGCGATGGCCTGGATGATAACATCTCCTGGAATTGTGGCTACGAAGGACCTACAGACGATGTCAATATTCAGCAGTGGCGGAAACGTCAACAACGCAACTTATTAACATCCTTATTTCTTTCTCAGGGTGTACCTATGTTATTAGCTGGCGATGAAATAAGCCGTACGCAACAGGGGAATAACAATGCCTATTGTCAGGACAACGAAATTTCATGGATTGATTGGGAGCATGCCGATCGGGAATTGTTAACATTCACAAAAAATCTCATTCAATTAAGAAAACAACATCCGACATTTTGCCGCAAACGGTGGTTTCAGGGCAAACCTATAAAAGGTCTGGGCGTTGAAGATATTGCATGGTTTCTTCCCGATGGAAATGAAATGAAAGATGAACACTGGGCACAATATTATGCCAAATCACTTGCCATTTATATGAATGGAAAAGCAATTCAACTGGTGAGTGCCAATGGAGAAAAAATTATAGATGGAACTTTCTATGTTATTTTTAATGCACATAATGAAGGAATTGATTATAAATTGCCGGGAGATAATTATGCACCTGATTGGACAAAAGTACTGGATACAGCTCAGAGTCTTGCAAATGAAGATCGGGAACAATACAAACCGAATGATGTTGTACATGTGGAAGGCTGTTGTGTTGTGGTATTGAAACACCAAAATATGCAGTCCGGCAATTCAGCGTTGCCTGTAGTCACCCTCAATTATGGAGCAAATAAGATGTGATTTAACTAATGATTGAGTATGTTTAAAGTGACACTGTATTTTTCATATACAGTGTCACCTTTTTTATATTCTTTGAAAGCAACAATACTTATGCATTCAAAACCTTCATTATAAATATGTATTAGATCATAATATTAAATATGAATGAATAATAAAACAGGAAATATTTATTCACGGTTTTCCATACATACTTTTTCGTACACAACCGCGCTTAACGGATTAAGTGATACAGATGTATTTGTCTCAATATGCGCAGGTGCACTCCCTCCGGATCCATGCCAGATAACATCGGACGTATCTAATACTTTTTTATACTGAAATCCCTGGTTATATACACATTGATTTTCTTTTCCAAAATTAAAAAAGATACGGATATGATGCGCATTGTGTATGCGGTCTATAATCAATATATTTTCCCCAATACGCTGTACCTGGATGCTATCCCTACCTTTATTAATTAAGCAAGGATGTGATTTCCTAAATAAAATAAGGTGTTTGTATAAAGTATGCAAAATTCCATTTTCAGAACCTTCGCTATATTCCCACGAAAGTTTTGAACGCATAAAAACATCTTTATCCTGGGGATCAGGATAATCATCTTTAAAATCGAAATAAGAAAACTCTTTTTTACGTCCTTCACTAACATTTTTTGCAAGAGTTTCATCCTGATGATCTACAAAATATAAAAACGGATTTTTTTCGCCGTATTCTTCTCCCATGAATATCAGCGGCACATATGGAGAAAGTAAAACAACTGCAGCACCAAGTTTGAGTGCTTCAAAAGAAATGTTTGTACTAAGCCTGTCTCCTACCGGACGATTACCAATATGATCGTGGTTTTGAGAAAAGACGACAAACTGACTGTATGGATTATCCTCTACCTGCATCCCAAAAAATTTCTTTCTATGGGGTGAGTAGGTGCCATTGTATACATAGGTATTTTTGAATGCTTTTTCGAGGTGTTCGAGTGCACCAAAATCTGAATAGTAGCCATCTGTTTCACCTGTAAGCAAGCTATGCAGCGCATGATGGAATTCATCGATCCATTGCCCGTCAAGCCCGTAGCCACCTTTTTCCTTCGGGTTGATGTAACGCGTGTTATTAAGATCCAGTTCAGCAATCAATATCTTTTTTCTTCCCGTTTGTGTTTCCAAGGCACGTACGTGTTCAGATAGCTCCTGCATAATATGTACTGCACTGTAATCCCACATAGCATGAACAGCATCCATGCGCAATCCGTCGATATGAAATTCATCAAGCCATCGGATCGCATTCTGAATAAAATAATTACGTACGCCATCGCAGTAAGGTCCATCAAAATTCAGCGCGTCTCCCCAGGGTGTTTTATAACGGTCAGTAAAATACGGAGCGAAATCGCACAAATAACTTCCATCAGGGCCCATGTGATTGTAAACAACATCCAGGATAACAGCGATCCCTCTGTTATGTGCAGCATCTACAAGCTTTTTAAAACTGCTTATATCACCATAGCAAGAATGTATCGCAAAAGGATATACACCATCATAGCCCCAGTTACATTCGCCTGGAAATTGTGCTATAGGCATAAGTTCTATAGCATTAATACCTAAATCGTTCAAGTAATCAAGTTTATCTGTGATCGCATCAAAAGTACCAGCAACAGTAAATGCGCCGGTGTGAATTTCATAAATGATTATTTCATCAAGTGATTTACCTTTCCATTCAGAATCGCTCCAGTTAAAATCTGCATAAAAAACTTCCGAAGCGCCATGCACGCCATCCGGTTGTGAAACAGACGCAGGATCCGGACGCTCAAGTGTGTCATCCAGCAAATACACATACCGGGTACCTACTTCAATGTTATCTAATACAACGGTCCAGTAGCCCCACGCATCGCATTGCATAGAATGCAAAACTTCATTTGGGTAAATAATTTTCAGTATAACTTTTTCTTTAAGCGGTGCCCATACAGTAAATACGCATTTCCCGTCTGAATATACTGCACCGGGTCTTCTATAAAAAGGATTCATATTAGCTCATAAATTTCGACAATGATTAATTTAATAAAAATCTCTTTTTAAAAATAAAATCAGTCTATAAAAAATATTTCAGATATAAGAAAATACAAAAATCATGTAACACAATTTGTTTAGTATATAAGTAGGTTTCTTACATAAATTAAAATAACATGGATCAAGCTATTGATAATACGCTGTTAAGTCCCGATACATTGTACGGGCAATTATTTGTAGATATACAATTAAATAAAGTATTTCACGATTATAAAACGTTTGTAGATTGTATCCCATTATTTCCAGTAAATGAAATAATGGCTGCTTATGATATGAATAAATCACTTCCTGATTTTGAGCTTACGAAATTTGTCATGGAGCATTTTAAATATCCGGACATCCATGATTTCGAATATAAGACTGATATAACGCTAACAATAACGCAACATATAGAAAGTTTGTGGTATATCTTAACGCGGCAACCACACCTGCATACATCAACATCATCTTTAATCCCATTGCCGCATTCTTATGTTATACCCGGCGGACGTTTTATTGAAATTTTTTATTGGGATAGTTATTTTATTATGCTTGGATTACAGCAAAGCGGAAAGATGGATCTCCTGCATAGCATGATCAATAATTTTTGTTATATGCTGGATACACTTGGTTTTATTCCGAATGGAAACAGAACCTATTTCCTAAGTCGCTCGCAGCCGCCCGTATTTGCAATGATGATTGAGCTTGCTGTAGAAAAAGATCCGCCCCTTCTATTAACTTATATTCCATTTCTGGAAAAGGAATATCAATTCTGGATGCAGGGAAGTGAAAGCATTACGGAAAAAAATACTGCTTACAAACGGGTAGTGCGGATGCAGGATGGTGAAATCATGAACAGGTATTGGGACGATCTGGATACACCACGTCCGGAGGCCTACGGCAAAGATATGTCTTATGTACATACTATGGAACCAGCTGAAATTCCAGATGTATACCGCCACCTACGTGCTGCATGCGAATCCGGATGGGATTTTAGCACGCGCTGGTATAAAGATCAACATAATGTACAAACCATTCACACAACAGATATAATCCCTGTGGATCTAAATTGCTTGATCTATTACCTTGAAACACAACTTGCAAAAGCGTATACAATGAAAGGCATGCAGCCTGAAGCAGACCGATACAATATACTTGCCGATACACGCAAACAGGCAATCCAGAAATATTGCTGGAGTGAACAGTGTCAGTTTTTCATGGATTATGATTTTAAAGAATTACATGAAACATCATCGTATTCTCTTGCAGGAACCTTTCCATTGTATTTTAAACTTGCAGATGAACGTCAGGCAGCAATAGTTGCAGAGAAAATAAATAAAAGTTTTTTGAAAGAAGGTGGTTTATTAACAACATTAAAACAATCAGCCTTTCAATGGGACTGCCCCAATGGCTGGGCTCCGCTGCAATGGATCGCTAATATAGGTTTACTCAACTATAATTATAAATCAATTGCTGAAACAGCCGCACACCGATGGCTTCAGCTGAATGAAAAAGTTTATACGCATACAGGAAAATTGATGGAAAAATACAATGTGAGTGATATGAATTCACTTACCGGCGGCGGAGAATATCCATTGCAGGATGGTTTCGGCTGGACAAACGGAGTATACCTTGCGTTGAAAAAAACATTTCCTGTACAGGAATAATAAATGATTTAACCACAAGCACAATTTAAATTAATTCATCAGCATAATTTTTCATATCATGGATACAAAATACCTTTGGTGGCAAAAAGAAATTATTTATCAGATCTATCCGCGCTCTTTTCAGGATAGTAATAACGACGGTGTAGGTGACTTAAGGGGCATCCTAAGCCGATTGGATTATTTACAGGAGCTTGGAATTAAGATCATCTGGATTTCTCCTATATACCCCTCGCCTATGGCTGACTTCGGATATGATATTTCAGACTATGAAGACATCGCGCCTGTATTTGGGGATATGAATGACTTTGATGTACTGATTCAGGAAATTCATCGAAGAGATATGAAACTGATTCTGGATCTTGTACCAAACCATACATCAGACCGCCATCCCTGGTTTGTTGAATCACGTTCTTCACGCGATAATCCAAAACGTGATTGGTATATCTGGAAAGATGCCCGTGAAGGCGGTGGTGAACCGAACAACTGGATGGCTGCTTTTGGCGGTACTGCATGGGAATGGGATGCAGATACTGAACAATATTATTACCATGCATTTTTAAAAGAACAGCCGGACCTGAATTGGCGAAATCCGGAAGTACAGGAAGCAATGCTTAATATGATGCGCTTCTGGCTGGATAAAGGCGTAGATGGTTTCCGTATTGATGTTATGTGGCACATGATCAAAGACGAACGGTTTCGTGACAACCCTATAAATCCGGATTACCAGAGTCACATGCCAACCTGCGATATGGTGTTTCAGGTATACTCTACCGATCAACCTGAAGTTCATGGGATCGTAAACAAAATGCGCCAGCTTTTAGAGCAATATAACGAACGGATGATGATCGGTGAAATATACCTGCCGATTAATAAGCTTGTATCGTATTATGGCACATCGGATAGTAAAGGTGCACATCTGCCATTTAATTTTCAGCTATTAATGCTGCCGTGGGATGCACGTAAAATTTCTTTGGCCATTACGGAATACGAAGGCGCTTTGCCTATTGAAGGCTGGCCTAACTGGGTACTTGGCAACCACGATCAGGTCCGGATAGCAAGCCGCGTCGGAAAAGATCAGGCACGTATCGCGGCTATGCTGCTGCTAACCTTAAGAGGCACTCCTACTATTTATTATGGAGAAGAGTTGGGTATGCGCGACGTACCCATACCGTTTGAAGAAGTACTGGACCCGCAGGGGTTAAATATGCCTGACAAAAATCTGAGCCGTGATCCTGCGCGTACTCCTATGCAATGGGATAATTCAGCAAACAGCGGATTCTCAGCTGTAAAACCCTGGCTAAGACTACACCGCAACTATAGGAACCACAATGTTGAATCGGAACGCATGGATAAAACTTCCATGCTTGAATTATACAAAGCATTGATTGCATTACGTCAGTCAGAACCATCCTTGTTGTATGGTCATTATATCAACATCTATGCCGACCATCAGATGATTGCTTACATACGTCATGCAGAAGGGTACGATCGTTTTCTGATCATCCTTAATTTTACACACAAGCCTTGCTATTTTAAATCCCAGCATGAAATATACAGTGGTGTAATTGCTCTGGCATCAGCACCGGATCTTATTGGACAGCCTATGCATTATTCCATTCCGTTGCATGGAGATGAAGGTGTTATTATACGTTTAGAAAATAAATAATCTGCCAATTGCTATGAATACCGGTATACATTATCATTCTGTCGAAACACACTGCTGTTTTAAAGTATGGGCACCTTTACGCGAACGCATGGTGCTGCATATTACCTATCCCACGGAACAGAAACTGGAAATGCAAAAACAAAAAGATGGGACCTTTGTACTGGACGTACCGACTGTTGAGCCAGGTTGTCAATATTTTTTCATGCCGGATGGCGAAAAGGATTTACCGGATCCTGCATCACATTTTCAACCGCAAGGTGTTCACGGACCCAGCGAAGTAGTAGATCATGAAACCTATCAGTGGAAAGATATACAATGGAGAGGACTGCCTTTTAAAGACCTTATTATTTATGAACTTCATATCGGCACATTCAGTGACGGAGGCACGTTTGAATCTGCCATACCTTTACTGGATGATTTAGTTGCAACCGGAATTAATGCAGTTGAGCTAATGCCGATTGCACAGTTCCCCGGCACCCGAAACTGGGGATATGATGGTGTTTATGTCTATGCAGTACAACACACATACGGTGGCCCTGAAGGATTGAAAAAATTTGTGGATGCATGTCACCAGAAGGGTATTGCTGTAATAGTGGATGTGGTTTATAATCATTTAGGTCCGGATGGAAACTACCTGTCTGAATACGGTCCGTATTTCACAAACAGATATCATTGTCCATGGGGAGATGCCATTAACCTGGATGGAGAATGGTCTGATGGTGTGCGTGATTATTTTTCCGATAATCCTTTGCACTGGTTTACGCATTACCATGTTGATGGCCTGCGCCTGGATGCTATACATACTATATTTGATAACAGTGCAGTATCCATATGGCAATTAATGCATGACAAAATCAACCTGCTCGAACAGCAGTTAGGCCGCTCATTATATATGATTGCAGAAAGCGACTTGAATAGTCCACGTGTGTTAAAAGAACCTGAACATGGTGGTTATGGGTTTGATGCGCAATGGCTCGATGATTTTCATCACGCCGTATATATTTTATTAAATAAAAAAGACATACAACGATACAAAGATTTCGGACGCATGGAACAACTGGCAAAAGCCTATACCGATGGTTTTGTTCACAGTGGTGAATATGTAGAATTTCGTAAACGTAGATATGGAGCATCCAGCGCCGGCATTCCCGGTGATCAGTTTGTTGCGTTTATAAATAATCACGATCAGTGCGGCAATCGTATAAAGGGAGAGCCATTAAGTCTTCTGGTAGATTTTGAACGCCTTAAGCTAGCTGCAGCGGCATTAATGTTAGCACCATATGTCCCTATGTTATTTATGGGAGAAGAATATGGCAGTGACCGTCCGTTCTTCTTTTTTGTAGATTACGCAGATGAAAATTTAGCAAAAGCCATACGTGAAGGCAGGAAAAAAGAATTCGCCGCATTTAATAGCGAAGGTGAAATGCCGGATCCGATAGCAGATAAAACATTTACTGATTCTATACTTAACTGGAAACAACGATATACAGGCAGGCATAAGGTTATAAATGAATGGTACAAAACGCTTATCGCATTAAGAAAAAATAATCGTGTATTGCAGAGCTTTAATAAAAATAACATCCGTACAGAAGTTATTTCAGAAGATGTATTGATCGTACACCGCAAAGATGAAGGGGCATTTGATCATCTTATCCTATTCTTCAATTTTTCAGAAAACATACATACATATGTTTTGCCGGACTATGAATTTACCTGGAGCATATATATTGATTCAACAAAAGCAATGGATGTTGAAACAAGATATGAAAAGCCACCAGTGATCTCTAATCCAGGAGATACAATTTATATACCTGCGTTAAGTGCTATTGTCTATGGCCGATCTGAGAAATAAACACAACCTGAATCAACAGTTTAAAAAATGGATACGTATTCAGTCATTCATAAAAAAAATATTTTATGATCATTGAATTCATTAAAATAATATTTCAGCTTAAGTATCATCTTAACCCTACAGCTATGCCATATAATCTAGAAAGAAAAAACCATAAAATGCAAGCCGCATCAACATTAATGAACCCTGGGAATTAAACTGGCAGACAAAAAAATTAAATGTAAGTAAAAAGTAATTGATTAAAATCGTAAAACGTATAGAAACAGCAGATTAAGCTGTAAAAAGATTTAAAGAAATAGAATAGTTCTACTCTATTTCTTTAAATCTTTTTTTATTATTTTCTCTAATACTACAGGTAATACTTCGTTACCAAAATCCTCTATAAAATCTTTCTGTAACAGGTTTATATTATGCAGAATCAAATTATCGATATCTAATTCCGCTGCTGCTGTTAGCAGATCAGCGAAGAATTGTGTACTTGAAGAAACAGGAATTCCCGATATCACTTCTTCTTCCGTAATATGTTCCGAAGCAGCATCAAAATGTTCTACCGTACTTAAGTCACCAAGCTTATCTTTAGAAATACTATTGGATCGCCATTGATGATGTGCATGGGATTTGGCTACATTTTCATTACGTGCATAAGAAAAAGCCATTTGCACATGTATTGGTTTCCCTTCTCCACCATTAATCCGGAATGCGTCAATAACTTCTCTGAGCTTTTCTTTCGGTTGATATATAGTAAGCAACCCATCTGCCCATCTTCCAGCCCAATGAGCGGTTTCCTTTGATAAGGCAGCACACATCAGACCAGGAACTTTAACAGGAAGTGTATACAGTTTAGCTTCATGAACTTTTACAAGACCTGAATGATTAACTGTTTCGCCATTCAATAATTTGCGGATCACATCAGCACATTCAAAAAGACGTTGATTGCGTAGCGCTTTGTCCGACCAGGGTTCTCCCGTAATATGCTCATTTAAGGCCTCTCCGCTTCCAAGTGCTACTTCCAGCCTTTCCGGATACATTTCAGATAAGGTAGCGATTGCCTGCGCTACAATAGCAGGATGATAGCGTTGTCCCGGTGCGGTAATTATACTAAATGGAAAATGGGTAGCTTCCATTGCAGCGCCCATCCAGCTGAATGCATAGCCGCTTTGCCCCTGACGCTTGCTCCAGGGATGAAAATGATCGGATGAATGGCATGCGGTAAAGCCTACCTTTTCTGCAAGTTTCACATATCCGAGTAAATCGGATGGTGAAAACTGCTCGTGTGATGCATGATATGAAATATGAAACATAACAATGGCTCTGATCTGAAAATTATTCTTAGAAAAAATTACAAAAAGAAAACCATAATAAACAGCGCATGTGGCAAACATGCAACAAATATTTTTTTACTTTATACATTATACAGATAAGAGAATATATTTTTGAAAAAAATATATTAAAAATTAAACGAAAAAGAAATGCATCTCATTCAATTATTTTTACCATTGTATGACAACGATCGTCAATTATTCAATGTAGCCTTCTTTGATATCATAAAAGCAGAACTGACAGAAAAATTCGGAGGTATAACCACGTATACAAGAGTTCCTGCAACGGGTTTATGGAAAGAAACCGAGCAGAAAATCATACACGATGAAATTGTTTTGTTTGAAATAATGATCCAGGAAATTGATCTGATCTATTGGAATAGTTTTAAAGTGAAGCTTCAGAATATTTTCCACCAGAAGGAAATTATTATCCGTGCTTCACCTATACAACTATTATAATTATTGATTAAGCCAGATCCGTTATCTTCGCATCTTTGGGACGATACTTTATGCTGAAAATTCCGCTTACAATATTGATCAAAGTAGATACACAATTGGACACAATTATAATCCAATCATCACGCATAACACCATAAATGATCCACAAAATCCCGCCGACAAAAAGAACAATAAGCATTAAATAAGAAACATCACCTGCTTTTTTAGTACGGATCATTTTAATCAGCTGGGGCAAAAAAGACAAGGTTGTGCAAATACTTGCTGCAACCCCGACAACAATAGTCATGTTCATAGCAGTTTTTTTTAGTTGAAGATTTTTAATTGAACCGGCCTATTTAAGAAATCAACATGTTTAAGAAATCAACATGTATCCTATGATCAATTAAATGGCAAGAGAAGTTACTAAAAGAGATTATCAATAATAAGCCGGTATGGAAAACATACAACAAATATTTTTTTTATTGAAACGACATAAGTACTTTCGATTTTATTTTTGAATAACAAAACATATAACAGCTATGGATATTGCAAAAACACTTTCAGCAAGCATTGGAGGAACCAGCTTGATGAGCCTTTTCAGTTATCTGATTTCAGACAGTAAAAATAAAAATTTCAAAGAGCCTGAAATACTCGGTGAATTAATAAAAAGAATCATACCTGATTTGAATGAAAAACAAGCAGACCTTGCAGGCTGGGCATTGCACTTTGGAGCGGGCACTATGTTTACAACAATCTATGATCAGATCTGGGAGAAGACATCAATCAAGCCGGATATCAAATCGGGTGCTATTATGGGCGCTATCAGCGGACTTATAGGAATAGCTGTATGGCGTGCCACAATCGCGATGCATCCCAAGCCACCCATCAAAGATTATCATTCGTACTACAAACATTTAATGCTGGCACATGTACTCTTTGGTATTGCTGCTGCAGAGTCTTATAAGCATACCAAAAGTGTGTCTGTCGAAGAATTGAAAAAACAAATAGAATAAAATGAAAAAAATCATCATAAATAATAGTCTGTCCCTTGCATTCATAGTTCTTTTTATGCTATCGATTACAGGACAGATTATTTTTGGTATTCAGGAATACAATGCCGAACGGATCGAAGCTGGCAAGGCAACAGTACAATATAGCGCGTATTTTAGTTCCGGGCATTTTATTGAGGCAACATTTGAAAACTGGGAAAGTGAATTTCTGCAGATGGCTTTATTTGTTTTACTCACCATCTTTCTGCAGCAGAAAGGTTCTTCTGAATCCAAAGATTTTGACAGGAAGGAAGATGTAGATCGCGAGCCTTTTGCACTTCGCAGCCATGCACCGTGGCCTGTTAAAAAAGGTGGCTGGATCTTATCTGTATACAAACACTCTTTAACGATTGCTTTATTTTTATTATTCCTGATTTCATTTCTTCTTCATTTTTATGGCAGCCTTAAAGATGAAAATGAATTATTAATGCGGGAACACAAACCTTTGGAAACAACATTGAGTTTTATAAGCAATTCAAAATTGTGGTTCGAATCCTTTCAAAACTGGCAGAGTGAATTTCTTTCAGTATTTGCCATTATAATCTTATCTGTATTTTTACGGCAAAAAGGTTCGTCACAGTCAAAACCTGTTGATGCGCCAAATAGTGAGACGGGAGAATAAGCTGTAGATTGATAGACTAGGTTACATAGAACAATAAAGGGGCGCTAAAGAAATCAAAAAATAATACATGCGAGATTTTGTCATAAAAATTTTCTTTAAGGAAAATATCTTACAGTAAATGAACTTTGGTTTGGGCAGGAAGATATTGTGCATGCAATCCGAAAGTCTGTATTGACAGATAACCTTGTACTGATTGACAAAGTATACATGGAGCGTAATGCGAAATAAGTGTGTTAAAGAAGTGAATGCCGTTAAAAATTAACAATCATTTATTAGGTGATTACTGATGCATTATTAAGTAATAGCACAAACAATTCTTGGCAGAAAATAATGTAGACTTACACAGATTAAAAGTCCATTTTTTTTTCTTACCAAAAACCATATAAAACAAAACCCCAATCAGCAAAATTGATTGGGGTTTAACTTTAAACAGGAATTATTGGAAAAGCTATTATCTCACTACAGTTATTTTAGTCGTTAAAACATTTGTATTCTGATTAATTAATAAGAAATACGTACCTGATGATAATTGACTTACATCCAGCATTGCATTTTTACCATTTATATGTGTTGTTACTGCAACATCTTCTCCAAGTACACTCATAACGCGAACGCTTGCACCAACAAGATCTATATCTGTTTCAACGATCAATTCTTCGTTCGCAGGTATTGGATAAACTTTACTGTATATATTATTTCCTGATGCAATTGATGTTGATGTAGATGTTGTAATGTTTACAGGCGATGAAGTTGTTATACCTCCTTGACTATCCGTTACACGAACTGTGATCGTATGATTGCCTGTTGGAGGATTTGTCCAAATAAAGCTATATGGTTCAGATTCACTTGTTCCAATAACAGTATTTCCATCAAGAAATTCAACCCGTGTAATACTACCATCCGGATCAGAAATATCTACATCAATTGTGACTGCTCCTGCCGCAGTTGAATTATTTACGGGTGATACAATCGTTATGACCGAAGGTTGATTTTGTCCGATCGTTACATTTACTACAGAAGAAACTATTTTACAGCCTGAAGGATTCGTAACTTCTACCGAATAGCTTCCTGCAGCTGTTGCTGTATATGAAGCGCCCGTGGCTATTTCTGAATTATCTTTAAACCATTTGTAACTGAATCCAGAGCCAGTATTTGCATTCAGTATTACACTGCCTCCTGCTACAATCGTAGTTGATCCCACTGGTGTGATATTAGCAACAGGCAATGCATTAACCGTTACTGAGATGACAGCTCTTGAACTTTCACAGCCATTGGTTGTTTGTGTTACATAATAATTAGCAGTACCCGTTACCCCTGTTGCAGGAGTTGGTGATGTTGTGAGTGCAGTTCCGCCTGTTGCATCATCATACCATTTTAATCCATTACCTGTTGCATTCAATTGCGTTGCTGCTGTATTCTGACAATATATTACTGGTGTAACAACTGTTGGCAACCCAGGTGCAGGATTTACTGAAACAATTATCGGCGATGAGGTAGCTTTGCAATTTATTCCATTGCTCACTTCCACTGTGTAAGAACCTGATGCAGTTGCAGAATATGTTGCAGCAGTGCCAACCTGTGTAGATCCATTCATCCATTTATAAGATGCTCCGGTATTTGCAGTAAGAAGTACCGAACCACCTTCGCAAAATGTTGTAGAAGTAGTTGAACTGATCGTTGCAGTTGGCAAGCCTGTTACTGTAACAGTCAATGTTGCACGATCACTTTCACAGCCATTCGTTGTTTGTGATACATAATAATTAGCAGTACCCGTTGATCCTGTCGCAGGGGTTGGAGATGTTGCTAAAGCAGTTCCACCTGTTAAGTCTGCGTACCATTTCAATCCAGTACCGTTTGCTGTCAATGGTGTAGCCGCAGCATTCTGACAATACACCACAGGTGTAACCGTTGGAGGGTTTGGCGCAGCATTTACTGTAATCACAGTAGCTGGTGAGGTAGATTTGCAATTATTCGTATTCGTTACTTCAACGGTATATGATCCGGAAGCATTTGCAGTATATGTTGAAGCAGTGCCCAGTGTAGTTGTTCCATTCTTCCAAACATAAGAAGAACCCGCACTTGATGTAAGTATTACAGAGCCACCAGCACAAAATGCAGTAGCAGATCCAGCCGTAATTGCAGCTGTTGGCAATCCATTTACTGTAACTGCAATAAGTGACCGGCTACTTTCACAACCGGTTGCTGTTTGAGATACATAATAGTTTGTTGTACCTGTTACTGACGTTGAAGGAATTGGTGCTGACGTTAATGCTGTCGTTGTTGTATTATCCGCATACCATTTTAATCCTGTCCCAGTTGCTGTTAATACTGAAGCTGTTGTTCCCAGACAATAGGTAACAGGACTTGTAACCGTCGGTGCAGACAATGTTGCATTTACAGATACAACAGTTGCTGCTGAGGTAGCTTTGCAGTTATTTGCGTTTGTTACTTCAACGGTATAGGAACCGGATGTTGTTGCTGAATATGTTGCAGACGTTCCAACTTGTGTTGTTCCATTTTTCCAAACGTATGAAGTTCCAGTACTGGAAGTTAATGTTACCAAACCGCCTGTGCAGAATGTCGTAGCTCCGCTTGCTGTAATAACAGCTGTTGGTAAAGCATTAACGGCAACAGCAATTAATGCCCTAGCACTTTCACAACCTGTTGTTGTTTGAGATACATAATAGTTTATTGTACCTATTGTTGCCGTTGAAGGAATTGGTGCTGACGCCAAAGCTGTTGTTGTCGTATTATCCGCATACCATTTTAATCCTGTTCCCGTTGCAGTCAATGCCGAAGCTGTTTCACCCTGACAATAAACTACTGTTGAAGTTACTGCCGGAGCATTCGGTACAGCATTTATTGTTACAACGGTTGCTGTTGAAGTAGCTTTACAGTTATTTGCATTTGTTACTTCAACCGTATATGAACCTGCTGTTGTTGCTGAATATGCTGCTGCTGTTCCAACTTGCGTTGTTCCGTTTTTCCAGATATAGGAAGTTCCTGTGCTCGAAGTCAATGTTACCGATCCGCCTGTGCAGAATGTTGTTGCAGAACCTGCTGTAATAACCGCTGTTGGCAGAGCATTAACGGTAACAGCAATCAATGCTCTTGCACTTTCACAACCTGAGATCGATTGAGATACATAATAGTTTGTAGTACCTATTGTTCCTGTTGAAGGAACCGGTGCTGCGGCCAGATCAGTTGTTGTGGTATTATCCGTATACCATTTTAATCCGGTGCCCGTTCCAGTCAATGCTGAAGCTGTTGCTCCCTGACAATAGGTAACAGGACTTGTAACCGTTGGTGCAGCTGGTGTAGTACATGCCAAAGCACCTTGTAAAATTGCTGTGCCGAATAAAGAAGGATCCTGCCATGCATTATCTGTGGCAGCGTTCCACGATAGTTTACCGTCGCGTGTTCCATTATCATCATCGTCGTTGATCATGAAATCCATTCCCACGAATTGTCCAACTGCCGGTGTACCTTGTAACGTTGTCCATGGAATACGAGCTTCAACAATATAACCGCCTGTACGTGCTACTGCAGAATATGTAATGCCTGTAACAGATCGTCCTGCAGGAAGCATTCCCACTGTTGTTCCGTCATTCCATCCAAATGTATATTGCACGTCGTTTGCTCCATAGGTTGTTGCTTTATCATTATTGATATCAATATATACTTCTACTGCATCATCATCGTACACATTTGTACTTTCATTTACTTTCAATTCGTCTGTTACATCCGCCAATATATACAGATATGTATCATCCCATAAGGCTTTAAAGTTACCCGACAGATCTGCACTGTTTGTTACCGTACCAGATAATAATTTAGCAGCAGCAGCCGGCAATACACTTGCATTGTTCCACACATCATCAATTGTACCGTCTACAGCAACCGGAGCACTTACTTTATATATTTTGTATGTATTTGTTATAGTAACAGTTACTGAAGTTCTAGGTCCTTCACATCCATTCAATGTTTGTCCTACATAATAAACAGTTGTACCAACAGCTGCAGTGCCTGGTATTGGTGCAGAAGCAAGAGCAGTACCACCGGTTGCAACCGTATACCATTTCAAACCAGTACCTGTAGCTGTTAATGCAGCTGCAGTCGCATTTAATTCATATGAAACTGAAGCAGTAGAAACTGTTGGTGCAGGAGTTTGACATGCATTCGGACATT